>Ga0255058_10001825_pt1 | contig 11927 bp, 10 predicted proteins | sample Cases_109_9_MG_FD_188637 | JGI IMG/M metagenome (GOLD analysis project Ga0255058, IMG submission 188637) | Seawater microbial communities from Amundsen Gulf, Northwest Territories, Canada - Cases_109_9 | ecosystem: Environmental > Aquatic > Marine > Gulf | place: Canada: Northwest Territories... | reverse complement strand
GGGGCAAGGTAATCCGGACGCCGGCACAGGCGGTGCCGCTGGTGCGGGCGGGACTGGCGGGACTGGCACAACGAATTTTAACGGTGGCGCTGGCGGAGTAGGCGGTGACGGTTTCGGCGATCGTGAAGGTGGCGGCGGTGGAGCTGGTGCTGGCGGTGCTGGCGGCACGACTGCGGTCGGCGTGGCAGGTAGCAAGGGCGCAAATCAGAACGGCGACGCCGGCGGCGTGGGCGGCGGCGGCGGAGCTGGCGGCGCAGCACAAGGCGGCGCGGGTGGCGCTGGCGGGACGGCGGGCCTGGACGCGGGTGGCGATGGTGGCGTCGGCGGCAACGGTACAATATGGGGCGCATCAACCGGAGCGGGCGGAGGCGGCGGCGGAGGCGGCGGCGAGGGCGAAGGTGGCGGTGGTTCCGGCATAGGCGCAACCGGAGGTCAATACGGTGCGGGCGGTGGCGGTGGCGGCGGTCAGGCGGGCCGGGGCGACAACTCCGAGCCCGGCGGTGTTGGTGTTCAGGGCGTTATCGTTATCACCTACGAGCCGGCGGCCCCGAACCTGGCGGGCTCGATCGACCTGGCCCTGGCACCGACTGGCCAGCTCTCGGCGACCGTCCCGATCGCCGGCGAAATTCCTTTGACGCTCACCCCGACCGCCTTTATCGGGAACAGTGGAGTCGGCCCTGATATATGGTTTAAGCAACTCGTGATCTCGGTGCCGGCGTCCGGAAATACTGTAATCGATACGACCGACAAGGGATTAAACGCGTTCGGCGTCCACGTCGCTTGGGGAATAAACACGATCAACCAGGTACGCCAGGACGACTATACATTCGGCCACGGTTTCAGCGACGGGACAAATTTCCGAGCCGTCATGGCTAACGCCGAGCAAGGCGTCTCGAACAATCACCGATCGAGCTCGGACACGGTCTCGATCCTAATTAAAAATCCCGTGAACGACGTCGTCCTGGTCGCCGCGACGATCACGCTCCAGGCGTCGACCGTGACGATCGTCTATTCGATCCAGACCGCCGGCTTTAGGATTAACGTCGAGATTTGGGGCGGCCTCGATGGCGCGGCCGTAGTCGGGGACGTCGGCGCGGACGCCTCGCCGCTGACCGGCCTCGGCCTCTCGCATGGCGATCTATTTCTCGCCATGAGCTCGGGCGACCAGATTCCGGCCTCGGGCGATTTCGCTTTTCAGTCCTACGGATGCTCACACGATAACGGCGTCTCGATCGACCAGTGGAGCCTCCTGTCCTATGCCGGCGATAACGATTTCGATTTCAAAGGCTCGGCCCTGGTCGAGGGAATCCTGGCCGGTCAATACGACGTCGATGTTGCGAGCTGGACGATAACCGTCACCGCGCAATCGGGCGACGGCGTAACCTGGACGGGAACTAACGTCGATCATTTTGCTTATATGATGCTCGATCTCAGGAGGACAGGCGTCGCCGTCGGTGCGTTTCAGAAAACAACCGCCGCCGCGCCAGCGGCTCAAAACCTCCCCGATCTCGGATTTACGCCACAAGGTTATAGCCTGGCCACGGCGAGCGAAATCCTCCAAACCTTTAACGTCGATCGACCTTGTCGCGTTTCGTTCGGCTCGTTCGACGGCGACGGCGCTTTCGGCCTCACCGGCCGCTCGATTATCTCGACCTCGTTAAACCAGGGGAACGTCGACTCGTACTCGTTCGTCGACGACGAAAGCGTTTTAATGACCTCCCAAACCCTCGACGTCGGCGGCGTTCCCGACGCTCGAGCGAAATCGTCCTCGGTTATGAGTTCGACGCCCGAGATCGTTTGGGAACCGAACACGGCGACGGCCGACTGGATCGGTTTTTATGCGCTCGAACAAAAACAAACGAGCGGCGCCCTGGTCGGAATTATTCCCATGATGATCTCACCGACGGCAACGGTTCGAGGGATCGGCGACCTCTCCGGAGCGATCCCGCTCGTCCTCACACCGACCGGCACGATCCGAGGGATCGGCGACCTCGCCGGCGCGATCGCTATGGCTTTCGACGTGGCGGGAAATATTGTCGGTAATGCTCAGATCGCCGGGACGATCCCGCTCACGCTGACGCCCTCGGCAACGATCCAGGCTCGAGGCGACCTCGCCGGCGCCGTGGCTCTGGTCATTACACCGACGGCCACGATCACGGCCACGGGCGAGCTCACCGGAGCCGTCGCGCTTACCATTACACCGACGGGGACAATGCTCGCGAAAGCGGCGGCCGCTGGAACGATTCCGCTCACGCTGACGCCAGCCGGCTCGGTCGTCGGCCTCGGCGCCCTGGCCGGATCGATTGCCCTCGTCCTCGACGCCGCTGGAACGCTCCAGGCGCTCGCTAATATCTCCGGATCGGCGGCCCTCCTATTGACACCGACCGGCACGATCGTCGGCCTGGGCGAGCTCACGGGCTCGGCGGCCCTGATCCTGACGCCGACGGGAACGCTCGAGGCGACAGGCGAGCTAATCGGTTCGCTGACGCTTCTCATTGACGCGACCGGGGCGATCTCGGCCGTCCAGAATCTATCGGGAACGATCCCGCTCACACTGACAGCGACGGGAACGCTCGAGGCACTCGCGGCGATCTCAGGATCGGCGACGATCACGATCACGCCGTCCGGCACCATTCAAGCGACCGGCGGGCTCCTCGGATCGGCGGCGCTGACGTTCACACTCACGGGCGACCTGGTCGGTCTCGGCGAGCTCCTCGGTTCGGCCGATTTAGTCCTGACGCCGACGGGGATTATTGAGGGAGTCGGGACGCTGGCCGGATCAAGCGATCTAGTGATTACGCCAGCCGGCAACCTGGTCGGCCTGGGCGAGCTGGTCGGCTCGAGCGATCTCGTGTTCGATGCGACGGCGATCCTCCAGGGGATGCAAGCTATCTCGGGGACGATCCCGCTCACGATCACCCCGACCGGAACGCTCGAGGGCGTCGGCGCCATGACAGGAACGGCCGCGCTCGTGTTCGACGCGACCGGAAACCTCCAGGCGTTCGGGCCGCTGGCCGGCGTTATCCCGATCACGCTCACGGCGGCCGCCGCGATCCTCGCTCGAGGCGCTCTCGCTGGCTCGCTGACTATGACCTTAACACCGACGGGGACGATCGTCGGCGAGGGAGTCCTGGCTGGTGGCGTCGCGATCGTATTCACGCCGACGGGAACGCTCTCGGGAGGCGGCGGAATCTCCGGAACGGTCGACCTTACAATCGACGCGGCCGGTAACATGATCGCGAAAGCCGTCGCCGCCGGCTCGATCGATATGGCCATAACAGCGGCCGGAAACCTGGGCGGGATTGGCGCTATTTCCGGAACCGCGCAGCTAACAATCAGCGCCGACGGCACTCTCCGAGCGATCGGGGATCTCGCTGGCCTCGCCGAGCTCGCGTTCACTCTGGCCGGTACGATGTTCGACCAGTCGGCGAGACGCATACCAAACTCGTTTCAATCGTTTATGTTATTCTTGCAAAATTCTCGGCAAAATCTCGCAAAGGGAACCGATAACACCAGCCAGGGAGTCGAGGCCGGCGAGATTAACTCGAGCCAGTCGATCACGGCCGGCCGAACAAACTCGGATCAATAGGAGAAAATAATGGCCGCTTGTGATACTGATTTCTCGGGGATTTGCATCGCCCGAAAACGTGGCGATACCGCGCCGGATAAAATAACCGTCCTCGATCCTGAGATCGCAACGCCGACGCCGCTCGACGTGACCGGCTTTTCGTTTCGCATGACCGTCAACACCGAACAAGACCCCGACCCCGTCGGCCCGCCGATCGTCGGCGTCGAGCTCGTAACGATCGCGGGGACGTTAATCGACGCGCCGAATGGCGTGGTCGAGTTTCCCTGGAGCCCAGGCGACGCCGACCAGGTGCCGGACGACTATTTTTACGACATTGAACAAACCGACACGGCCGGCAAAATTCTCACGATTGCAAAAGAGCAATATAAATTCCAGCAAGACGTCTCAAAATAGGAGCGCGAAATGGCGATCATATTCATTAAGGAGGACGGGACGGGCCTGGTCGACGCGAACGTATACGCCGACCTGGCCGACGCCGACCAGTACCTCGAAAACTCCGATCGGAAAACGGCCTGGCGAGCGTTTTCGTCAAAGGAACGCCAGGCGGCTCTCATCCAGGGCGCCGACTACCTCGACCAGACTTATCGCCGCCGCTATAAGGGCGACCGATTCTCGTCGACTCAGCGCCTCGAGTGGCCTCGGAACAATGTCCGCGACGAGCTTAACGTGCTAGTCCCGGCGGACGAGATACCCGAAGAAATCGGGAGCTCCTCGATCGAGTACGCGTTCGAGGCGGCCGCCTCCCCGCTGGCACCGACGCCACAATTCGACGAGAGCGGAAACCAGATAATCAGCCAATTTGAAAAGGTCGACGTCCTCGAGACTCGAGTCGAGTACAATCCGAACACCGTCTCGCCGCGTAGTTTTAAGCCGTTCCCACGCGCCGAGCTGGTGATCCGTCGCTGGCTCCGCCGCCTGGTCGGCGGGCTTACTGTCAGGATTTAGTCATGGCCCTGGAAGATACCGCCCTCGCATTGATCCGGAAATTCGGGGAGGATCGCCTGGTGAGCCTGTTAATCCCGAACACGGCCCCGCCCGATCCGACGAAACCGTGGGAAGTCGATCCGACAGCGACCGAGACCTCGATCACCGTGCCGGCCGTGGTCGTCCCGATCGCGAGGAGCCTGGTCGACGGGAATAGCGTCCAGCAAGGCGACGAAACGATCCTGGTCGCTGGCCTGTCACTCGGGGCGACGATCCCCTCGACCGATAGCAAAATACTCGACGAGGGCCAGGAGAAAAATATTATTTCGTTCGATCGGATTCGACCAGGGAAAACCGATTTCCTTTATAAATTTCAAGTGAGGGCGAGCTAATGGCGAAACCATATAACGCTCGAGAGATCACCAGGCAATTAAATATTGCTCTCGATAAGGATTTCGGCGCGACCGCTTTCGCGATTCTCCGCAACCTGGTCGCCGGCTCGCCAGTCGGAAATCCTGATCTATGGCAAGGGCCGGCCCCGCCTGGTTATGTCGGCGGACATTTCCGCCGGAATTGGCAAGTATCAATCGGCGGCTTTGCCGAGGGCGAGCTCGAGGGCGAGGACAATACCGGCGCGATCACACTGGCCACGGGAAAGGCAAAAATCGACGGCTTTGTCCGATCGGGCGGCGGGGCGAACCTGGTTATCCAGAATAATGTCCCCTACGCTAACAGGCTCGCGCAAGGCTGGAGCCGTCAGGCTCCGGCCGGATGGGTAGACCAACAGATTAACGCGGCCCTCCCGTTCCCTGGTGGCTCTCAGGTGGTGCCATAATGGGCGCCTCGACTAGGACGCCAGCCGAGTTTCGCGACGTCGTCCGGACGGCTTTCGGAACCGCCTGGACGACCGCCGGCGAAAACCTGGATAATGTCGCCTGGGATAACCTGGCCTATCGCCCAGGCACTCGCGACGATTATGTCCTGTTAGGGCTCGCGCACTCGGCCGGAACCTTTGCCAGTCTCGGCGCCGGCGCTAGTATTCAAGTGCGCCGCGTGGCAATATTCGCCGCTCAGATATTCGTCCGGCATAACACCGGACAGGCTCGGGCCGACGCCCTGGCCGAGACCGTCCTGGATTTTTTGGAGTCGGCCCGTTTAAACGGGATCAGAATTTCCGAGATCGGCATGGCCGAGGCTGGCCGAGTCGGTCAATATTTTCAGGTTAATATAAACGCTCAGATCGAGTATGATAGCTTTCGCAGCGTGTGAGGCGCTCAGTTAATTACAGGAGAGTCTTACAATGTCAGATACTAATCGAGTCGGCTTACGCTTTTTTCGCAGCGCCCAACGTACCGCGCCGATTCCGGCCGGCCCTTTCAACCTCGACCAGTTACGTTTCACCGGAACGCCTGGCCTCGCCTTTGTCCCGACGACGATCGTCAGCGAGGAGATACGCCCCGACCGGCAAATTTCCGACCTGATCCTGGTCGGTGCCGAGGCCGGCGGCGATACCGGGATCGAGCTCAGTTACGCGGCTTTCGACGAGCTCATAACTGGCGCAATGTTTAACATCTACACGAACACCGAGAGCAAAACCGGAACCGGCGAGATTACCGCGTTCGGCGCCGGCACGATCAGCGTCGACGTCGGCGGCGACTTCATTGTCGGCCAGATTCTCCGGCTCCAAAAGCTCGCGACTGGTGACGTCGGCGACGGTATATTCGAGATTTCGAGTATCGCCGTAAATGTCCTGACAGTTATCCCGCTTCCTGGCACGGCCACGACAGCGATCGCCGGCACCGAGACGGCGGACGCGGATACGAATCTCGAGGTCTCTGGATTCGTCGCCCAGGCGGTCGGCGATATTAGCTTGACCGTGGCCGGCTCCGACGCTGTTTTTCAGTTTCCGGCTGGAGCTCTCGACGACGCAATGGGGACAGGTATCCCGCTCGCGATCGGTGCCTGGATCAAATTCGCCGAGTTTCCGATCGTGGCGAATAATCTCTGGAACCGTGTCCGAGAGATCGACCTCACGGCCGACACGGTCACAGTCGACGCTCAAACCGGCATGGTGACGGACGCGGCGGCCGCCGAGCTCGTCCAGGCGTTTTACGGTTCACGCGTCGAGAATGGCGCCCAGGCAATCAGCGCCCACCAGTTCGCCGTCGAGCGTCGGTTCGAGGATCACGTACCCCAAACCCGCGAGCTGTTTCTCGGCATGGCATTGAACAATTTTAATATTACCCTGGCGCCCCAGGCGATCGCGGTCGGCTCGCTGACCTGGTTCGGATTTAGTTCGGCCGTCTCGGACGCCGACCCGCTCTATGCTGATCTATACGATAATCTCCCGATCGATGTACTCGCCGAGCAATTCGACGTCTATAACACGTCGAGCGATATTGGCCGGCTCGGCCGTGGAGTCGACGCGATCGATTCCGCCGGCGTGAATTTCGTCCTCGAGGCGACGATCGAGATTAATAACAATCTCAGGCGTCAGCCAGCGGTCGGAGTTTTCGGCGCGGCTGGTATCGGAGTCGGGGAGCTGTCCGTCACCGGAACGCTGTCGACTTATTTCGATAACGACGAGATTCTCCAGATCATCCTAAACAATACAGAGACCAGCCTCGACCTGATTACTCAGGGCGGCGACGGTCGATCTATGGTTTTCGATATGCCGAGGATCAAGTTTTCCGGCGGAGCGCCGGACGTCCCTGGTAAAAATGCCGACGTTACAATTCCCGGCACTTACCAGGCAATTTTATCGCCGGTTTTCGGCTATACCATTTCGACGCAAAACGTATCTTTTGCGAGGTAACAACTAACGGGGCCGAGAGCCCAGGAGCGGACTGTGAGAGTCTTACAGGCTTTTGAAACCAGTAGCAAACTAATCGACGAGGGCCGGACGTGCGAGATCGAATTCGAGGGCAAGGTGATTTGTGTCGTTCAGGTGAGGCCGGCCGACGCTATGCTGAATCCAGATTATCGCCGAGTGATTGCCGAGCTCTCGATCGACGCAACGCGTTTAAACGGCGCGGACGCGATCGACGCTGTCCAGGATCAGGCGTTTTTATATTCGCTTTATGCCCGCTCGGTCGTGACCGGATGGGAGTGGAGCGATCCCGAGGATCGCAAGGCGACGAGCTTGCGGTTCAACGAGAAAAACGCGATCGCACTTTTCAAAAAAGCGCCAAAATTTTTCGAGGCTATCCAGCTCGCGGCTCGACAGTGGTCGCACTACCGCGCAGCTCACGAGGAAAAAGCGACGGGAAACTGACCGACGTCCTCGATCATCAACTCCGAGTCGGGGACGCAAAGGTCGCGGAGTCAATCATCGCCGCCTATAGGGAGCGAGGACTGACGCCGCCCGAGAATATCGAAAACCCGCCGGCGATCCGCCAGGAGTTTCTCGTTTATTGGGAAGCCTATCGCGATCTGATTACCGAGCGCGGCTCGCCTCGAGGCCCGATCCCCGCCCTCTCTGTGATTGCCTACGCGGACGCGTATGGCCTCGATCGTGATTGCTTAAAGCGTATCGTATGGGCCGTCGATCGTGTCCTGACGGATCACTGGAAAGCCCACGACGAGGCGGCCGCGACTAAGCGAAAGGCCGAATCCGCGAGTAAACAAATCGGGAGTTCAAAATGACTGATCGAGTTATCCGCGTCGTCGTCGACTCGAGAGGCGTAACGCAAGGCACCAGGAAAGCGAGGAACGAGCTCCAGAAACTCGACAAGCAAACGAAAGGGCTCTCGACAGGCTTTAAAGCGGCCGCCGCCGGCGTCGCCGCCTTTGCCGGCGCCCTTGCCGTCCGCGAGATTTTCCAGGCCGTCGACGCTTTCCAGGGGCTCCAGAATAGGCTCCGGATCGTGACCGACTCGAGCGAGGAGCTGGCCAGCGTTCAAAAAGAATTATTCGATATTTCCCAGGACACGCGGACAGGATTCGAGGCGATCGCGTCGCTCTATGGATCGGCGGCGATCGCGGCCGACGAGCTCGGCGCGTCGACCGAGGAGCTCCTCCGACTGACGGAAATCTCGGGCAAGGCGCTCGCCATCCAGGGCTCGAGCGCCCAGGAATCGCGGGGCGCATTGCGCCAGCTCTCGCAATCATTCTCGAGCGGCATAGTTCGAGCCGAGGAGTTTAACTCGATCCTCGAGGGCGCGTTCCCGATCGCCCAGGCGGCCGCCCGTGGATTCGGCGAGGCCGGCATTTCAGTCGGCGAGCTGCGAAAACGTGTCACCGAGGGCGAGGTCTCGAGCCGGGAGTTTTTCGACGCGATCCAAAAAGGCGGCGCCGGCATCGACGAGCAATTCGCAAAAACCGAGGTCACGCTCGGCCAGGCCGTGACGACGATCCGGAATTCCTTTTTAAACCTGGTCGGCTCACTCAATAGCACGAGCGGGGCCGGGGCCGGCCTGGCCGGCATACTGATCGGCGTCTCGGACGCGATCGACGACCTCACGCTCGCCCTGACTGGAACACTCCAGCCCGAGGACGAGCTCACCGAAGGAATGAAACAGCTCGCGACCGCCGCCGTGTCCGTCGGCTTTGTTATGAGCGCCCTCGCCGATTCCCTGGTGACGACCGTCCAGACCGCTTTCCAGATTGTCGGCGAAACGATCGGCGCCACGGCGGCCGGTATCGTCGCATTTTTGTCGGCCGATTTCAGCGCGGCCGATCAAATATTTACTGAGCTCGGCGAGAGCAACGCAAAAGCGTTCACTGAGGGATTCGGCGGCCTCGAGGAGCGCCTGACAAAAGACACCGAAAGCGCGATTAATAAACTAACCGAGATTTGGGACGAGGGCAGCCGGGACATAATCGCAGCCGCAACAGGTGGCGGCGGCGGCGACGATCGTCCGATCCTCCCGCCCAATTCGGCCGAGGATTTGCTCGAGGCGAGGGACGCGATTCGCGAGTTCCAGGAGGCGCTCAATATTCAATCCGAGGAGCTCCGGCTCACTAAGGAACACGGCGAAAACGCCGCCCAGGCGATCCGAGAATTCCGCGAGGATTTAGCCCTCGCGACAGCCGAGGGCGAGATATTCGCCGACCTCGTACCGACCGACGAAGTACGCGAGCTCTCCGCCGCGTTCCTCCAGTTTGGCGAGGAAGCCCTGGCCGCGCAGCGAGCACTCCGCGAGGAGATCGAGGCGGCGGAATTAAAGGCGACATTCGACGAACAAATCGAGGCGCTCGAGGAGGAGATTATGCTCCTCGGCGCTAGTAATGAAGTGCTCGCGATTAATGCCGAGGTTCGAGCCCTGGCCGCTGGCGCGACCGCCGAGCAAGCCATGAGAATTCGAGAATTAACCGAGTCACTCCTCGACCAGAAAGGAGAGCTCGACAAGTCGACCGACGTGCTCCAGGACTTTTTCGACGACGCGGCCGACTCCGCTCAGGATACGCTCGGCGGAATCCTTGCCGATCCAATGGCCGAGGGACTCGACGAGCTCCCGTTCGCCTTTGCTCAGACCTTGCAAAAGCTCGCAGCCGACGCGCTCGCCTCCGAGTTGTTCGATATTCTCGGGAGCCTCGCCGGCGGCGGCGGGGGAGGCGGCGGAATCGGTGCCTTTATTGGCGGACTATTCGGCGGAGCCCAGGCCGGCGGCCAGGTCTCGGGCGGCCAGCCCGTCCTCGTCGGCGAGCGCGGGCCGGAGTTATTCACTCCGCCAGGCTCCGGAGCGATCACGCCAAACGTAAACATTAACCAGGCGGCACAGTCGGCGCCGGTCGTAAATATAACGAACGTCACCGATCCGGCCGATATTCCAGCCGGCCTCGCGACCACCGAGGGCGAGGAGGCGGTTATTAATATCATCCAGCGCAACCCCGACGCGGTTCGCAAATTGCTCGGATAGGAGTTTTAAATTATGTTTCATCAAGGCCAGGCGACCGATTATATAGACCTCCTCGTCCAGCTCGAGGAGCTGGCGGTTAATTCACACGTCGACGTGATCGTCCTCAATGTCGGCGGGACAGGCTGGGCGGTCGGCGATCTATTCACAATAAACGGCGGCACGACCGTCGGCGGCCACGCTGCGATCGGCGAGGTATTGACCGAGGCGGCCGGCGTCGCGCTGACTGTCCGGATATTCGCCGGCGGCGCTTACACCGTGAGCCCAGGCGTCGCGGCCACGACGACCGCGATCCTCCCGTCCGTCGGGATTAATCTCACGATCGACGCGACGATCCTGGCGACTGGATGGGCGACCGATCGCTCCCAGGTACTCGTCGCGCCCGAGCGCGAGCTGTTACTCCGAGGCGTGGGCTCCGGAGCCGACGAGATTTTTATCGGCATTGAGACGAAACGGAACGTCGCCGCCGGCGTGTTCTATTGGGAGCTGGCCGGAAATACCGGATTCGATAACGGCGAGGCGTTCGACACTCAGCCAGGCTCGAGCCGCGCCACGCTCACGACCGAGGATTTAACGACGCCATTCAATAACGGAATTATCGATTTTTTTGTCGTGATCGATGGCTTTCATATTAAGATAATCGGCAAGTCCGGCGCGTCCTATACGAACGCCTACCTCGGGTTTATTTTCACCTATGCCACGCCGGCCGAATATCCTTACCCGCTGATTATTATCGGATGCAGTTCGGCGGCGACCCGCAACCAGCCGTTTAACTCGTCGTCGAATTTTTTGTCGGGGATGCACGACCCGCTTAAATTCGCGAACGCCGACGACGGGCCGGCCGCGATCCGCGAGGTCGATGGCCAATGGTATCAAATCGCCCACGCTTTCGCGCAAGGCGCGAGCAAGCTCAAACAGTCCTTTAGAGTTATTTATCCGGCGGGGAGCATCCCGAACAATGACACGGCCGAATTTTCGCTGATCGATCGATTTGATATTTACGCCCAGGCCGACGACCCGAGCGTGATGTTTGGCAACGCGTCCGACACGGCCGCACCGGCTCGGACTCTACAACCCTCGGTCGACAGCGGCGGCGATATAGCGTTTTTATGGCCGACTATGCTTTTTCAAAAAGTACCCTCGCAGCAATTTCTCGGCGAGCTGATCGACGTCTATCCCGTGGTCGTTTTCGGGATCGGTGCCGTGGCCGAGGACACTATGACCGACGCGAATGGCGACGTTTATTTGTTATTTCAAAATTGCAACCGGACGGACGTCTGGACATTTTTCGCCATAAAGAGGACTTTTTAACATGGCCTATCAAACCGGCACGAGTACCTCGATCGAGGATTTAATGCAACAGCTCTCGATCTTCCTGGTGGCGAATGGATGGGTCGAGGATTTCGCCACGCCCGGCGACCCTGGCCTGATCGCTTTTAGTAAAAATACGATTTTCGTCGCGTTCCAATACACCGAGGCAACCGACGGCGGGACGCTGGCCATTTATCAAAATTTCTCGAACGACGACCCGGTCAATGTCTGGCTCTCGACCGGCG
>Ga0255058_10001823_pt1 | contig 11934 bp, 11 predicted proteins | sample Cases_109_9_MG_FD_188637 | JGI IMG/M metagenome (GOLD analysis project Ga0255058, IMG submission 188637) | Seawater microbial communities from Amundsen Gulf, Northwest Territories, Canada - Cases_109_9 | ecosystem: Environmental > Aquatic > Marine > Gulf | place: Canada: Northwest Territories... | reverse complement strand
TGGGGTACCCGCGGTACCGCAGAATCCCCCGCTCCCCATCGATGAAGGTAACCCCGCTTTTGCACGAGGCCGTATTCATGAAGGCGGGATCGTAGCTCAGGAGCCCAAAGTCCTCCTCGGACACCCGTATCTGCCGGAGATCACCCGCCCGAATGGACGCCCCGTACGTCGGATACAGGCCGTACTGGATGGGGACCTCGTAGGTCTTGCCAGTGCGGTTGTCGGTAATCGTCAACGTATCCTTTCCCATAATCTGTCCTCCACAACTCGCGGTTCAGGGTTCATCGTTCATAGTTCAGGGTTCACGGTTCAGGGTTCAGAGCCCATAGTCTAGAGTCCAGAGCTAAGGGCCAGCACAAATTCGAAATTCGAATTTCGAAATTCGACATTGCCAGGGTCATCACTCGTCGGTCATCGGTCATCGCCCAGTTCAGCCCATGTTCTCGATAATCGCGTCCCCGTACTGTGAGCACTTCACCTCGGTCGCCCCCTCCATCAACCGGGCAAAGTCGTAGGTCACCCGCTTCTGCTGGATGGTTTGCTCCATCCCCCGGTAGATGCGGTCAGCCGCCGGCTGCCAGCCCAGGTGCTCGAGCATCATGGCCCCGGCGAGGATGACCGCGCCCGGGTTGACCTTGTCCTGGCCCGCGTACTTCGGGGCGGTGCCGTGGGTCGCCTCGAACAGCGCCGTCGGGATCCCGATATTGGCCCCCGGCGCGATTCCTAACCCCCCGATCTGGGCGGCGGTGGCGTCAGAGAGGTAATCACCGTTTAGGTTGGGAGTAGCGAGGATGTCATACTCGTCGGTCCGGGTGAGGATCTGCTGGAACATGCTGTCGGCGATCCTATCCTTGATCACCACTACCCCCTCCGGGGCCCGGCCCTTGTATTTGGCCCACAGGTCGTCTTCCGTGACGGTGACCTTCCCGAACTCTTCCCGGGCCAGCTCGTATCCCCAGTCCCGGAAAGCCCCCTCGGTGTACTTCATGATGTTGCCCTTGTGGACGAGGGTGACGCTTTTTCGCTTTCGGGCGAGGGCGTACTGAATCGCCATCCGGACGAGCTGTTTGGTGCCCGTCACGCTGATCGGTTTGATCCCGATGCCGGAGTCGGGCCGGATTTTGGCCTTCAACTCTTTCGTGAGAAAGTCGATAACCTTCTTCGCCTCCGGTGAGCCCTGGGCCCACTCGATCCCGGCGTAAACATCCTCGGTATTCTCCCGGAAGATGACCACGTCCATCTTCTCCGGGTGCTTCACGGGACTCGGCGTGCCTTTGAAGTAGCGAACCGGGCGGATGCAGGCGAACAGATCGAGGATCTGCCGCATCGCGACGTTGAGGCTCCGGATGCCACCCCCGACTGGGGTGGTGAGCGGCCCCTTGATGGCTACAATGTGCTCTCGGATAGCCGCGACAGTCGCGTCGGGGAGCCACTCCCCGGTCGCCTTGTGGGCCTTCTCGCCGGCTAAAATCTCCTTCCAGACGATGCGTTTCTGCCCCCCAAAGGCCTTCTCGACAGCCGCTTCGATGACCCGCACACTTGCCGCCCAGATGTCGACTCCGATCCCATCTCCCTCAATAAAGGGGATGATGGGGTCGTCAGGGACGATGAGTTGTCCATCCTTGAACTGAATCTTGGTCCCATTCCCTTTTGCCATGTTGAGGTCCTCCGTTCTATGTATGAGTTAGACTTTCTCGCGCACGATCGAGGCCGGTCCCTCCAATACTAGCCTTCACGATCGCTTTTTTACTCTCTCCCCGATGTTTTGAAGCATCTCTGCGTTGGTGCCGAACTTGAACTCCTCGAGGCCCCGCTTACCGGCCTCTTCCCACTCGACCTGCTCCAGGATCCGCCAGAGTCCCTTATGGACCACCGGGACCGACTTCTCCTGAAGATGGTGATACACGGCGCCAATCCGCTCGTAGATCTCCCGATGAGAGATCCCGGGGCGCCCGGCCAGGTAGCGGTTGATAATGGATGCTCCCTTTTCCCCGTCGAGCTTCGCTTTCCCAACCACGCCGTCGCTGGCGTTCCGCGACCAGCCGATGACAAATACGCCGTCTATGAGCTGCTCGGCCTCGGGATCAAAGGCTTGATACGTGGCCGAATCAGGGTCCTGAGGATCCGGGTTTGGATTGGTCGTATAGCCCCAGCCTCCCTTGATGGCGGCAAGACCGAGGTCGAGGTCCACCACGTCCCCGACGGCAAAGACCACCGTATCTACAGGGAGCACGGTGGTTTCGCCCAAGCCTTTGGCGGAGAGGGAACCCTTGCGTTCAACCAACGTGTTTTCCTCGACCTCCATGCCGACCATGCGCCCGGTCTCATCCCGGATGATCCGTTTCGGTGAGGACAGAAAGCGAAAACTGAGACGCGTGGGACCTCTGCCCGCCTTCGGCTCCACATGACAGTCCTTGGTCAACTCCTTATACTGAACATCCATGTCCTGGCCCACCGGCTCGAGCCGGGACCGAACCCGCTCGAGCTCCGCTTTTATCGCTTCTTTGTCGATATGCCACGCGATGGGTCGCATCTCACGGTCGTCATATTTCCGCTCCACGGGCCCTCGTCGCGCCACGGCGATGACCTCGGGAACTTTGCGGATGGTGACCAGATAGTTGGCGATATCCGCCATGACGTTGCCAATGCCGATGACGGCCACGCTCTTACCCATGGGAAAATCTTTCTCACTGAAAGGAGGAAGCAGATTGTAGTGGTAGACCAGGTCCTTCGCATGATACACGGATGGCCCCTCATCCCCGGGAACGCCTAACGACTTTGTCCCCTGCGCACCCGCCCCGACGACGATCGCACTCGGTTTGAGATCCTGCAGATCGCTGAGACGTACGGCCCCTCCTTGCCCCACCTGGACGTTGCCAAAGTAAATCACCCGGGGATTTGCGAGGATCTGCCGAAACTGCTTTCGCAAGCCCTCTTTCATTTTGTGTTTAGACAGGTAGATGCCATACTCCGCCAGCCCTCCCGGTTTGATATCCCGGTTCAGGATCACGACGGTATGTCCTTTCTGCGCGAGTTTGCCGGTGGCATACAGGGCTGCAGGCCCCGCCCCCACCATGACCACGAGATGCCCGTTCCCGTTCTGCATCACTGCTCCTCTCGCGGTGCAATCACGCCGGCGGCCCCCCTACCTTTTCTTCTTGCGCGGACGACGTCTTTTCGAGACGACATCATCCATCCAGGTCAGGGCCGCCATCGCCGTGGGGAAGCCGGACGTGGTAATGGCCAACAGCGCTACCTGATGGATTTCCTCCGCAGTGGCCCCCTGCTCGACGGCCAGGCGGGTGTGGGCCTTCACCGCCCCCTCTAGACGGCCGCCAATTGCGATTCCCAGCTTGATCAGCTCTCGACACTTCGGCTTGAGCGGCCCCTCCTGGTGGACTGCCGCACCCATTTGATCGTAGGCCTTCCACACCCGCCGGAAGTCTCGTTGAAACTGCGTATAGGCCTTCGGCAACTTCCCCATAGATCCTCCTCATTCTAGTGTATCACCCTATTCCGCCCGTCTCTTTCCTTACCTCTGTTTCCCACAGTCCTCCTCAAGAGCAGTGATTGTTACGGCCTCCGAGCCCAGGGGAGAGAGCCCATACCGAAGAGGCTCTCCAGGCACGATGACCCGCCCATGGAGGATTGAATAGTGACGAAACCGGGCTGGCATGTGGGAGCCGACAGAGGCGATGCCCACGACCAGCAGGAGAAGCAACACCCGAGCATCCCAGAACAAAGGGATCGCCAGCAGTATTCCAAGTTTGACCAGGACCGTGATTCCCTTCCCCAGAAAAACCCAGTAGAGACCCTGGGTATACACCTCCAGGACGATTAACCCGACGCCGCTCAGGATGGTCAGCCAGAGGGACGGCCAAAGCGTTTCCGCATCCACGGCAAAGGCATGACCTCCGAGCAGCACGCCAAAGGCCGCCAGATGCACCGTCCGGAAAGTAATAGACCAGGCCCGCGCCCCTGGAAGGAACCGCATCTGTTCGGGGAAGAACCACTGACGAATCGGTTCGATCATTCCTTCGGCGCCTTTATCTCTTAGCTCTCAGCTCTCAACTCTTGGCTCAATGGTATTCGTAGGTGAAGACCGTCTGCGCCGGGCTGTTCCACACATCCGCCACGTGCTTGAACCGTGCGATATCCGGGGGTTGAATATCTACCAGAATCGAGTACGTCCCCGGGTGGGGAAGGGTGATGTTGGCCCCGTAGTGCAGCCACTCCCCGATCATCGGTTCCAGCTCCACCGTAAATTCCCGCCTTTTGGTGAGGTCCGTAATGGTAGCCTTGACATTAAGGTACGGAACATAGATCCGCCGGCCCAAATCGTAGACCCTCACATCCAGGTGATGGGTCGCCGCCTTCCCGGGCCTATGGTGGGTATCCTTCTTGGGGGGAACGATGTCCTGGGCTCCCCACGCGTACAGGGCAATTTCCAGGTCCCCGACGGTCCTCACCCCGACCCGAGCCCGGTTCTCGTGGCCCCACGCATACTGGAGGAGAAAGACCATGAAAACTATGAGAGTTGCCGACATCAGGCGTTGCATACGGACCATTTCCTCTCGGCTCCTCTAAAGGTGGGGGCTAGATCTGAGGAACCATGAGCAAGGGGGGTGCCAGGGGGAAAAGATTGTCCTGGCCAATGGCTAACCTATTGATTTTACAGCGAAAGTGTGACCAGAACGTCATTGGGTTAGCCGGCGTGTCCCCACGCCACTGAGACACCAGTGCCCCAGAACAGCGAGGGGGGAATCACCAAACACTACAATCATTTCACCAGGATAACGACTTAGCTAGATGGGACAGCCCTGCCCCATAGGATGAGGCTGCCCCAAGGCTGGGTCTATAAGGGTTTTAAGGGGATGACGGTCACGTTAGAGAGCCCCGGCAGGAGTTACAGTACCGGGTAATGAAAGAGAGAGTGCCGGCATCCTCAGGTCCCAGCATGCCTGCGATCCGCTTGAGCATCGCCCCGGGAGCCACCGGAGCCCCACAGGCCTCACAGCGGATCTCACTGTCTTCGTGAAGCGTGACCCTCCCCTGAGCGAGGCGCGAAAGGTCGGTCACCTTCTCGACCGACACCACGCGCTCGGGACAGACCGGGACACATGACTCACAACCGATGCAGAGCCCCGGATCATAGGTTAGGGCAACCTTCTCCTGATCGCGATGCATGCGTAATGCCTCTGTAGGGCAGGCATGGACACAGGACTCGCATGCGGTGCATCCTTGCTTGACCGTAACCATCCCCACCGGGGAGTACGGATGTGCCAAAGAACGGTCGAGCGAGGGGGCAAACGTCTCCGCCAAACCGAGGAGCGCTTGCGCGGTTGCCCGCGGGGCAAATAGCGCCATATCCCTGGGGCGGTCTGCTCTTGGCTCCTGCGCCTGCTCAGGGAGAGAATTCAGGGCGCGAGCCAACTCCCGCTCATCGCGCGGATCGAGGAGCCTCACCGCATCAGGCGGGGCACCCAACACGCTCAAGAACTCTCGGCAGTACGCGACCCTTCCCTCCGTGACCTCCCTTTTTCCATAGCGACAGTCGTCTCGCAGGCAAGGAAGCACGCCCACCGCTACCGCCCCTAGATTCAGACACTGGAGGAGCCAGGTCGACGTCACCACCCCGAGGCAAGGGACCTCGACCGGAAGCCAGCTCGCAGGGTACGAGAGCCCTTGATCGGCGAGCCCTTGAAGGGTCGGGGCGCTCCGCGCGCAGACAAACAGGATGGCCCGGGGATGGATAGGCAGTGATGCGCCGTTGAGGAGCGTGGCAATCTGCGCGTTGATCTGTTGGGGCGACACCCCCGGGAGATCGATAGCTTGCTGAGGGCAAGCGGACACGCATGCCCCGCACCCGGTGCATCGCGTCTTGTCGAGGGCCATAAAGTCTTCGGACGGCTCCAGGGCCTGCCGGGGGCAGGTCGTCGCACAGACCCGACACCCCTCGGTGAAAGCGCAGTCTCCTTTTCGAATAAATGCGACCGGCTCGTAGCGCACCGGTGGGAGCGTGAAGAGGGAGCGGCGGCTGAGGGTCTGGTCCCATAAGAGCACGGGCTTGATGTTGTCGGGTCGGCTTTCGGGAGAGGCTCCCACGCTCGCCAAAGCGGCTTCCAACAGGATCTTCGCCTTAGCCGTGGCCTGGGACCTCTCGTGCACTTGGGCGCAGTAGGCACCCAGGTTCACGACCTCGACGCCAAAGGGGTCGAGCCCCACCTTTCGCGCTTGCGCCTCGAACTCAGGGACAGAGTAGCCATGAGAGCAAAGCCCGAGGACCAACCCGGTGCCGTCGCTCAGCGCCTTATCCAGCGACCATCGCGACACGCAACAGGGCCCACGCTCGATTCGCATGCCGAGCTCCGACACCCGACCCCGAAGCCATTCCCGTATCGCCTCCAGGTCTAGGCCGAATCCTCGGGTTTCGAGCTCCTGACACAGGACGACCGCCATCCCATCTTCTCCCTGTGGTAATCGTTCTCTTAATTATACTGAACGGCTGGCTTCTTGATGATACTGCATCAGGAGGGCATCTAGCAACGCCTGGTCATGCCCGATAAAGTCGTGAGCCGCTCGGGTGACCACGGTGTAAAAGCCATCCCCGGCGTGGCGGGCAACCTGCTCGGCAAGGACCGGAAACCAGAGGTAAAGGTGCCGACCAAGAAATCCCGCCTCCGCTTCAAGCTGCTTGACTCCGTCCTTGAGCGACCGCTTGCTCCAGGCTTCTGCTTCTTTTCCGCAGAGGAAGCTCATGAACTCAAGCTCGACGGCGGCATGGTCCGGCGGTTCCTTGAAGGACGTCGCCACCGCCAGGCCAGCCGCGCCGTATTCTCCGTCAAGCGCCGCCATGGTCAACTCCGGCGTCTTCGGCGTAAGAAATCTAGACTCGTACAGGGGGACCTTCTGGTGTACCAGAAACAGATCGAGATAGGCCTGCTCCAGGTCCGCAGTTCCTGAATCCTCCCGATGTACGAGAAGAGCCAGGAACCTGGTCCACTGGGGAAAGAAGGCAAACTCCACGAGCGCTTGACTCTGCTGCTCTAACTCGCGAGCAACAGCGACGAGGCTCGTAAGGCGCTCCTCAGCCGGGTAAAGCAGCGCCGTGCCGAAGAGCCGGTACGCGGCCTGACGGAAGCGTGCCAGATCTGTGAGCCGTAAGGGGGCAGCGCGAGACTTCCCCCTTGCAGGCTTAGGGCTTCTGCGGGCCATAGAAATGCCGACCCGGCCCCGCCGTATGGCACCCTAGGCAGACCCGACGGTCAACGAGGCCCAGAGACTTAGCCGAAACGTCCACCGCAGGTGGCTCGGTAAAGGCCTTAACGCTCGGGGGGAGCTGCTCACCATGACAGGTGGTACACTCGAGCCCCAGCACGCCAGCATGGATCCTGTGGAAGCGCTGATCCTGTGCCATCCCGTATGCCTTATTGGCCTTGCCGCCGACGTCGATTTTGCCCTGTTGGATTTTCTCGGCCACCTCAGGCAGCGACACGGATTCGTCTTCTGATGCGGTGGCCGCAAATCCGCCGATCAGCCCAACCCCAAGCAACACCACCAAGATCGCAATCACCCTGTTCATGCTGATTCCCTCCCTGGCTGTTCGATCTGGCGTGCTCCGGTCCCGGGTCGCGCCTTGCCAATGTAATGCACCCGTGGCTGCGTGCCAAAGTCCTCTCGCAGACGGAACGAGCGCTTGCCGGCCAGGCGTTTCGAAACCGCGCTATTCGGATCGTCCAGGTCGCCGAACTCCAATGCGAAGACCGGGCAGATATTCACGCACGCGGTCTTGAGCCCTTTTCCCACCACCCGCTGGACGCAGAAGGTGCACTTGCCCATGACCCCCTGAGGGTGGCCGGCACCGGCGATTCTCCGCTTCTCCCTGCCGTACGGACGGTCCAAGTCTGGGTTCTTGTACGGAGGTGAATCGCCTTTGGTGATCTGGATCAGATCCTTGTCCCCCCAATTCAGGTACTGGCTCGTCTTCCCAGGTTTCCAGTTAAAGAAGTTCACCCCGTAGGGACAGGCAGCCGCACAATAGCGGCAGCCGATGCACGTGTCAACATCGGTCGCCACCAGTCCGTCCGCCCGCTTGTACCGAGCACCGGTCGGGCAGACCTTGACACACGGCGCATTGTCACAGTGCTGACAGGGCCGGGGCAGGAACGATATCTTCGTGTTGGGGTACTCCCCCTCCTCGAACCGGAAGACGTACATCCAGAAGACGCCCTCAGGAGTGTTGTTCTCGACCTTGCATGCTTCCATGCAGGCGCGGCACCCCGTGCACCGATCCACATCTACCACCATTCCGTATCTCGGCATCGCTCACCTCCACTAGTGCCGTTCCAACTTAATGGACATACCGACTGCCCAACGCGTTCGTCCGAACACCAAATGTCTGGGCCGTACACAACAGATAGCTCGAACTAGTTGGCACGGCACTAGGCCTTCCAGACTCGAACTTTGACGTGGAAGGACTGGTCCGCACTGTTACTCACATAGCCTTCGCCGGTGAAGAAGAGGATATTGGCGTTCGGTCCCTTGGTGAAGGGTTCGGCCCCCCTGTTATAGTGGTGGGGCATCCCTACCACGTCCGGCCTGATTCCCTCGGACAGCCGGGCCTGCGTTTTCACTTTCCTCTTCTCTCCGGTCACCGCGTTGTGGGACTCCACCCAGACCTTGTCCCCATTCTTGATCCCCTTGGCCTTTGCCGTCTTGGGGTTGATCTCGAGCCGCTGCTCGGGTGCCAGCTCGGCCAGCAGCGGAATCTGGGCCGCGCGGGACTGTTTGAATTCGATGAGCTTGAAGCTGATCAGGGTAAGGTCATACTTCTTCGACGAACCCTCCATCGTGGGCGTCCGATAGGCCGGGAGCGCCGTGTAGTCCTGCCAGTAGATTTTCCCGGCCCCCTTGGCCTTCATCTCGCCCTGGTAGCGGAGCAACGACTCCCCGTAGAACCGATGGCGATTGCCACCGAAAGGCGGGTTCTGCGCGTATCCATAGTACTTCTTGGCCGCCACAGGCCCCTTGACCTTGACCCCGTGCTTCTCGAAGTACGCGATACCTTCCTTGATCCCTTGCCCTTTCGCCCAGATGTCAAAGATCTCCCTGACCGTGGGCTTCTTGTTCACGTCCAGCTCGTGGGGAGCCTTAAGCTTGAGCGCCTTGTTAACTTGGGCCAGGTACCCCTTCTTGCCGTACAGGATGCCGGCCTTTTCACAGAGATCGAGGTAGATATCGATGTCCCCCCGGCTCTGGTACAGCGGGTTCATCACAGGGATCCGCATCGCAACCGCATCGGTATACTGGTCCGTGGCACTCAAGGGGCCCTCGTACTTCTCCATCGTGGCGGCGGGGAGGACCACATCGGCGAAATAGTCCGCCGTCTCGGACAGCCACGGATCGATGACCGCTATGAACTTCAGCTTCTTATACGCCTTGATGAAATCCGGCTGCGAGCAGAACGAGCCCAGGGGATTCGCCATGTGGACGATCATCACCTCTGGGGTATAGTCGACCCCGTATTTCTTTGGGTCCTGCATCACCTTGGTCACGATCCCTGACAGGTTACTGTTGATGGGATAAAACTTCGAGTCCTTGAGGTAGATGTTGTACGGGGGATCCTTGATCTTGACCTGGTCGAGCTTTTCCCAATTCTTGTGGATTTTGTACTTCCAGTCGGTCCGGATTCCACCCACCGCTTCGATCGCGCCCAGGAGCATGGAGAGCAGCATCATCGCCCGGATGGTCTGAAAGCCGAGTTCCGTCTGCGACATGTGGTAGGCCATGATGCTGACCGGGCGGTAAGGAAGCCGCACGCCGTCCAGCACGATGGTGCTCCCGATCCTGGCGTTGTCACCCAGGTCCGAAGCCACCTGGCGGATTTTGTCGGCCGGGAGATCGCAGATCTTCGCGGCGCGCTCGGGGGTATATTCATCCACGTGCTCCTTGAAGGCCTGGAAGGCGGTCTTGACCTTTGTTCCACCGACGGTGAACTCACCCTCGAGGGCAGGCTTGACCCCCTTGGCATCGTGGGGCTTTGCGGACCGGGATGCCGAGTCCCAGACTTGCTCCTTCCCAGCCACGCGGAGGAAGGAACCGTCCTTCTTCACCAGGAAAGGCGCATTGGTGTGCTTGGTCAGGTACTCCCGGTCGATCGTGCCCCGCCGGATCAACTCGCGGGAGAGTGCCAGGGCCAGGGCCAGGTCGGTCTGCGGCTTGATGGGGAGCCACTCATCCGCGAACGGCCCTGCGCCCCTGAGCCGGGGATCGACCACGACAACCTTCATCCCCCGCTCCTTGGCTTGCGTGAGCTGCTGGGGCCAGGTGAGCCAGCACGTCTTGTTGCCGCCGGCGTTCGTGATATTCCAGCCCCATGAGAGGAGGTAGCGGCAGTGCCGGAAGTCCGGGTGGAGCACCCCGTGCAAGCCGGTGGTGTACTCGCAGGCGCGGTAGCCAGCGTCGGAGCAATAGGCGCCGTGGTGAAGCTTGGTCGCGCCCGACGCCTTGACGAAGGCCGAATCGTAGAAACTCTTGGCCTTGCTCCGCCCTTTTTGCCAAAGCAGCAGCCGCTTGTCGCGCTTGCGCACGTCCTTGATCCTGTCCGCCACCAGCGTCAGCGCCTCATCCCACGAGACCTGCCGCCACTTGCCGGGGACCCCTTTTTCGTTGGTCCGGACCAGGGGGGCCTTTACCCGGTGGGGGTCATACATCCCCTGGATCTGGGCGACCCCTTTGGGACAGAGGGTTCCCTTATTCCGGGGGTGTAGCGGGTTGCCCTCGAGCTTGACCACGCGCCCGTTGATCCGGCGAGCCAGGATGCCGCAGTCCTGTTTGCCAATCCAACAGGTGGTGGGCACCATCTCGTCCGCAGCCGCCGGTGAGCCGGCCATGGCCTCCAGCGTCTCCGGCCCACCGGAGAGGAAGCGGCTGAGGACAAGACCTCCCCCTGCTGCCGCAGAGCCCTTGAGGAAAGATCTTCGTGTAATTTTCATATTCTCCCCTCCTTAGTTAGTACGCGCCGGGGTTTACCCTAATCTCACACGAGTTCTCCGAGCACTATTTGAACGCTCAACATAAAAAAGGAGATCGCCCCCTATGGGAACGATCTCCTTTGCCAATTCAGGCCCGGATCTAGAGTATCTCGACCGGACCATCGGGCTGGCCGGGGGGTCGCTCCCCCAACCGTCGGGTCCATCCCGTCCCCGGGGGATCGGGATGATTCGGAGATCTTATTCCAGTTCCTGATGCCCGTGTGCCCGTCTCCCTGGGCTAGTCGTGTGAGAAGTTAGACACAAGTCCGTTCGCTGTCCATGACCAAGATCAGGAAATAACTTGCCTCTTCTCATCAAATCTCCCGGGTGTCTCGAGCGATCTGAGCAAGGCGGGTGCCATAAGGAAGTAGCGCTTCGGCTGAAACGCTAACCTATGAATTTTTCAAGGAAAGAGGGAACAGAGGGGTCTGGCCGAACCGAGTCTGTCGGGGCGTCAGTGTCCCAGAACGATCAAAGGAGAAGAGAGCAGAACACAGCTCATCTTTTGCAATCTAGCTACTTTACCAGGATGGGACTCTTCTGTCCCATGCCATGGTCATCCCTGCCCCACATCATCATTCCCGACCTAACTCATTGAGATTCCCAAGTCATATAACAAAAGGATTCCGTCCCCCTCTAGGTGTTGGGTGTTGGGTGTTGGGTGTTGGGTGTTGGGTGTTGGGTGTTGGGTGTTGGGTGTTGGGTGTTGGGTGTTGGGTGTTGGGTGTTGGGTGTTGGGTGTTGGGTGTTGGGTGTTGGGTGTTGTGTGTTGGGTGTTGGGTGTTGTGTGTTGGGTGTTGGGTGTTGGGTGTTGGGTGTTGGGTGTTGGGTGTTGGGTGTTGGGTGTTGGGTGTTGGGTGTTGGGTGTTGGGTGTTGGGTGTTGGGTGTTGGGTGTTGGGT
>Ga0255058_10001822_pt1 | contig 11936 bp, 7 predicted proteins | sample Cases_109_9_MG_FD_188637 | JGI IMG/M metagenome (GOLD analysis project Ga0255058, IMG submission 188637) | Seawater microbial communities from Amundsen Gulf, Northwest Territories, Canada - Cases_109_9 | ecosystem: Environmental > Aquatic > Marine > Gulf | place: Canada: Northwest Territories... | reverse complement strand
AAGCTAGGTTCCGCAAAGGGTGGATTCAAGCGTTCTTCCAATTGTTGAAAATCGGGTGAACCGCGGCGGGGCGATCAGGCGGCGCAGACGAAATCGCGACCCTCGACGAACTCCAGAGCCGCCAGCGCCAGCCGGATTCGACCACGCGCCGTCTTGCCGGACACGGAGACGATCAGCGGGCGGTCCCGCCGTAACCCCACAGGACGTAGCGCGGGGTGGTGGCCAGGAAGGAGGCCGCCAGGAAGGCGGCCTTGCACGCCACCAGGCGCTCCCGCCGGTAAGGTCCTCGGGTGCGCCACATCCTTCCCGGGGTGTCCCGCCAGACGAGGCGCCGACGGGGGAGGACGCCAATCCGCTCGCCGCCGATCAGCATCCTCAGCACCAGGTCGTAGTCCTCCGCCCAGCCACGGTCTCGGTAGCCCAGGGCAGCCAGCCGATCGCGTCGAGCGAACAGGGTCGGATGGACGACCGGGCACTCGACGAAGGCGTTCCGCGACACGTCCTCGGCCGAAGCCAGGCCGTTGATCCACGTCTCGTACTCACGCGATCCGTCGGTGAGGTCCCGACGGGGAGCGATACGTACGTGACAGCCCACTGCGGCCAGCGTCCAGCCCGGTGTTGAGGGTCGGTACCAGCCCAGCGTGGCGACGGGAGAGCACCCGGAAGCGCGGGTCCCGATCGGCGAAGCGCCGCGCCCTCTCGACGGTTCCGTCGGTGGAACCGTCGTCGACGATGACCCACTCCCAACGCCCTTCGGTCTGCCTGAGGACGCTACGCAGGCAGGCGTCGAGCGTGTCGGCCGCGTTGAAGGCCGGCAGCAGCACCGAGATCAGTGGTTGCGGTGGCATCGTGCGGCTCCCGTAACTCTCCGGCTCGAAGCCGAGCGGGGATGCGAGCTAGAATAGCCGCCGAGCCCCGTCGACAGCGGAGTCCAAGAACGATGATCTCACGAAGAGCCGCCCCGCTCGTCGTGCTTCCCGCCCTTTTGGCGGGCCTGCACGCGGCCGCCCAGGGTCCGGGCCTGGTCCGTCACACCGAAGCCATCGACCACCGGGTCCAGCGCACCGTCGAACTTCCGGGAACGGTCGAGTCTCGCACGACGAGCGAGGTCGCCAGCGAGGTGTCTGGTCTCGTGGTGGAGATGAAGGTTCGTCCCGGTGACCGCGTCCCCAAAGGACAACCGCTGGCCCAGCTGCGTACCGAGTTCGTCGAGCTACAGCTCGAAGAGGCCAGCGGCCAGCTCAAGGAGGCCGAGGCTCGACTGGCGCAGGCCGAGCGCAACCTGGACCGGTCCCGGCGGTTGTCCGACGAGGCGGTGATTTCCCAGGGCGATCTCGACGACGCCCACTCCGAGCGCATCGCCTGGCAGGGCAAGGTCGACCAGACCAAGGCCCGGATCGCCCAGCTCGAGCTGGGGCTGGACCGCTGCACCATCCGCGCGCCCTTCGACGGGGCGGTCGTCGAGAAGCGGACGGACGTCGGCCAGTGGATGCAGCAGGGCGGCACGGTGGTCGAGATGATCGCCCCGGACGACGTCGAGGTGCGCATCGATGTGCCCGAGCGCTACTACCATCTGCTGCGCATGGCCGCCGAGGTGCGCGTGGAGTTCGAGGCCCTGCCGGGGGAGGAGATCGTCGGCCGGGTGGATCAAATCGTCCCTCGGGCCGATCCCCGGGCCCGCAGCTTTCCGGTCAAGGTGAGCATCGCGAACGACGAGGGCCGCATCGGCGTCGGCATGCTGGCCCGTGTCTCGCTGCCGGTAGGCGAGACCTACCGGGCCACGGTGGTTCCCAAGGACGCCGTGATCCGCCAGGGTGGCCGCGAATACCTGTATCGAATCAACGGCGAGCAGTTGGTCGAGACCGTCGTGGTCGAATCGGGGCAGGGGATCGGTGACTGGGTCGTGGTCAAGGGGGCGATCTCCCCCGGCGATCGCGTCGTCACGCGTGGCAACGAGCGCCTGCAACCGGGGCAAGCGGTCCAGGGCGAGGCCCTGGACTATCCCCGGCCCTGACCGCACTCTCCGAAACGGACCCTCACCTCCTGCTGCGACTCAAGATCCGGAATCCCCGGGATTCCGTTCCTTTTTCGACGCGCGTCGCCGCCCATTTCTTTTGACTTTCATCGTCCCGACCCTATATTCGCCGGGTCCGGAGGGGTCCCGCGCCAACCCGACTTCCGGGGACCCCGGAGGAAGCGTGAAGCGGAATTTTCTGATCGTCGCCGCCAACGGCCACGCGCGCGAACTGTTGGCCGGTGAGCTGCGAGAACAGGGCTACCTGGTCAGCCTGGCCGCCCGTGGCTCGGAGGCCGAGCGGATCGTCCAGAGCGTCACCGTCGACGTGGTGCTGATCGAGTCGCACCTACCCGACATGTCCGCCGACCAGCTCCGCGAGCGCGTCACCAAGGCCCGCCCCGACTGTCGCGTGGTGGTACTGGCCAGCCTCGAGCTGGCGCGCAACACGCCGGGTGAGCTGCGTCTCGGCAGCGGTGATTTCCTGTTGAAGGGCGAGCAGGTGATTCACCTGCTGCGCTCACTGGACGCGGGATTCGAGGGAGGGGCTGACCAGCGGGCGATCGCCGCGTTGATCGAGGTCATCGACGTGATCGTCGGCCTGATCGAGGTGGACGATCGCTTCTTCGGCGGCTCGTCGCACCGGGTGATGAAGCTGGCCCAGGCTGTGGCCCAGGAGATGTCCGTCGATCAGGAGACGCTCAACGAGCTGATGATCGGCACGCTGCTGCGCGATCTGGGCAAGGTCGACCTCGACCCCGAATTGCTCGCGGCGAGGGAGACCTTCACCGAAGAGCAGAAGCAGAAGATGAAGGAGCACGTCGACTCGAGCGTGCGCCTGTTCGAGCACATCGATTCTCCGTGGAAGGTGACCTCGATCATCCGGCACCACCACGAGCGTTACGACGGTGAAGGGTTCCCCGAGGGGCTGCGCGGACGCGAAATCCCGATGGGTGCACGTGTCGTGGCCGTCGTCGACGCCTTCGTCGCGCTGACCTCGGACCGCCAGCACCGAGACGCGCTGGACCCGGAGAGTGCCCTCCAGGAACTGATCCGCCAGGCGGGCCAGCAGTTCGATCCCGAAGTTGTCGAGGCCTTCCAGCGAGTCCTCGACCACCGCTTCGGCAAGCGCCGCCCGAGGAAGAAGCCGCGAGTGCTGATCCTCGAGCCCAAGACGGATTTCCGGTCGCTGCTGAAGATGCGGTTGCTCAACGAGGAGTTCGAGGTCCTCGAGGCCAACGACCCCGAGCAGGCCTTGAAGATCGTTCTCGAGAATCCGGTGGACCTGTTGCTGTCGGACGTCGACGCGCACCCGCTGGAAACCTTCTCGCTGCTGCAGGAGATGCGAGAGGACGAGACGCTGCGGGGCGTCGCCTTCGTCTTCCTTTCGCGCCGCTCGGACCGGGTCCTGAGGATGCGCGCGCTGCGCGAGGGAGTCGACGATTTCCTGTCCAAGGAGATGGACACCGAGGAGATCGTGGCCCACGTATCGAACGTGATCCGGCGCGAGGCGATGCGCAACGGCGCGCCGCGCAAGGCCCGCCGGGGGATTACCGGCGACCTCGAAAACCTCAGCCTGCCGGACATGATCCAGACCCTCGTGATCGGGATGAAGACGGCGAGTATCAAGCTCAAGGCGGGCCGCAACAAGGGGCAGATCTGGCTCGAGAACGGGACGCCCCGGCACGCCGAGGCGGGGCGACTCAAGGGCGAGGACGCCTTCTTCAAGATGCTGCGTTGGACTCGCGGCGAGTTCGTCATCGAGCACGGGGTTACCAGCAAGGCGGCGACGATTCAAAACGATGCGATGTTCCTGCTGATGGAGGGGCTGCGCATCATGGATGAAGAGATCGCGGAAGCCGCTTCCTGAGCCTCCGGCTCGAACGATCCTCCGGAGTCATCGCGACTCGGGAGGCGACCCAACTCCCCGACCCACATACGTCCCGATAGCCGCCAGACTCGGCTTGCGTTCACGACGGGGCGCTTTCAGTAGCTCTGTCGGTCGTTGTGCCTCGCTCTGAGTTGTGGGGGCGCTGTTCGTCTGGCGGCTATCGGGACATGTGGGTCCCCGGGGAGTTGGGACGCCTCCCGAGTCGCGATGACTCCGGAGGATCGTTCGAGCCGGAGGCGCATGGAGCCGGTCCCCTGAATCGATTCGAGGGGATCGTTCGAGCGGTATGTCCTATGCTACGCGTCAGGAAATGTGTCGGGCGGTTGTTCGTGTGACGGGTTGCGCGGTTTCTCGGTCGGGCGAGGCCGGGGTGTGGTGTCTATGGCTGACGGGTTGCAAGCGTTGTTCGAGGCGGTGCGGGAGGCGTGCAGCGCCGCCGCCTGGTCGAGGGGCGTGGAGCTGACGCGGGCGGGGGCGGTGGTCGGTGTCAGTGAACACGACGACGAGATGGTGTTTCGGGTCTCGCTGCGTGGGGGGATGATCTCGCGATCGATTTCGCTGTATCCCGAGGACGTGGACTGGGAGTGTCAGTGTGACGGGTCCGAGCGGGCGTGTGAGCACGCGGCGGCGGCAGTCATCACGTGGCGGCGGGCCTCGGAGGAGGGGCGCGAGCTGCCGACGACCGCGGATGCGGGGCGGGTCGAGTATCACTTCACCCGGGAATCCGGGGGGCTGGCACTGGAACGAAGGATCGTGCGCGGAGATGAGGTCCATCCGCTGAGGGCGACGTTGTCGGCGGTGGCATCGGGGAAGGTCGAAGGGCCGGAGTTCTTGGCGGGACAGGAAGACGTGGCGGCGGAGCTGGCGCTGGGGACGCATCGCAGCGGGCTGCTGCCGCGCGCGTTGTTGAAGTCGGTGCTGCCGCGGTTGGCCCGCTGTTCGACGACGTTTCTCGATGGAGAACCGGTGACCGTCTCGACGGATCCGGTGTTACCCCGGGTGCAGGTGACCGATCACGGTGAAGGGTTCCGGCTGACGCTGAAAGACGATCCCGAGGTCAGCGAGGTCTTCAGGAACGGCCTGAGGCTGTGCGACAAGACGTTGCGGCCGGTCGGGGAGACGCGGTTGACCGGGCGCGAGTTGGAGCAACTGCCGAAGGGTCGGATCTACGCGTCGTCGGAGGTCGCCGAGCTGGTGACCGAGGTGCTGCCCTCGCTGCGCAAGCGGTTGCCGGTGGCGATCGACACCGAGCGGCTGCCGCGGGCCGTCGCGGAGCCGCCGCGAGTCGAACTGAGCGTCAGCACCGTCGACGACGGGCTGAGCGTGCTGCCCACGGTCGTCTACGGGAGCCCGGCCCGGGGACGGATCGACGGCGGGCGACTGGTCCACCTGCGGGGCGAGGTGCCGTTGCGAGACGAGCCTGCCGAGCGGCGGTTGGTCCGCCGGCTTCAGTACGAGCTGAACCTGGCTCCGGGCGCACGCGAGGTCTACCTCGGCGAGGCGGCGGTGAGCTTCTGCGACCGGCTCGGGTCCTGGCGCAACTCCATCGTCGGCAACGCCCATGAGGCCTTTCGCCGTGCCCCGCCGCTGGTCCCGCGCGTGCGCATGGGCGCCGATCGGCTCGAAGTGTTCTTCGAGAGCCCGGGCGAGTCGCCGGGCGACCGGATGGGCCGGGCGGACCCGGGAGTGGTCGTGGCGGCCTGGCGAGAGGGAGCGTCGATGGTGCCGCTGCTCGACGGCGGATGGGCGCCGCTGCCGCGGGACTGGATGGACCGTCACGGCCACCGCATCGCAGACCTGCTGGCGGCACGGGACGCTCAGGGGCGCGTGCCTCGCGGCGCGTTGCCCGACCTGGCGCTCCTGGCCCGTGACCTGGATCAACCGCCGCCACCCGCGGTCGCGCAGCTGATGACCCGGCTTTCGGGGTTCGACGGGATTCCCGCCAGCGAGCCGCCCGGGGACCTGACCGTCTCGCTGCGGGACTACCAGCGGCGAGGCCTGGACTGGCTCGTCTGGATGCGCGAGACCGGGATGGGCGTCTTGCTGGCCGACGACATGGGGCTGGGGAAGACCGTGCAGGCGCTCTGCTGCGTCGACGGACGAACCCTGGTCGTCTGCCCGACGAGTGTGCTGCACAACTGGGCGGACGAGATCCGCAAGCACCGGCCCGCGTTGAGCTACTCGGTCTACCATGGTTCGAAGCGTGCCCTCGATCCCGACGTCGACGTGACCCTGACGACCTACGCCATCCTGCGACTCGACGCCGATGGCCTGGCCGCCGAGTCGTGGCGGACGGTGATCCTCGACGAAGCCCAGGCAATCAAGAACCCCGACAGTCGCGTGGCCGCCGCGGCCTACCGCCTGTCGGCCGATTTCCGGGTGACCCTGACGGGCACGCCGGTCGAGAACCGACTGGACGAGCTGTGGAGCCAGATCCATTTCCTCAACCCCGGGTTGCTCGGAGGCCGCAAGGACTTTCGCGAGCGCTACGCGACGCCGATCGCCGACGGCGACGAGGAGGTGGCGCAGCGGTTGCGGGAACGGATCCGGCCCTTCGTGCTGCGCCGGCTGAAGCGAGTCGTGGCGCCCGAGCTGCCGCCGCGCACCGAGATCGTCCTGCGTTGCGAGCTGTCCGAGCCGGAGCGCGTCGTCTACGACACGGTGCGGGCCGCGACGATGAAAAAGGTCGTGGCCCGGCTCGAGGCCGGCGGCAACGTGATGGCGATCCTCGAGGCGCTGTTGCGGCTGCGCCAAGCTGCCTGCCACCCTGCGCTGGTCCCGGGGCACGACGCCAACGGATCGGCCAAGCTGGCCGTGCTGATGGAAACCCTCGACAGCATCGCCACCGGCGGACACAAGGCGCTGATCTTCTCCCAGTGGACGTCGCTGTTGGACCTGACCGAACCGCACGTGCGAGCCGCGGGTTTCGGATTCCTGAGGCTGGACGGAACGACCCGCAACCGCGGCGAGGTGGTCGAGCGCTTTCAGAGGCGCAACGGACCGCCGATCCTGCTGATCTCGTTGAAGGCGGGCGGGACCGGGCTCAACCTGACCGCCGCCGATCATGTGGTGCTGCTCGACCCGTGGTGGAACCCAGCGGTTGAGGAGCAGGCCGCCGATCGCGCCCACCGCATCGGGCAGGATCGCCCGGTGATGATCTACCGCCTGGTCGCCGAGGATACCGTCGAGGAGAAGATCCTCGAACTGCAGGCGCGCAAGCGCGACCTCGCCGACGCCGCCCTCGGCGGGGCCGAGCGGGCGACCTCGATCACCCGGCAGGATCTGCTGGATCTACTCGACCCGTAGCGGCGCGCCCGGGGGCATCGGCTTGGGCTGGCGGAAGGTGATGTTCTCCCACTCACCGTCCTCGATGATCTCGATCCTGGGGTTTATCTTCTGGAAGAACCGGGAGATCTCCTGCACGAGGTCGTCGGGTGTGGAGGCGGCCGAGGTCACGCCGATCGAGCGGACCCCCTCAAGCCATCCGGGCTCGATGTCGCCCACGTTCTCGATACGCCGGGCATTGCCCGTCAGTTTGGTCGCAAGCTCCAGCAACCGCATGCCGTTGCTGCTGTAGTTGCTGGTGACCACCAGGAACAGATCGACCTTCGAGCCGATCTCGCGCACGGCATCCTGCCGGTTCTTCGTCGCATAGCAGAGATCGTCGCGGGAGGGCACGACCAGCTTCGGGAAACGTTTCTTGATGACGTGGATCGTGCGCATCGTATCGTCGACACTGAGCGTGGTCTGGGTGAGCACGACGACCTTGTCCGGATCGGGAACGGTCACGTCGTTAGCGTCAACCAGCCCCGGGTCGTGGTTGGGATTATCGATCACCGCCACGATGGTGGTGTGATCGGGGGCCTCGCCGTAGGTTCCGATCACCTCCTGATGCTGGGTCGAGTCACCGATCAACAGGATGTGGTAGCCGCGGGCGGCGTACTTCTTGGCCTCGCTGTGCACCTTGGTCACCAGCGGGCACGTCGCGTCGAGTGTGGTCAGTCCCGCCGCGTCCGCCTGCTCGCGCACCGACGGGCTGACACCGTGAGCCGAAAAGACAACCGTATCGGAGAGGCGGTCGCCGCGCGCCTGCCCCCGCAGGGTCGCGACCTCGTCGATCGTTTCGACGAAACGCACGCCGTGGCCGCGCTCGAGGCGCTTGACGACCGTGTCGTTGTGGACGATCGGGTGGAAGACCGCGACCTCGGATTGCTCCGACGAACGCAGCTGTTCCGCGATGCGTTCCACGGCCTGGATCGCCATCACCACGCCGGCGCAGAAGCCGCGGGGTTTTGCCAGGTAGAGTTTTTCGACCACGGCGACCATTATAGGAATTCGCCGTCAACGGTGCCCGCCACGCCACCCCTGGTGCCGTCGAACCGGCCTCGAGCTCCTGACCCTCCATCCATGGGCCTTTCGTGACCGCTCGCCGGGTCCCGGTTGCCGGCCGGACGTCGGGACGAATACGGAGGCCGCGTCGCGGGTATAGTAAGTCGCAGAGACCGGGCCGGCGGACGCAGCCGCGGGCTCGGGGACCATCATCCGGGCAAGGCGCCCCACGGGGAGGAGAGCGATGAGCGCAGCCAGGGTCGCCGCATCGACGGCGGCAGCCGTTTCCATCGAGGTCAAGGGCCTCGGTCACGTCTACAAGGGTGGGACCGTCGCCCTGAACGGCGTCGACCTGTCGTTCGGCACCGGCCTGTTCGGACTGCTCGGGCCCAACGGGGCCGGCAAGAGCACGTTGATGCGCATCATGTGCACCCTGCTCGTCCCGACGTCGGGCTCGGTCACCGTCGGCGGTCACGACGTCGTCGGCGAGCGGCAAACGGTGCGGCAGCTGCTGGGTTATCTGCCCCAGGAGTTCGGCGCCTGGAGGCTGCATCGCGTCGAGGAGGTTCTCGATACGCTGGCGCTGGTCTCGGGGTTGCGCGACAAGGCGCATCGCGCCGAGCGCGTGCGGCAGTCGCTTGTGCAGGTCGGCCTGCAGGACGTGGCCGACCGCAAGGTGAAGAAGCTGTCGGGCGGCATGGTGCGGCGGCTCGGTGTCGCCCAGGCGCTCGTTCACGACCCGCGGGTCATCGTCGTCGACGAGCCGACGGTCGGGCTCGACCCGCAAGAGCGGCTGCGCTTCCGCCAGTTGATGGCCGAGCTGGGGCAGGACCGTACGATCGTGCTCTCGACCCACATCGTCGCCGACCTGGGATCGAGCTGCAGCGATCTGGCGTTGATCGACGACGGAAGCATCGTCTTTCGCGGCAGTCCCGCCCAGCTCGTCGAGATGGCGAAGGGCAAGGTGTTCGAGGCCGAGCTTTCGCCGGACACCGAGGCGGGCCTGCTGGAACGATTCGAGACCGTCTCGCGCACCCGTGAGGGAGCGACCACGAGGATCCGCGCCGTCGCTGGTGACGGCAAGCTGCCTCCCGGCGGCCGCGCCGTCGCCGACCCGACCCTTGAAGAAGCCTACCTGGCCTTCATGGCCTCCCGCGGACGCGCGGAAGCCGCCACCATCGAGGAGGCTGCATCATGATCCGCCTGGGAATGGTCTGGGCCCTGGCGCGTGCCGAGGCGCGGCTGACCCGCCGTCTCGTCCGCTTCTGGGTCTTCCAGGTGCTGGCGTTTCTGCTCGGCGTGGTGGCCTTCGCCTACTACGGCGGACTGCACTGGTGGGTGTCGCACTGGTCCGCCACGGCGGCGCTGATCAGCCCCAGGTTTCTCGCGACGTTCCTGGGAATGTACTACATCGTGATCTTCCTGATCGGGTTGATCTTCCTCGGCTACGACGTCCGCGCCCGCGACACTCGAGAACGAATGGTCGAGGTGCTCGACGCCCTGCCGGTGAGCAACCTCGAGCTGCTGTCGGGCCGCTTTCTCGGGATCATGATCCCGGCCTGGATCCCCGTCGTCGTGACCGCGGTGTTCCTGGCGTTGATCGGCCTGCCCTTCGGCGAGTCGATCGAATACCGCTCGCTGATCACCTTCGCGTTGCCGATGGCGATACCAGCCTACGTCCTGGTGCTCGGGACGACCTTCTTCATGACCTTGCTGCTGCGTAACCGGCTGTTGGCCGCGATCGTACTCATCGGGATCGTCGTCGGATTGATCGTCGTCAACTTCGGCTTCGTGTCGGTGATGTGGCTACCGATGGTCGACCTGACCGGCGGGTTCTCGGTGATGCCTCCTTCGGACATCATCCCCTCGGTCATCGACTGGCGGGGCATGTTGCAGCGCACCGGGTTGATGGTCTTCGGGCTGGGGATGTTGTGCCTCGCCGCGGCGATCCATCCGCGGCGCGACGACACTTCCCGGACGCTCACCGCCGCGATCGGCGGCGTGATGTTGCTGGTTGGCCTGCTCCTTCCCTATATTCTGGTTGCCGAGACGAAGAGCCTGTTGAACCGCAAGGCCGAATGGAAGGCGATTCACGAGGCAAGGGCCGACGACCCCACGCCCGATCTGATCGAGCTCGCAGGCGTGGTGAGCATCCGGCCCGGCAACGGCATCGAGATGCAACTCGACCTGCGCTTCGCCGCCCGCGAGGGCGAGTCGCTGTCGACCGCGCTGTTCACCCTGAACCCGGGTCTCGACGTGGCATCGGTCACCGGCGAGGGCGGCGAGCTGAGCTTTACGCACGCCGCCGGACTGCTCGAGGTGGAGCTGGGGCGGACGCTGCCCGCCGGTGAACAGATGACGATCCGGACCACCATCGGTGGTGAACCGGATCAGTTCTTCGCCTACCTCGATGCGGTGATGGATCCGTTCACCGCCAACATCAAGGAGGGCAACGTCTTCATGCTCGGCGCATTTCCGATGATCGACGATCGACGCTTCGTCGCCCTGCTGCCGGGCGTGCGCTGGCTGCCGGCCCCGGGCTCGGAGATGGGCCGTGGCGACCCGCGCCGACGCCCTCACGACTTTTTCGAGCTCAACCTCGAGGTCGAATTGCCGTCGGGCTGGACCGTCGCCGGACCGGGCCGCCGCCGCGAGCTGCCTGCCCAGGGCGACCGGTCGCGCTTCGCCTTCGAGCCGCCGGCGCCGGTGCCCGACGTGGCGCTGATCGCCGGCCGCATGGAGAGCCGCAGCGTCGAGGTGGGCGGAGTCACCCTCGAGGTGATGGTCCACCCCGCCCACACCGGCAACCTCGACTTTCTGGAGGATGCCGGCGGGGAGATCTACACCTGGCTCGAGGAGCGGATGAACGAAGCGACGGAGATCGGCCTGCCGTACCCGTACGACGGGCTGACCCTGGTGGAGGTGCCGGGCTCTCTGCGCGGCTACGGCGGCGGCTGGCGCATGGACAGCACGATGATCCAGCCGGCGATGATCCTGACCCGCGAGGCCGGCTTCCCCACCGCTCGCTTCGACGTTCCGTTCCGCGACCCGGACAAGTTCAAGGACCACGACGGCGGCGTTCCGCGGGTCAAGCGCGAGCACCTGGAGCGGTTCTTCGAAACCGACTTCAGCGGCGGCAACCCGTTCGTCGCCGCGGCACGCAGCTTCTTCGCCTACCAGACCTCGAGCAGCGGTCCGGACGGCATGACGCTGGACTACGTGTGGGAGGACCTCGCAACCCGCCTGATCACCGACAAGCAGGGCTACTTCTCGGTCCACCACTACGGTGCCGACCTCAACCAGACGATGGGCAATGTGATGGGGGCGATCTTCTCCAGCGATAGCGACAACATGGCCGAGGTGATCATCCGGTCGATCACGGCGCGCAACGACGTCTGGGACGCGGTGCTCGGCGTCAGCCTGGCCGACCTGGATCCGTGGGAAGAGCCCAAGAAAGCGCTGGACGTGTTGACCCTCAAGGGCGGCGGCATGGCGCGGTCGCTGCTGGACGACCTGGGCCCCGTCAAGTCCGGAGAGCTGCTGGCGGCGATCCGCAGGGAGCACACCGGCAACACCTACACCCGCGAGGACGTGATCGCCGCGGGCGAAGAGATCGGAGAGGACCTCGAGGCCTGGATGGACGTCTGGATCCATCAGACCGATCTGCCCGGCTTCACCGTGGGCGAGGTGCGGACGCACCGC
>Ga0255058_10001821_pt1 | contig 11943 bp, 7 predicted proteins | sample Cases_109_9_MG_FD_188637 | JGI IMG/M metagenome (GOLD analysis project Ga0255058, IMG submission 188637) | Seawater microbial communities from Amundsen Gulf, Northwest Territories, Canada - Cases_109_9 | ecosystem: Environmental > Aquatic > Marine > Gulf | place: Canada: Northwest Territories... | reverse complement strand
GAGGGCCATGGCGTTGCCGGCGCCGCGCAGTTTGAACGATCCGATCGGCTGCAGATTCTCGAGCTTGAGCCAGATCTCGGCGGGGGCCTCGTCGACCTCGAGCCGCACCAGAGGTGTCCGGGTCACCGCTTCCTGGATGCGTTCGCGGGCGGCGCGGATCTCGGCGATCGGAATCGGGTCAATCGAGGACACGGCGCCCCCCGAGATCGACCTCGGTCCCGAGGCCCTCGTCCAGGGCGCGGTCATGGACGTAGCGTGCGGCGGCGAGATCCTCGACGGCAAGTCCCAGTGATTTGAACAACGTGATCTCGTCGGGCCGGGTCCTACCCTCGGCCCGCCCCAGCAGGATCTCGCCGATCTCGCCCAGGATATGGTCGTCGTCGATGGCTCCTTCCTGCTTCGGAAAGAGAAAGTCACCGGACTCGTTGAGGGTCGACTCGCGGCGGTCGACGAACAGCCGCGAACGCACCACCGCTGCGGTGTCCAGTTCGCGGGCGGTGGGGACGCTGGCCCCCACGGCGTTGATGTGGGCGCCGTCCTTGATCCACTCCCCCATCAACACCGGCTCGCGGGAGGAGGTGACGGTGCAGATGACGTCGGCGCTCTCCACCGCCTGCTCGACCGAGCCTACCGCGGTGATCTCGACGTCGCGCCCTCTCCCCTCGCGCTCGACGAACGCGCGACGCCGGCCCCGGTCCGGACTGTAGACCTGCACGCGTCGAATCGGTCGGGCCAGCAGCATGGCCTCGAGATGTGTCCGCGCCTGCACGCCGGAACCGATGATCGCCAGCTCGCTGGCGTCGGTGCAGGCCAGCAGCTCGGTGGCCACGCCGCTGGCGGCCGCCGTCCGGATGGCGGTGACCTCGCTGGCGTCGAGGATCGCCAGCGGCACGCCGTTGCCGTCGTCGAAGAGCACGACCACGCCCTGGTGGGCATCGAGCTCGGTGCCGTGATTCCCGGGAAAGACCGCCACGACCTTGAGACCCAGTGCCGGGGGCGAGGCCAGGTAGCCGGGCATCATGCCCAGGATCCCGCGCCCGTCCGGGAGGCCCACGCCCCAGCGTAGCGGGTTGAGACCGTCGTCGACGGCGAGCGCGCGCAGCGCCTGGGCGACCAGATCCATGCACTGCCGCATCGGCAGCAGGCGGCGGACCTCGACGGGACCGAGAACGAGAGCCGACATCGGATACTCGAAGGTCGCGCCCGCGGACCGGAATCGGATCGCCGACGCGGGTACGTAGTCGAACGGAGTATGACGACGCGGCGCAGGGGCTGTCAAACCGGCGGTGTGCGCCTGTCAGGCCGCCGAGCAGTTCCGTCGAAGCGTCGGCTCGAGCATCGAGGTCAACGCTGGGGCTCGAGGATGATCTTGAGCGACTCGCCGGCCTCGATCATCAGTCGAAAGCCCTCCTGGGCCCGATCGAGGCCGAGACGATGGGTGACCATGCCGTCGACGTCGACCTGGCCCGATGCGATCAGCTCGATCGCCGCGCGCATCTCGGCGGGCGGTCCGGCGTAGGAGTTGACGATCTGTACGCCGCGCCTCCAGAGCTCGTTCATCGGCATCGGAAACAGTTCGTCGGGACCGAGAGGAGCGAAGCAGAGCACCGTGCCGCCGTCGTCGACCAGACGGAGGGCCTGATCCAGGGCGGCTCGCGCTGCGGTGCAGACGACGACCTGGTCGACGCCACGACCCTGGTTGTCCTCGCGGATCTCTGCCACCACGTCAGCGGTCGCGGAAAGCACGACGTCGGCGCCGAATCGCTTCGCGAACTCCAACCGGAAAGCGCTGACGTCGGTCGCGTAGATCCGTGCCGCGCCGGCGGACCGAACATACTGGATCTGCAGGATGCCGGAGATCCCGGCGCCGAGCACCGCCACCGTCGTGCCGGGCCGCAGGCCCGCGATGCGCTGGGCGCGAACGACGCAGGCCAGCGGTTCCACGAACGATCCGCCAACGAAGCTCACCTTGTCCGGCAGATGAAACGTCCCCCGCTCGACGTTGATGGCCGGCAGGCGAACGAGCTCGGCGAAGCCTCCGGGATCGAATGACGTCCGGCGCAAGGTCTCGCAGACGCTGTGACGGTCGCTGTTACAATAGTGGCATTCGCCGCACGGGACGTGATGCGTCGTCACGATGCGGTCCCCGGCACGGAACGCCTCGACGCCCTCGCCGACCTGCTCGACGCTGCCGGCGACTTCGTGGCCCAGCACCAGCGGCGCCCTGGGGACGCGATACCACTCCATCACGTCCGAGCCGCAGATGCCGCTGGCCTCGATGCGCATCAACAGCTCGCCGCGACCCGGCGACGGCCGTGGGCGCTCTTCCACCCGCACGTCGTTGTTGTTGTAGTAAACCGCGACTTTCAACGGCGCCGGGTCTTCTCGTCCTCGTAGAGGGCGAAGGCGTCGTCGGCGCCAGCGTTCTCCTGCACCACGGCGCGCACGGCTCGGATCATGCCCACCGGGCAATCCGACTGGAAGATGTTGCGCCCCATGTCGACACCGCTGGCCCCGGCCCGGATCGCGTCGTGGGCCAGCCGAACCGCCTCGTGTTCGGGAAGCTTCTTGCCGCCGGCGATCACGACGGGCACCGGCGTGTTGGCCACGACCTCCTCGAATCCGTCGCAGTAGTAGGTCTTGACCATGTGGGCGCCGATCTCGGCGCAGATGCGGCAGGCCAGGCCGAGATAGCGCGCGTCCCGAGTCATCTCCTTGCCCACGGCGGTGACCGCCAGTACGGGGACCCCGTACTTCTCGCCGAAGTCGACCAGCTTGGACAGGTTGAGCAGCGTCGTGCGCTCGCCCTCGGCGCCGACGAAGATCGACAGCGTCACGGCCGCGACGTTGAGACGCAACGCGTCTTCGAGGGCGACGGTCAATCCCTCGTTGGAAAGCTCGGTCAGGATGCTGGTGCCGCCCGAGACCCTCAGCACGATCGGCACCTGCAAATCGGCGGGAATACAAGTGCGCAGCACGCCGCGGGTCAGCATCAGCGAATCGGCGTAGGGCAGCAGGGGTTCGACGGTCTTGCCCGGCTCCTGGAGACCGTTGGTCGGCCCGAGAAAGTAGCCGTGATCGATGGCCAGCATCACCGTGCGACCGGTCTTCGGTCGCAGGATGCGACTCAGGCGGTTTTTCATTCCCCAGTCCATCGATCTCTCCCCCGGTGACGGGCCGGTACCGTTTCCGGCCCATCGCGAAAATACTCCGATGACCGGGAGACAGCAACCTGGGAGTTTGCCCTCCTTCGTCGGCGCAGTATTCTGACCAGGTCCCCGGCGACCGGACGGAGGCTTCGATGCGACGAAACGGGCTGCGTGTTCACATGATCTGGCTGGCGGGCCTGACGCTCCTCGGCTGCGGCGAACCAGCTCCCGAGCCCGAAGCCGCAACGGCGGAGGACGAGGCCGCGGCGTCGCGGGGAAGCTGGCGCCAATGGGGCGGGCCGACCGGTGATTTTCGGCTGCCGACGACCGGGCTCGCCGCGTCCTGGCCGGAAGAGGGGCCGCGGGTGATCTGGAGCCGTCCGCTGGGTGAGGGTTACTCGGCGGTCTCGGCGGACGGCGGTACGCTGTTCACGATGTACCGGGACGGCGACGACGACGTGATCATCGCCCTGCGCGCCTTCGACGGAGCGACCCGTTGGGAGCGGCGCTATCACGCACCGACGCGCCCGCAGAACACCGTCGAGTTCGGCAACGGACCCAACGCCACGCCACTGGTGGTGGACAACCGGGTGGTGACGCTGGGCTACAGCGGCCAATTGAACGGCCTCGACCGCGAGACCGGATCGATGATCTGGTCGGTCGACCTGGTCGAAGATCTCGACGGCGAGGTGCTCACGTTCGGCCACTCGGCGAGCCCGATCGCACATGACGGCAAGGTGCTCGTGCTGGTCGGTGGCGAGCGGCACGGACTGGTTGCCTTCGAGGCTTCCGACGGCTCGGTCGCCTGGTCGGGACCGCCCACGAGCGTCAGCTACGCGACACCGATCGTGATCGACATCGACGGCGAGACGCAGGTCGTTTACTTCTCGGCCGACGAGATCATCGGGCTCGACACCAGCGGGCGCAAGCGTTGGAGCTTCCCGGTGGTCAATCGTTACCTCAACAACTCCACCGGTCCGATCTGGGGCGACGACAACCTGCTGTGGGTCGCCACGCAGCTCGATGGCGGAACGCGCGCGCTACGGCTCACCAGAGGGGATGAAGCAACCCAGGTCGAAGAGGTCTGGGTCAGCCAGAACCTGAGCATTCACTTCTGGAACGCGCTGTGCGTGGGCGAGCACGTCTACGCGTCGGTAGGCAGCAACGCCTCGATCGTTGCGGGCGTTGACGTCCGCACCGGAGATATTCTCTGGCGCGAGCGCGGCTTCGAGCAGGTCAACTTCGTGCACGCCGGCGAGAAGACGATCCTGCTGGATGCCAACGGCAACCTGGCGCTGGTCCACCTCGGCCCCGAGGGCCTCGAGGTCGTCTCTCGGGCCAGAATTCTCGACGGCCCGACATGGACCGCCCCCACTCTGGTCGGCACCACTCTCTACATCCGCGACAAGAAGACCATCCGGGCCCTCGACCTCTCGTGATCACCTCCGTCGCGAGACGAGGTCGGTGTCGCTGCGATCGTCGAAGAAGACGACCGTGGCTGGGCGGCCGTCGGTGCCGATCCAACTCGCGGCGTCGGCGCCGTCTTCGAGCTCGGGCAGTTCGGGGGGAGCGCGGTCGGGCAGTACGTTCAGCGGGACGCGGACGACCTGGCCCTCGATTTCGGCGACCAGCAACCCGCGGCGGCGCTTCAGGTGTAGGCCCGGCTCGCGCTCGAGCAGTCGCACCAGCTCGTTGAAGGGGATCGCCAATGCACCGTCGGCGTCGACCGGGTAGCGGTGAAACGGATACGGGAGCGCCAGTCGATCGTGCTCAGCCAACGAGCAGAACCCGGCTGGCTCGGTTCCCTCGGCAAAGACCTCGACCACGCGAGCTGCACAACCGGCCCGGTCGTCGGGCCGCTTGCCGGTGCGGGGATCGATGGCGACCCGCGTGATCCCCGGCGGCACCGGAAATGGCCGGTCGCCGGACGGCAGCGCGCGTCGCATGAACTCGGTCCAGATCGGCAGTGCGGCCCTGGCGCCGGTCTCGTACTCGCCGAGGCTGCGCGGCTCGTCGAAACCGACCCAGACCCCGACCACCAGGTCCGGCGAATAGCCGACGAACCAGGCGTCGGAATAGTTGTCGGTGGTGCCCGTCTTGCCGGCCAGCGTCTGACCGAGCACACGGCCCGCGGACTTCCCGGTCCCCCGCCGGATCACCCCGGACATGACGTCACTCATCAGGTAGGCGATCTGCGGTGAGACCGCTTCGGTTACCCGCGGCTCGGCGTCGTGGATCAGCTGGCCGTTGCGATCGGTCACCCGCAGGATGGTGTGAGGCTCGATGTGCAGACCCTGGTTGGCGAAGGCGCCGTAGGCGGCGGTCACCTCGAGCAACGTCATCTCGAACGCGCCGAGGGCCAGGGACGGGAACGGGCGCAAGCGGCTGCGAACCCCCAGGGCGCGAGCGGTGTCGAGCACCGCGTCGTAGCCGATCTCCCGCAGCAACTTGACCGTCGCGATGTTGATCGAACGCTCGAGGGCCGTCCGCAGGCTGATGGTCCCGTAGTACTTCCTGCTGAAGTTTTCGGGCTGGTACGGCACCGGATTGCGACGATCCAGAAAGACCGTCGGCTCGTCGACCAGCGTGTCGGCCAGGGTCCGGCCGTGGGAGAGTGCGGCCGCATAGACGAACGGCTTGAACAGCGAGCCCGTCTGACGGCGCGCCTGTGTGGCCCGATCGTACTCGCTGCGCGAGAAATCGAAACCGCCGATCAGCGCCTTGATCTCGCCGGTCGAGGGGTCGAGGGCGACCAGCGCGGCCTCGGCCTCGGGCTCTTGTTCGAGGGTCAGCTGCAGCTCGCCGTTGTCAGCCCGGTCCAGTACCCGCACCCGGATGACGTCGCCCACGCGCAGCAGCTGGTCGGGCCGTGTCTTGCCGGTCCAGGCGACGGCGTCGCGCCCCAGTACTCCCGCCATGCGATCGACCCGCACGTCGGCGCGCTCCCCGTCGACACGCAGCACCACACCGTCGGTCACGTGACCTCGAACGATTCCGTGGGACCAGGCGTTGGACTCCCAGACGGCGGGATCCTCTCCGTCCGGGACGCGACGCACGGACCCTTTTCGCCAGCCCTGGCGCCGATCGAGCTCGCGAAGCCCCATCTCGACGGCATCGCGGGCGATACGCTGCAGCCGTTGGTCGAGGGTGGTCTCGACCACCAGCCCGCCGCCGTAGAGGTCCGCGCTGCCGTAGGTCTTCTGGAGCCAGCGGCGCACCTCTTCGTTGAAGTGATCGGGGTCGCTCTGCCCGGGGACCTGCCTCGACACCGTGATCGGCTCGGCGGCGATGCGCCTGGCGTCGGCAGGGTCGAGGAAGCGTTCGTGGACCATGCGGCCCAGCACCAGATCGCGACGCTCGGTGGCGCGCTTCAGGTTGCGGTACGGCGAATAGCTCGCCGGCCGGGGTAGCAACCCGACCAGGGTCGCCGACTCGTTGACGTCGAGCTCCCACGCCGACTTGCCGAAGTAATAGCGCGCCGCCGCTTCCAGGCCGTGGAGTCCGTGACCGAAGTGGACCTGATTGCAGTACATGCGGACGATCTCTTCCTTGGAGAAGCGGCGTTCGATCTGCAGGGCCAGCACAGATTCTTGCAGCTTGCGGCGGAGGGTTCGTTGGGAGCGGTCGAGAAACAGGTTGCCCGCCAGCTGCATGGTCAACGTGCTGGCGCCCTGGGCCACCCGCGCCCGGCGGATGCTGGCCCACAGCGCCCGCAGGCCGCCGATCGGATCGATCCCTCCGTGCTGGTAGAAGCGGGAGTCCTCGCTGGCGATCAGGGCATGGCGGAAGGACTCGGGGATCTCTCCGTAGTCGAGCAGAATTCGCTTTTCGGTGGCGTAGTTGGCGATCTCGGCGCCGTCCCGCGCCAGGATGCGGGTCATCTCGGCCGGGGCGTACTCTTCCAGGCCGCGCAGCGTCGGCATGTCGGTGCGCAGGAAGTAGCCGGTGACCGCGCCGAATGTCGCGGCCAGGGCGATCAGGATCGCCAGCAGCGCGAGGCTCAGCCGGCGGCCTCGCGGCCGATCGGGGATCCTCCGTCGGTTCGAACGTGTTCGGCGAACGGCGGCGGGGCGGGGCCCGGTGGCAATGACGATTCGCATCAGCTTGGTCTCGAACCAGAGTACTCCCGGCGTCGAGCGGGGTCGAGTCCTCCGGAATGGAGAGCAAGGTCGCTGCCAGGAGCCGGTTGCCTGCGTTTCCCGAGAATCCGGCACGAAAGACCGGACGCGCAACGTGTCCGCGCGACCACGTCTGTCGACGACGTGACACGGGGCGCTCGCCGGGGCCAGCCGCTATACTCGCGAGTCGGTCCGCGAGAGAGGTCGGCGAGGTTGCGTTGGAGGAAGACCATGCTCGAGGAAAAGGACAACGGTTGGTTCGTCGTCAACGTCAAGGATGCGCAGTGGCTGAAGAGTGACTCCTTTGGCTATCGATGCCGGTTCGAGAAGGACGAGCGCTTTCCCGAGACCGGCGTCGGTATCAGCGTCCTCGAGCCCGGCAAGCCCAACTGCCGCTACCACCGCGAGAGCGCACAGGAGGACTTCCTCGTGCTCTCCGGCGAGTGCCTGTTGCTGGTCAACGGCGAGGAGCGGAGGATGCAGGCGTGGGATTACTTCCACTGCCCCGCCGGAGTCAGCCACGTCCTGGTCGGCGCCGGCGGCGGCCCCTGCGCGGTCCTGATGATCGGCCACCGGCCCGAGAAGATCGACCTCTTCTATCCGAAGAGCGAGGTTGCGGCCCGCCACGGAGCCGAGGCTCCCGAACCGACGCCGGATCCACAGGTGGCCTATTCCGACGCCCACCGCCCCGAACCCTGCGAAACGCCGGACTGGCCGGTCGGCTGATCGACGGCGAACGGTCGCCGCGTCGTCTCCGAAATCGACCCGTGACGGAACGACCGAAAGCGCGCCCAGGCAACCCCTACCAGGGAGACGACCAGCGAGTGCCCAGTCCCGGACCGTAGAAGATGGCGTTCAGCAGTATCCGCCGGCTGGCCAGGGTCCAGCCCCGAAACTCCGGCTCGTTCAGGAACAGGATCACCTGTCCCTTGCCCAGGGACTCGCGGGTGGCATAGGCCGTGTGCGCCAACCGGCCGGCCGCCTCCGGCCACAGCAGGCCACCGAGGTGAAGTCGCTCGAGATCCGCGAAGCGTGCCGGTACCTGCACGGGTGCGTCGGCGACCAGCGTATCCCGGGCGCGGGCCAGCACGGGGATCTCCTTCGGCATACCCCAGGTCATCCAGAGATTCGGGTCCAACTCGACGCGTAGGAACACTCCCTGGGGAGAGAAGCGAAGCAGCCGCGCATCGGCCACGCTCAGTTCTTCGTCTTCCGCCTTGGACTTGCCGGGCGGGAGCAACGGCTTGATCCACGTCGCCAGGTCCACGGGCTTCAACTCGACGGCCGTCCCCTGCTCGAAACCCTCGGCGAAGGGTCGAGCCCCCGGTCCGAGCATCGGTGCCACGTCGTAGGGCGACGACCGGCGAGGCACCGGCGGCGCCTTTTTCTTCTTCTTCTTACCATCGTCGTCCGCTGCCTCCGGCTCCTTCGCCGCCGCGATGCCGGCGGCACGGAAGGGTCCGCCCTGATCCGCCTCGACGGCGCCGGGACCCAGCACCACCGGCGGAAAACTGGCCAGGGCCTGGCTGCGCAACCGTGTCCGCGTAAGCTCGTTGGACTCGTCGGCCAGGAACCCGGCTCCGCTACCGACACCGATCGCCGTCCCGCCGGCCTCGATCCAGCCCTTGAGGCGGGCGACGCCGATCTCTCCGAGCATGGCCCGGTAGACGGCAGCGCGGCCAAAGGCGGGCGGGAAGATCAACACGTTGTAGCGGTCGAGATCGACGCCCGCGAAGCCCCCGATGTCCAGGGCCGAGAAACGAACCCGCAGATCGAAGTCGATCAGGTGCCAGAGTGCACCATACGCCGACGGCGAGATCGGGTAGCCGGTCCAGATGCCGATGCGCGGCTCGATCAGCGTACGGAAGTGACTGCCGCCGAGGTCGGGCCCGTGCTCGGCTTTCGCGGTCGAGGTGGGGAGAATCTCGACGCCCCAGCGTTCGGCAACCGAACGCAGGTCCTCTTCCAGTCCGTCGGGGTTGGCCTCGTGCTGGACGAGGATCGCTCCGTGACCGTACTCGCGGCCGGAGATCGCGAAAGGCTTCTCTGCCACCTTGACCCTGATCCCCCGCTGCAGCATGTCCGCCAGCGCGCGCATCGATTCGTCCGAGTTGCCCTCGATCAGGTAGCCGAAGGAGTCGGGCTCCGTTTCGAGTCGGCCGGAAGGTTTCTCGGGCACGCCCGGCTCCCAACCGTCACCAGGAGTCTCGTTCGTCCAGTAGGCCTCGATCCCGTAGTTGAGGGGCATCGACCAGGCGGTGACGTCGTAGAGACGGCTGCCCTTGCCCCGTTCCAGATACTCGCGCTCTTCGCGGAAGAAGGTCGCGTCCATCGGCACGTGGGGATCGAGCAGCACCCGGACCATCGGCGCCGCAGGCTGCGCCACCGGCACGAGCCAGGCGTCGCCGTCCAACGCCTCGACGGCGTCTCCGGTGTAGATGTCTCGCAGGCCCGAGACGTTCGGCGGCGTTGCGGTCGAACGAAAAACCTCGATCCCCTGATCGATCAGCAACCCCACGAGCTTGTCGGTCCGCTCGGGGTGTCGGCCCCTGGGAAGAATCCAGGCTGCGACCGCGCCGTCGCCGGCGCGCTCCATTGCCTCGCGCCGATCGGCGACGAAGTCCGTCAGGATCTCGGCGCGGTTGGCGGCCAGAGTCTCGAGGTTGGCGACGGAGCTGGCGACGTGGTGTTCGACCGCCTGCGGATAGGTGCGGGTCGTCCCGGCGCGCTGGCGCACCAGGGTCCCGGAGGTGCGGGACATCTCGTAAAGGATGCCGATCGCGCCGCGGTAGGACGCCCACGACGAGCCATATCCGGGGAAGAACTCTTCGTTCCAATCGCGAGTGAAGTAAGCGTAGCCACGCGTGTCGAGCCCTCCCGCCTGGTCGGCGCCGAACTTCTCTCCCCATTTGCGCTGGGTGCTTCCCAGGTGCGGGTTGAACGGATGGCGCGGCGGCGAGAAGAGGTAAGTGCTCTGGGAGCCCATCTCGTGGCTGTCGACCATCAGCTGCGGGTTCCAGCCGGCGATCATCGTGGAGCGCCGGCTCTCGGGGTGCACCAGGCTGAACCAGTCGCGATTGAGATCGAACAGGTAGTGATTACCGCGACCCCATGGCCAGGTCGCGCGGTGGGAGAGGTCCTCCCCGTCGGGGATCGGCACTGCATGCGCAAAGGCGCGGGTCTGTGCGAGGTAACGGTCGCGACCGTCGGGATTCTCGATGGGGTCGATCAGGATCAGCAGGTTCTCGCGCAGGTTCTTGGCCCGATCGTCACGTCCGGCCACGAGCCAGTAGGCGACGGCGCACGCGGCGTCCACGCTGCTCAGCTCGTCGCCGTGGATGCCGTAGGCCAGCCAGGCCACCGCCCGGGCGTCCCGCAGTCGTTCGGCGTCCTGGCCGGGAGCATGTCCTCGAGGGTCGACACGGGCGGTGTGCTCTTCACGGAAGCGGTCGAGGTCGGCAATCAGCGCCGACGGTCCGATGGCCAGGTAGACCAGCTCGCGTTGCTCGTGGCTTCGCGCGTACTCGATCAGGGTCATCCGCGGCGAGGCCGCGGCGAGGACGCGCAGGTAGTGGATCGCCTCGCCGTGGGTGAGGGGCCGGCTACCCGGCTCGACGTCCAGTACCTCGGCCTGGGTCGGGATCCCGGGATCGAAGCTGGCCCAGGGAAACAGCTCGTTCACCGATTTCCCGGCAGCGGTCTCGCCGGGGCCGTGAGCGGCAACGGGGACGGCAACAAGCAGCAGCAGCACGCAGAGACGGGACGGGACGGGACGGGACATGGCGTTCCTCGTTGGGGATCTCGGAGAGAGGCACCATTGTATGCCAGCGGAGGCGAATGCTGCGCCAGCTGCCCGGACGGATCTCGGAGGCACCTCCACGATTCCGGTTGCACCCGGGGAACACCATCGGGAATCTGGCGTTTGCGGCCAGGCCAGGGGCGGAAACGGCTCCACCGACGCGATTGCCGGTTGATGGTGCGCGGACCCCGGCGCTACTCTACCGCGCCCGGCCCCCGCACGGGCCCTGCCTCCTCCGCCCCGCCCGATGGATTCGAACTGCCCCGCAGACTGGGTGGCGCTGACACTGCTTCCCCAGGTCGGCGCCCTCTACCAGCGACTGGCCCTGGCGCGCTTCGGCGTTCCGGGCGAGATCGCCTACCACGTGCCGGTCGAAGAGCTGGCCCGCCTGCCGCGCTTTCCCGCCGCAGGCGTCGACGCGATTCGCCGGGCCCGACCCTCGCTCAGACGCCGTGCCGAGCGTGAAGTCCGGAGATGCGCGCGATGGGGGATCCGGCTGATCTCCTGCCGCGACGACGATTACCCCGCGGCACTGGCCGAGATCCCCGACCCGCCGGTGTTGCTGTACCAGCGCGGGACGTTGGCTCCGGGGGTGTTGCGCATCGCGGTGATCGGCTCGCGGGTTCCGACACGCTACGGCCGACAACTGGCGACGGGGATCGCTTCAGGTCTGGCCGCTCGCGGGGTCGAGATCGTCTCGGGGGGCGCTCGCGGCATCGACAGCCTGGCCCACCGCGGTGCCCTCGAAGGAGACGGCCGAACCGTCTGCGTGCTGGGATCGGGGCTGCTGCGCCCCTATCCGGAGGAAAACGCGGATCTGTTCGAGCGCATCGCCGAGGACGGGGCTCTGATCAGCGAGTTTGCCCTGGACACGCCA
>Ga0255058_10001820_pt1 | contig 11944 bp, 9 predicted proteins | sample Cases_109_9_MG_FD_188637 | JGI IMG/M metagenome (GOLD analysis project Ga0255058, IMG submission 188637) | Seawater microbial communities from Amundsen Gulf, Northwest Territories, Canada - Cases_109_9 | ecosystem: Environmental > Aquatic > Marine > Gulf | place: Canada: Northwest Territories... | reverse complement strand
TCCGCTTCCAAGCGGCGGGCGGTCCAATTCCATGGCCCCCCCCATAACGCAGACAATTAAACCGCATTCATTGACACGTCTGCTCGAGCGTCCAACCCGTAATCCGGCATCTTTCTTTGCCGCTCCTGCTATAGGTACAAGTGCGTCTTGGGTATCGTTTGTAAGAGCAATAGTATCCAGGAGCCACCCAGCCTTCATAGCCTCTCACCGGCCGCTTAAACTCATAAGTCCTCCAGTAGTATGGCTTCACGCCGCGGCGAGCCTCAGCTTCGGTTGTCACATGCATCGAAGCAATTGCAACACCGAAGATCGCCGCGAAGGCCGGCATGGATCTGATCATGTTCCTCAAAGTCATGATGCACTCCTTTACTAGGGGCAGCGACGGGGCGAACTTGCCAAGGCGGCTGCCCACTTCGATCTTGGAAAACAACCCTAGTGTTACATGCGACCAGCTTTTCACAATAAGCACATAGCACAAAGCGAATACCCCACCGCCGCGAAGCAGTAGGGCTCAGATTGTCCCGGATTGGACGGGTCAGCTTATTTCAATGGGACGGGCTGCCTCGAGCGATGCCCAAACTTAAAGTTTAGGCCCATACGAACAATGTGCCCCTTCGTCTCAAACTCTGGATTAAAGAAGAGGTCGATAGGCCCTGTCGCCGGGGTCACCTCAACAGCCTGCGCGCTCAAGGTCTCCTCGCCGAGATCGTAGTAGAGATATTCGGCCTTAAGTGACCAGCGCCCGAAGCTGTATTCCCCCCCACCGCCGACAGTCCAACCGGTCTGCGTTTTTGACTCGGAAGCTCTCGCGTAATCGCCAAGCGAGGGAAAATTAAGCGCGTAACTATGGCTGACCTCGCCGAAAGCCAGACCGCCGGTTGCGTAGACAAGCATATGATTATGCACAGCGTACCCCAAGCGCCCCCGCAGCGTAGCGAGATATTCCAAGTCCTGGGACACGCTCACGACGCTCGGCACGAAACTTGCCGTGGCTCCGTTTGAAACCGAGGTGTTGGCATCCAGGGAGCCCCACGCAATGTCGGCCTCGATACCAAACACCATCTTGCCACTCTGAAAATTGTAACCAGCTTGAGCGCCGCCGATGAAACCATTTAGGTCGTTCGAAAAGTTGAACGGAAAGGGGTTCTCTGCAGCAGCGAGCGTACAGATGCCAAATCCCGTATTGTCGACGCACCCCACATTAGTATCCGAGCTGCCCCAGGCGCCGCCAGCATTCAGGCCTACGTAAGCACCGCTCCAGTTCCCGTCTCCGGCCTCGGCTGGAACAACCGCAGCCAGAAAGACGACCGCAATGGCGCTCCGCCACGCCAGCGATCCGGCCCGTAATCTTGCGTATCCAACACGACCTGAAGTAAGCATATCCCGCCCTCGCTGCTAGTACGCGTCAAAACTGGATCAATTCGATAAATCGGCACGTTGTCTTAAACGAAACGCACCCACTCGATTGCCAAACGCGCACAACATGGCGGACGCCACGGACCGCGCAGATGAGCACAAGATAGGCTCGGCTCGACTAGCGCGCCCAATGACGATCTCTACAATGAGGAAATAGAACACGTGATTCGCACCCGGACATCAACGCCAGCGGGTGAGGAAAGCAAAGAATTCTCGACAGATGTGCGTAGATGCACCAGCCGCCCCGACAATTCCCCTTAAGAACCAGCCCTCTAGAGCAGGGCCCACTGCTCGGTGGAGATGCTCCAGACTACGATCGCGGCATTCGACGCCATGTGCGCCGCGATAGGGTCGGCTAATTTGTTGGAGCGGTACATAAGTAGGGCGTAGACGGCACCTGCGAGGCTCGCTGCCAACCATCGTTCGTGCAGGATCCCGAATGCCAGCGACGAAGCAATCAGCGCGAACCAGCGAAATTGCACCGGACCAAGCGCTTCGAACCGCATGAAGCTGAGCGCGCGATAAAGATAGCCGCGAAAGGCCAGCTCTTCGGCTATGGGGACGAGAACCACAGAGCCAAACGCGCGTATAGCGAGCCATAGGAACGCCAGCGATGCTGGTAAGCTCGCAAGCCACGGCCCCAGAGGTGTCTCTGCATCTAAGTTTGGATCCGTCGCGATCCAAAGAACACCGATGATAAGGCCGGCTGCCACCGAAACCGGAGAGACGCTGGAGATCAGACTGCTATATACGTCTCGAAACCACCACAGCGTGGCGCCGACCGCTACGACCTTGAGGGTGTAAAGCCACTGATCCGCCGGGGCGAACGCCGAGGCCACGATGCTCGAGGCCATCAAGGCCGCGAATGGTGCCAAGAATGCAAACACATATCGATCATTCGAATTTTCAGAGTGATCGGCGGTCTGTGAACGGGGATCGGTCGACGTCCAGAAGTATCGGATGTTCGGCACTGCGGCCATAATGCCCACCGTCACCACGAGAAACATTATCCAGCCGACCCATGAGTGAGCCCCACCGGTTGCGATGGTAGGCGAAATATGCGCGCCAATGCTCACCAGCAAGGCGATCCGCACAGAATTCAACGCCCAGATTGCAGCAACACCAACCGGGAGGAGCAATAGTGCGTTTGGAAATCGCAAATGACTGCGGAAAATCCATAGATATATGCTGAGGAATGTGACGACGAGTCCGATCCCTTCAATTCCAGAACATTGTGCCGAGATCCACACCCGGTAATCTTCGGCGCCTAAAATCCGGTTTTGCGTGTCGAGATAAATGTTTGATTCGTAAAGTCCAAGAAACCAATGCGATAGGGTGAGCGTAGCGCCCGCCAACGAATCCCAACTTTCCTTGAATAGCTCCCCGGCGAAAACGATAAAGATCGCGCCAGTCAACGCCAAAAAAATTTCTAAATGGGCAGTTTTTAGGAGATATCGCCAGAAGGATATCGGTGCCGCAATGGGCGCGAGACTGGCCCCGACGGCCAAAAGCAAGAACGAATATCCCCAATACAAGTACAGATCGGCTGGCTGCGGATCAGACTGGGCAAGAGTAACCCTCGCCAAAAGGAGCATAGCAAACAAGATTAGATTTGTGAGAACGGCAGCGCCCCAATTCTGGTGCTGCGCCAAGCCTCTCCAGACTTGCGCGATTTGTCCGCGCCGAGGCCACGCGATCAAGGCGAACGCGGCAAACGCTAGAAGTCCGATGAGAGCAAGCCGATTTGCGTAGAGGATTGGATTCTGCCAATCAGGCAGCGCACGTGGAGAATCATACACGAAGGATGCGAGGAAGATTTCACTTATTGTGAGAATGAAGAACGTTAAAAGCCGCATGGGGATGCGGCTGTCACTGAGATCGACGGCTGGCGGGAAATCTACGTCGTCAGCGTCTCTGCGCGGCCATGAGGGCATGTCGTCAAGGTCCTGTCATCGGCTCTGTTTCAGCCGACTGCCCGCTCCCTCGCGGTCCAACGTGCAGGAAACGTACCCTTTTGCCTTTTTGAATGTGAACATAGCACACGCGCGCCTTTCAAGGCACACGAGCGCTGTGTCCAAGCTACTTCTTTTGGGCCTTGCGATAAATCATGACGCCTAAGCTTGCCAGCAGGGCAACCGCCATGACCCCGCCTGGCCCATCGATTTCCGGATTCGCGGCGACGCCACCGAATGCGAAAGCATTTGAGGTCCAAACAACGCTCATAGCAAGACCGGCAATTGAGGCTCCAAGCTTCTTAATCATGTTTCTGCTCCACTTTCTGATCTAGCAACTACTGAAGGCTCCTGTTCGTCCGTTGCGAGCACAAATCTTCAAGCGATGCTTGCAGAAAAATCAGTTAAACAGGGGACGCACGCTGGAACAACTGACTACTGATTCTATGATTAAAGTTCGGCCTCGATTAACTGACTTCCAATTTTGTAGCCGTGGTGACACGGAACAACCCAAGGCGATTATTGGGCCCGCATCTGCTGCTATAAGAGTCGCAGCCGAGCAGCCAGAGCTACCAATTTTTAGTTCCGATGTCCGTTCTGCGCGCGGAATAAAAAGCATAAATTCTCCCATCAATTCGCGGCAACCAGTGTTATTTCCATAACAAGCACCATTTTGCGAACCACAGACCCGGGCTTCCTTTGTCTTCGGTTGGGTTCCATGCCGAGTCATAAGAGGCGAGTATTGCAGTGATCCACCCTCTTGATCTCTGCTCGACGCTGCACAAGCGGCATTGTTTCTATCCGGGACATGTCCAAAATCGAATAAGAAATTTAGGAAAAGCAAATAGCCGTTTTGAATTTGAATCTGTGATTCGAACGTATCTCGTAAGTGACCCAGAGTGGATAGCTTCGCAGGTGTGCTGACGAGCCAAAGGTGATTGGCATCAAATTTGCTTCGATTGTGGCGCCATTCGGTTTTGGATTTGGAGTTAGGTTAATGCGAAGTGCTTTGGTTTGCGGCGCCGGTGGGTTCATAGGTTCTCATCTTGTAAGGCGCCTCAAAAATGAAGGTTTCTGGGTTCGCGGCGTCGATCTCAAATTCCCCGAATTTGCGGATACTGAGGCCGATGATTTCATCATCGCTGATCTTCGCGAGCCGGAGAACTGTCGCGACGCAATCGACAGGCGCTTCGATGAAGTCTACCAACTCGCTGCCGACATGGGCGGCGCCGGCTACATCTTTACGGGCGAGAATGACGCCTCAATCATGCATAACTCCGCCATGATCAACCTCAATGTTTTGGAAGCATGCAAGAATCGCTTTATCCGCAAAGTTTTCTATTCGTCATCCGCCTGCATGTATCCCGAATACAATCAGACAAACCCCAAGGCACCGGTCACCCGCGAGGACAGCGCCTATCCGGCCAGTCCGGATAGCGAGTATGGTTGGGAGAAGCTGTTTAGCGAACGTCTTTACTTAGCCTACCATCGCAATTACGGCATCGAAACACGCGTTGCACGATATCATAACATCTTCGGCCCCGAGGGAACTTGGACCGGCGGCAAAGAGAAAGCTCCGGCTGCACTGTGTCGCAAGATTGCCGAAGCCAGCGACGGCGAGTCTATCGAAATGTGGGGAGATGGGGAACAGACCCGTTCGTTCCTCTATATCGACGAATGCATAGAGGGAACCCTGCAGCTGATGCGCTCCAGCTTTACCGGTCCCGTCAACATCGGATCTGTGGAAATGGTCACGATCAACCGCCTTGCGGCACTGGTCGCGAACATCGCCGGCAAGCAGATTTCTGTGCGCCACACGCCGGGCCCGGAAGGGGTACGGGGACGCAATTCGCACAACGAGCTGATTTACAAAATGCTGAACTGGAAGCCTAGTGCCTCGCTTCACGCAGGGCTCGAAAAGACCTATCCGTGGATTCACGACCAGGTCCAACACCTGCGGGGCGACAACGCGCGCCACCTAGCATACAGCACATGAAAAAAGTCCCTAAAAAACGTTATGAATTAGGTAGTTGGAATAGCGCGCAGCAGAATAAAACAACGTCGCCTGCGCCCCAGGCGCCAGACAAAACCATGTGCACCAGTGACAGGCTGTCGACGGGCACGGACGTCCGCGAAAAGAATCAAGGTTACATTTGTGAGAAGTCCAGAGCGTCGCTGTCGGCGCCGCCTAGCATGCGGTTGCTTATTGCGGGCGGTGGCGGCTTCCTCAGCTACTATCCGGTGCGGGACATGCTGCACTGAAACACGCTGGACGGCCGGACCCACCCAATCCACGTCACGGTCTAAGACAACTACGCGCGGGATGGACGGCCCCCTCTGCGGCCACGGCCGTGGCACGGCCGATCTGTGCACCGCAGCTAGTGAGCTGCAAAGCGCCGGCGCGATCCGGCTAGCCAAGGTTGATGTATGAGCGATAAAAATATCACCCCCCTGCTGACTATCGCGGTTCCCACCTATAACCGGGTCAACCTTCTCGAACGCTGTCTGGAGAGTATAGCCGGCCCCTACCCGCACGGCGAGGTCGAACTCGTCGTTTCCGACAACTCGACCAACTCAGACACCAAGCAGCTCGTCGCGCGTTATGCGCAGCGGTGGGGACCGTCGTTGCGATACTTCCAAAACGCGGAGGGTACCGGCGGCGGACAGAACTTCAACCTGTGCTACGAGCGGGCGCGTGGCTGGTACACGCTAATGCTGCATGACGACGACTACCTGCTGCCCGGCGCCGTCGACACTATGCTCGACGTTATCCGTGACGCCGACGAGCAGCGCGACCAGGTCCTGCTTTTCGGTGTGCGCGTGGAGGAGCTGTCAGGCAGGGTCTTGCGCCGCCAGTACGCGCGCTGCGACACCTACCTGCCACCCGCCAGGGCGCTACACCGGCTGCTTGGCGACTCGTCGTTCGTCCGTGCGCCGGGATTGGTCGTCAGGACTAAGGCGTACGCCGCAGTCGGCGGCTTCCGCGTCGCCGCCGGAACCGCCGACGACCTCGACATTGAGGTTCGCCTGTTTGGACGCTGCGGTGTCCGCCAGCTGGCGGCCGCGACCGCGGCTTATACCGTGCACGCGGGCGCCGAAACGACTGACGTGTTCAACGCGCGGACCATTGCGCTCGTCGATGAGATCTTTAACCGGGCCCGGCAGCTTGGTGCCCTTGACGAGCCGATCATTATCGAGCGGCAGCGCCACTGGTTCCACCAATTCATCCTCGCCGGCGCGTGGCGTTCGCTGCGGTGCGGCGACCGGGCTACGGCGCGGCAGGTACTGACGCTGTTCCAGCTTCCGAGCGTCAAGGCCCTCGGGACGTCGCCACGGTGGGTGCTGTTACGCCTGGTCTTCTCGGTGCTGGCCGGCAGCATCAGACACGACTCAGCGCGCGATGGTGGCCCCGAGCGGTCGGTCGCGAAATCGACACCCGAGCGGTAACCAACCGGGCAGCCGCAGCCACGCCATGATCCCGGGGGCGCCAGCTTCACCGGTTTCGGATAACGGCCGGATTACACGCCGACGCAACTTTTCGATCTGATCACAGAAATCAGGCCATGGGGATGGGGCGAGGAGAAAGACGGACAAAGTTGATCTTGTAACGCGCAGCTAATATCGCCGTGCGTATGACGCGGCCGGCCAGATTGATCTGCTTGCCCATAGCGCCAAAAACGGCAGAGTTGTCGAGGCCGTATGGAATAAGCTGTGTCATTGGTTCTGAGAGGGATTTCAGTTTGGCCTAGTTAAAAGCTCATGAAACTTCTCAATCAAATCTCTAGTGCGCACCATTGCCGGTGAAAACAGCCAGCGGTGTCTTCAACAGAATGTATAAGTCGAGCCACACGGACCAGTTTCGTATGTAAAACAGATCCTGCGTCTGCTGCTGCGCAAGATCTCCGTTGCTGCGACTGGTCACCTGCCATAAGCCAGTCAGTCCCGGCGGAACGCTTTGACGCTCTCGGTTGAACTGTTCATCAAAGCTCTCAAGATGATAGGAAGGGAAGGGCCGGGGACCGACAATGCTCATGTCACCGCACATAACGTTCCACAGTTGTGGCAATTCATCCAAGCTGCTGCGCCGGATGAAACGACCGATGCCCGACAGCACGCGCGGGTCGTCCTTCAGTTTGAAAAAGTGCTTCCACTCCTCGCGCGCGGCTGGGTTGGCGCTCAGGTACTCCTCGAGGCGCTGCTCGGCATCGATATACATACTGCGGACCTTGAACACTGGGATCGGTCGTCCACGCAAGCCTATCCGCTTTTGCGTGTAAAATGCGGGGCCGGGATCAATGACCTTAATGGCGATTATCATCGCAGCAATGACCGGCAGAGCCAACAACAACGCGGGTCCCGCAATAACAATATCAATAGCGCGCTTGAGCCATTGATTGCGCCTTAGCTGAAGCCCGCCCGGAACTTCAATGACCACATTGCTTCCCAAAATCCGCGTTTGAAGCCCAAGGCTAGACAGCCGGTCGACATCGAAGGCGATGAACGTACTGCAACCAGCCAGGTCGGGTCCCCTGAAGGATGAGAGCGCCTTGTACTGCTCGGGATCCGTCAGAACGATTGCTTCTATGCTATTTTCGAAGTCCCAGACCTGGGCGTCGAGCGGCTTTTCCGGACCACTGCCCGTTGTTCGGACCACGCTCTTGTTGACCGCACTGAGATGGCCGACCGGGTGCAGTCCCAGCTCAGGCTGTGTCTCCAACTGCGTAAAAATGGAGCGTGCCCTCTCACCCGTGCCAACCACGAGGGTTGGGGCGCCCCAGAATGACTGGGCCCGAAACCCCTCACGGACCAGAATCTCCAGATAAAAGCCGGCGGGCAGGAGAAGGACGCCTAAGATGACGGCCCCCGGGAGCTTGGTGGCGATGCTACCGAGTAGCGCGCACAGAAATAGCTTTGCGGCGATGAAAAGAATGATCGCAAAGACGCGAAGCCGCAGCCGTTCGAACGTCGAAGGGCCTGCACCTTTGTATAGTCCAACAGCGACACAGCTGGCTAAGAACAGAGGCAGTCCAAACCCGTCACTCGCCGTAAGAGCAGAGAGGTCTGGCGCCGGCAGCATCACTGTTATGATCGCAGACGCCAACACCGTCGCCAAGAGGAACGAGATAGCGTCCGCGAGTATGAGCCTTGCTCCGATCTCGACCTGACGCTTGGACGCACCGAGCGCGGCCGCCAGAAGCTTGATTGCACGAGGTGTGTAATGGTCCCTCTTTGTTGCGATGAGGCTGCTATCGGTCATGACGGTCTGCTCAACAATGCTCGAATCGCGTTTTCCTGAGCCGCAACGGCAATCTGCCGACTGACGGGCGCGATGAATTGCGTCGGTTCAGCGACCCTTGGAAACGTCTTAGCGAAACGAGCGATGGTCTCCTCTCATCCAATCAAAATGGCTTACCGACTGGACGATTAATGTGTGTGTTACCGATTAGCGGCGCCGTAAATTTTCGTCCTGACGAGTTGCTGGTTAGCCAGAAAGATGAACCGAGGAACGATGGAGAGATACCGGCGCCACAGTCGTCGTGGTTCCGTGACAAGCCGGAATAACCACTCCAGCCCGAAGCGCTGCATCCAGGCCGGCGCTTGGATCTTTAGCCCCGCGAGAAAGTCGAAGGCAGCTCCGACGCCGATAATTACGGGAACATTGAGTCGATCAGCGTGTGCCGCCGCCCAATATTCCTGCTTTGGCGTACTAAGGCCGACCCACAGAATGTCCGGCTGCAAGGAATTGATCTTCTCGACAATGGCATCGTCTTCTTCAGGAGTCAGGGAACGGAACGGTGGTGTGTGCGTGCCCGCGACCTGGAGCCCCGGATGCTCCTGCTGCAGTTTCTCAGCCAGCATCTCAGCGACGTCGTCATTGCCGCCGTAGTAGAATTGCCGGTAGCCGCGCTCTGCTGAGATAGCAGTAAGATGGCGCATGAGGTCCGGCCCATAGACACGAGTTGTGCGTTTGAAACCGACCGCACGGCAAAACCAAACAAGGGGCATTCCATCGGGAACCACGAGCCCCGCCCGATTATGAATGTCGCGAAGCTTTTCGTTGGTCTGGCTCTCGATAACGCCGTGCGCACCGGTGACACACACATAGTGCGAAGATCGCTCTGCGATCCACGACTCGACCGAATCTGAAGCGTCCTTCATGTTTATCGGGCTGACCAAGACGCCTAGTATGTCAGCTCTTACGCCGTTCCAGATCATATCAAGTCGCCACTGCCTGTTCGAATGGACGGATGACTTTGGAATTTTGCGAGAACAAGTCGTCGAAGTAGGCAATGGTCCGCGTCAAACCTTGATCGAGATCCACAGTGGGTTTCCAGCCGAGAAGACTTTTGGCTCGCGAAATGTCTGGGCAACGCTGCTTAGGATCGTCCTGGGGAAGCGGCTGGAACACGAGTTTCGAGTAGGAGCCTGTTAGATCGATGATCCGGTTCGCAAGTTCCGCGATGGTGACTTCGACGGGATTGCCAAGGTTGACCGGATCGGTCGCATTCTTGTCGGTATTCATGAGGCGAGTGATGCCCTCAACGAGGTCGTCGACATAACAGAACGAACGGGTCTGATTGCCGTCGCCATAAATAGTGATCGGTTCGTTGCGCAAGGCTTGAATAATGAAATTCGAAACTACCCTTCCATCCTCCGGGTGCATGCGCGGTCCGTACGTGTTGAAGATCCGCGCCACGCGGATCTCAAGCTTGTGCTGACGGTAATAATCATAGAATAGCGTCTCCGCGCAGCGCTTGCCCTCATCGTAACAGGCGCGGGGACCATTGGGGTTGACGTGGCCATGGTAGTCTTCAGTCTGTGGGTGAACCTCGGGATCTCCGTAGACCTCGCTGGTCGAGGACTGCAAGATCCGCGCGCGCAGGCGCTTGGCGAGACCAAGCATATTGATGACGCCGATGACGCTAGTCTTCGTCGTCTGGACCGGATCGTGCTGGTAGTGAACTGGCGAAGCCGGACATGCGAGATTGTAGATCTCATCGACTTCAACATACAGCGGGAACGTTACATCGTGACGCATCATTTCGAAGCGTGGATGGTTGCTCAGCTTGATGATATTCGCTCGCCGTCCGGTGAAGTAATTATCAACGCAAAGCAGTTCGTTGCCTTGCCGAAGCAGCTTGTCACATAGATGGGACCCGATAAATCCGGCCCCTCCTGTAATGAGAATGCGTTTACTCATGACGGTTCCAGTTACTCAAGATTCTTTACAAGATAAATAGTTCTTTCTACGCCAGGCGACGAGCCCGCACTTGCTACATGGCTAATGTCCAAGTGGCATTTACGGAGGACGTGCATTTGTCGCAAACTTGCAAGTCGAAAGCGGGAATGCATTTGAATCACCTCCGTTGAAGCGGTTCCTCGCATAAATTGGGCCAATGTTTCAATATGGGGCAAATGTTTGAAGAGGATCAACGATGCCGAAGAGAAGCTACCGAGCTTGTTTCCCTATTAATGTCCTCCAGCTCTAGAGATGAACTTCGCCAAAGTGTTCATCCTGACTTGCGCTTTTCCCCAGCCCCTCCCGACAATCAAAGTTTGGTCCCGCTTCTAAAAAGAAATCAGCATCTCTAGGAGGGCAAGCGATCTTTTAATTTATCGCTAAGAAACACACACTTGGCAAGCATGGTGCGATAAGCTTAACAGCAGTGATCCCTGGCCATACGAATAAAGTTAATTTAAAAAGGGGCTATGAGGCGGCCTGAGACTCACCTGGTATTTAGATCTTTTGGCGAGTCTGAATGCGCATAACTCAAAAGTGCTGCACGCTGGCGGACACGGATCACGAATTAAAGGACAACATCCGTCGCATTAATATAAGAGAGCAAGAATTGAGACTTGGGGCGCCTCATCTCGGCGGGGCGTAGGAGCGTGCGGAGGTAGTTGTGTCTTTGCCGGCAAAAAATTTCGCGATGATACTCATTATGTTGTCTTCTCTGACAACTTCGTGTTTTGCTGAATCCGGCAGCTTACACAAATACCGGCTTGGAATTGGCGATCAAATTAATGTTACAGTATTTGGTGAAACTGAATTGTCGGACGAATTGCTGATCGATGGCGCCGGAAATGTCGAAATGCCACTCGTGGGTCCGGTTCGGGTGATCCGCAAGACTCTCGCGGAGGCGCGCACGCTTATCACCCAGCGTCTTGCGAATGGTTTCCTGAAGGAGCCGGTCGTCACGGTCAACATCAGCAAACTGCGGCCGATATTTGTACTCGGCGACGTCCGTACCCCGGGCCAACATCCGTTCGAATTCGGTCTCACTGTTCTCAACGCAGTCGCGATTGCAGGCGGCTTCGGATCCGAACGGTTTCGGATGGGGAGGGGTCAGGTAATGGCAGATCTTATTGCCGCCGAGGAGCGTCTGCGTGTGCTCAGCCCCGGTTACGCAACCCAACTTGTACGCGTTGCCCGGATTGAAGCCGAGCAGAATGACCGGGAGTACTTCGATGTGCCCAATCTTCCGAAGATAATGTCGCATTTAGACATAAACGAATTGGCTGAACGAGAGCTCCAGCGGTTGAAATCTTCGCGTCGCGCCCATGAACGGCTTCTC
>Ga0255058_10001819_pt1 | contig 11945 bp, 11 predicted proteins | sample Cases_109_9_MG_FD_188637 | JGI IMG/M metagenome (GOLD analysis project Ga0255058, IMG submission 188637) | Seawater microbial communities from Amundsen Gulf, Northwest Territories, Canada - Cases_109_9 | ecosystem: Environmental > Aquatic > Marine > Gulf | place: Canada: Northwest Territories... | reverse complement strand
GAAACTCCAGCGAAAACCGCTTATCAGATACACGACCGGATTGAAAAGGCTGATCGTCTGCCAGATCTCGGGCAACATGCTGATCGAATAAAATGTTCCGCCAAGAAATGTCAGGGGCATTATCACGAGTACCGGCACTATCGTGAGCTTTTCCCAGCCGTCGGCCCAAATGCCGAGAATGAAGCCGAACAGGCAGAATGATATCGACGTCAGAACCAGGAACAACATCGCCACGACGGGATGCGCCAACTCGATCGTTACAAAGAAATTGGCCGTTACGAAGATGATCAGGCCAATAATCACGGACTTGGTCGCGGCCGCACCGACGTAGCCCAGTACGACTTCAAGCCAGGACACGGGCGCTGACAGCACTTCGAAGACTGTTCCCGTGAAGCGCGGAAAGTAAATCGCGAACGATGAATTCGAAATACTCTCGGTCATGATCGCCAGCATGATCAGGCCCGGCACGATGAATGCGCCATAACTTATGCCGTCGATCTCGGTAATGCGCGACCCGATCGCCGCACCAAAGATCACGAAATACAGTGATGTCGACAGCACCGGCGCAACGATGCTCTGGACGACTGTGCGGAACATCCGTGCCATTTCGAATTTGTAAATCGCTTTTATCGCCTGAAAATTCATTGCGACCTCTTGACGAGATCAACGAATATTTCTTCAAGCGAACTTTGCGAAGTATTCAGGTCATTAAAACGAATATCGGCGGCCTGCAACGCCCCCAGCAACGCCGTAATTCCGGTGTGCTCTTCCTTGGTGTCGTAGGTGTAAACAAGCTCACAGCCATCATCGCTGATGGTGAGTCCGTATTCCGACAATTGTGACGGCAGCTCAAGCAACGGCTCGTGCAGGTGCAGAAACAACTGCTTCTTGCCGAGCTCCCGCATCAGGCTGGTTTTTTCCTGCACCAGGATGATCTCACCATCGTTGATGACACCGACGCGGTCCGCCATTTGCTCGGCTTCCGCGATGTAGTGGGTCGTCAGGATCACCGTCACCCCACTCTCACGTAACTCGTTAACGACATTCCACATGGCCTGCCGCAATTCCACGTCGACGCCGGCCGTCGGCTCATCGAGGAACAACAATTCAGGCTCATGTGAAAGAGCCTTTGCGATCAGCACTCTGCGTTTCATGCCACCCGACAGATCCATGATGCGGCTGTCTTTCTTATCCCAGAGGGACAAGGACCTGAGAGTCTTTTCGACATAGGCGGAATTTGCTGTCTTGCCGAACAGGCCGCGACTGAAGCAGCAGGTATTCCACACAGACTCAAACGTCTCGACGGGTAGCTCCTGCGGCACGAGGCCGATGATGGCGCGTGTCTTGCGAAAGTCCGTGAAAATGTCGTAACCATTGACCAGCGCTTTGCCACCGCTGGGTCCAACGATGCCACACACGATATTGATCAAGGTCGTCTTGCCGGCCCCGTTCGGCCCCAGCAAGGCGAAAATCTCACCTCGATCGATATCGAGACTGACGTCTTTGAGCGCCTCGAACCCGCCCGCGTAGGTCTTGCTCAACTCGCGTATCGAAAGAATCGGATCCATCGGCCAAATACTACGCGAAACCGTTGGGTAATAAATCAACGCGGGGGCCGGTCTTTGTAGCTAGGTTCTTCTGGCGTGCGCCGGCAGCTGTGTCGGCATTTGAGTGGGGTCGACGTGCGAGTAGTTATAATCCTGATCATCGGCGTCGTTGTGGTTGCGGCTGGTTTTATTTGGGCGAACCGGCCGCAACTGATCCCGATCAATGCCGCAGTTGCCGATGACTTCCCGGCCAATTCCTTCAGCCACAGTGGCTTCGAGCAGCTCCTGAGCAGCTACGTCGATGCGAGCGGTTCAGTGGATTACGAGCGCTGGTACGGAGACGCGATGTCGATCGCGCAACTGGATTCCTACCTGGCCGCGGTGTCCGCATTCAGTCCCGAGTCGTCGCCCGAGCGATTCCGATCGAGAAATGATGAACTCGCATACTGGATGTATGGCTACAACGCCTATGTCATCAAGAGCGTGTTGAGCAATTGGCCGCTGGACAGCGTCACCGATGTAAAAGCGCCGATCGAAATCGTGAAGGGCATGGGTTTTTTCTATCGACTTCGCTATCTCTTCGGTGGCCGGGCGTACAGCCTGCTGACGGTTGAAAACGACAAGATTCGAAAAGAGTACAAAGATCCGCGCATCCACTTCATTCTCAATTGCGGTAGCGAGAGCTGTCCGGTAATTCGGCCCGAGCTACCGACCGGTGACGCCCTGGAATCGCTGCTTGCCGAATCGGCGCGAGAGTTCGTCAACGATACAACGAATATTCAGATTGACCATGACGAGCAGATCGTCTACCTCTCCGCCATATTCAAATGGTACGAGGATGATTTCCTCAACTGGTTGCGAGCGAATGGCCGCCCCATCGACAAGGGACTACTCGACTACGTCACACCGATCGCGGAAGGCGTCCTCGCAAACGATCTCGAGAGGGCGAGTCACTACGCGATCGAGTTTCGCGACTTCGACTGGACGGTCAACGCGACCAGGGATGCCGCCAGCAATACGATGCACTGAAGCTGCGTCATCGTCAGGTTGCCGAGGACGATATTTCCGTCCGCCCGAACATAGCCCAGGAAGAACCGCAGGAATGTATAGCTTCCGACGATAAGCGCCGCGATGGTTCCGCGCGGATACCTGTCAAGCGGCGCACGCCAGAAGCAAAGCATCATGACCAGGAGACCGACGGCTTCATAGAGCTGCACCGGGTGTACCGGCAGCGACGCCGCCGCAGTCGAATCGATCAAGCCGAGCGCGACCTGCTGCTCGAACGGAAAGCTGCCGGGTGGAAATTGCATACCCGACACAAGCCACTCGCCGGCGAGCCAGGGCAGCGTCTGAACCTGGACGCCAACGTTCGTATCGGCTATCGCCGCAAGCGCTTCCGTATGAACGGCGATGTCGCCCCAGCAACAACCCGCAATCAAACAGCCGAAGCGGTGTACAAATAAAGCGCCGATCGTAGGCAGCGCAAGGATATCGAGCAGGCTGCGAAACGAGAATTGCGCCAATCGACTGTAGACGAATACCAGGATTGCGCCGCTGATCGTCATGCCGAAAAAGCGAATACGCATGTATGTCTGCAGCGCATCGCCGGCCAGATTTTTATCGGTTGGCGTAAGAAATGTCAGCAGGCCGCCGCCGACTATGCCCGCGAACAGGGCCAGCGGCACAAGCAGGTCGATATGCGAGGTGTCGATATCGAGCGATGCGGCGACGCGTCGTGACCACCACCACATCAGCGTCGCCCCCGCGACGAATATCAGGCCGAAGGGCGTTACCCAATTATCGCTTAGGAACTGAAAGCTCATTGTCTACAGATCGTCGTAGTCTTCGACGGTCATGCGAAACATTACGAAAGAATCATCGTCGTCGTAATATTCATAAAGGCCCGGGTCGTCAATGTTGCGTTTGATCACCTTCTCTGCAGCACGGCGGATCTTCTTGATGTTTCTGTCCTCATCATTGGAATCAAAGCCCTCGATGTCCTCGAAACCCTCGTAGTCCGGATTGACCATGTACATGCGAATCCTGTCGGCGTCGAGCTTCTCGATACGCCAGACATGCCAGAACATTTCCTCTTTCTCGCCGTGTAAGCGATCCGGCAAATCACTACAATCATCTTCACCGCACCAGGCCTCCCAGGTTTCGAACCACTGCTTGCCAAGTTTCGTCCGCCATACTTTGTAGAGTGCAAAATTTCCGTATTCACTATCTTCCGCATCTACACCTGCGATAACTTCTTCATAGCTGAGCGCAATCGCCGGTTTTTCGTAGTCTGCAGGCATTTTGTAATGGCGCATAAGCCAGGTGCGTTTGTCATAGGGTTCGTAAATAAACAGGTTTGGTTCGTCATCCAGGACGCCGATCCAGGCACCCGTAAGCTCGTCATCGATGTTGCTGCGCTCGGGATCGCCGATCGGCACGGGCATGCAGGCAAGCAGACCGATGAATACGGGAATCATTAGCAGCGCGAGCGCGATGCCGCCCAGCCTTCGATAGATTTTGTTCACTGCCGCCTCCCGTGACGACCGCCACAAATGACGGTTTCCTGAGCGTAATACTAGTCGGCGAGAAGCGGGGCGACCTGAGGATTACCGGATGATTTCCTGTTGGAGCCCGCCACGCGGGCGACCGGTCGCCCGCGTGGCGGGCTCCAACAGCGGGCTCCTACAGGAAGATTTTTCCGGGATTCAGGATGCCTTTGGGATCGAGCGCATTCTTGAGGCGCTGCATCATCGCGACCTCCACGTCGCTGCGTGAATAGTGCAAGAAGGGTCGCTTCTCGAGGCCAATACCGTGCTCGGCAGAAATGGAACCGCCGTAAGGCTGCAGTTCGCTGTAGACGACTTCCATCACGGCTTGATGCTCATCGTGATCGTCACTGCCGACTGTCATCAGGAAATGCAGGTTGCCGTCGCCCAGGTGACCAAATGTCGTGCCTCGATAGGTGTCGGACCAGCGCTCGCGCAGGCGCTCGTGTACGCCGGCCGCATAGTCGGCAGCCACCGAGATCGGCAAACTCACGTCAAAGACGATCATTGGCTCGAGTTGCTCGGCCAGATTGGGAATGTCGTCACGAATCGCCCACATTGCCTCGCGTTGCTGCAAGTTTGTCGCGAACGACGCATCGACAATCAAGCCCGCTGCGAGCGCCTCCTCAAGTGCACCCTGGAAGCGCATCGCATCAGCTTCCTGGTCACCACCGCGCGCCTCGGCGAGGACATAAAACGGATAGCCGCGCGACACAGGCGGCGCGTGCTGGTCGGAGCCATCAAGCACCGCGTCGTAGAAATCGGCCCACAAAACTTCGAACGCAGACAGCGTGCCGCCCAGTGCGCTCCCCAGTTGCTGCAGCAGCAACGGAACCTTCTCGTAGTCATCCACTGCGGCCAGCGCCGTGTTCTGGCTGCGCAGCTCCGGCCGCAGGCGCAGTACCGCGCGTGTCACGACGCCGAGCGTTCCTTCGGTACCGATGAACAATTGTTTCAGGTCATATCCGGCATTATTTTTTAACATCCGGTTCATCGATGACAGCACCGTCCCATCCGCGAGGACAACTTCCAGGCCCAGAACCTGCTCGCGCATCATGCCGTAGCGAATGACGCCGTTGCCGCCCGCATTCGTTGCTATGCAACCACCAATTGTCGCCGAGCCACGCGCGCCGAAGTCCATGGCGAACATGAACCCGGCCTCGCTCGCGTTGTCCTTCGCGGCCTGCAACACCAGGCCTGCCTGCACCGTCATGGTCGCACCCGCGGCATCAAGCGACTCGACAGAATTCATGCGCTCCAGCGAGAGCACGATGTCGTTTTCTGTGCTTGTAGCGCCTTCGACGAGTCCCGTGTTGCCGCCCAGCGGCACAACCGACTGGTCGGTCTTGTGACAAAGCTCCAGTACCGCCGCAACCTCCTTTGTATTCGCCGGCCTGACGATGGCCGCCGCAATCATCGGCGTGTTTCGTACCCACGATGCGTGGCGCGCCGTGACATCGTCGCCGGTCAGAACGCCGGTTTCGCCGACGAGCTTGCGAATTTCATCGATGACGGTTGACACAACCAGGCTCAGCCGAGATTTAGCTGATCTGCATAGGCGAACAACGCGACTGAGCCGCCCGTATGCAGGAACACGATGTTTTGCGCATCTGAGAACTCGTCGCGGCGCACAAGATCCAACATGCCTGCGAGCGCCTTGCCGCTATAAACAGGGTCAAACAGGAGACCCTCCGTCCGCGCCAGCAAGATGATGGCCGCATTCATCGAGTCGGTAGGAATACCGTAGCCATCGCCGACATAGTCGCAATTCGCGACAACGTCCTCGCGTTTCACGACACCCGCTGCGCCGAGGTACTCAGCCGTTTCAACGGCGAGGTCGAAGACTTTTTGCTCCTGCACATCCCGTGTAACATTTACACCGATCCCCAGCAGCGGAATGTTACTGCTCGTCGCTTTCAAACCGACGATCAGACCAGCCTGTGTTCCGGCACTGCCCGTTGCTGTGACGAGGTGATCGATTACAAGCCCCCGATCATTGGCCTGTGTCAGCAATTCCAGCGCGCAGTTGACATAGCCAAGTGCGCCGATCTTGTCAGACGCACCGCCCGGGACAATGTAGGGTTTGCCGCCTCTGCCGCGAACTTCCTCGGCGACTTCCTGCATCGCCGTGTCGAAATCGGTGCCGCCGGCGTATTCACGCAGGTTCGCTCCGAATACGCGATCGAGAAAGACGTTGCCCGAGTTTGCATAGTAATCACTCGGATCCGGCACCCGGTGTTCAAGCAACACCTCGCAGGACAGGCCGAGCTTGCAGGCTGCCGCCGCAGTCTGCCTGACGTGATTGGATTGCACGGCGCCAACAGTAATGATCGTATCGGCGCCCTGCTCGATGGCCTCGGCCATGACGAATTCGAGCTTGCGGGTTTTGTTGCCGCCCGTTGCAAGCCCTGTGCAATCGTCACGCTTGACCCAGATCTGCGGACCGCCCAATTCGGCGCTCAGATTCGGCAGATGTTCAAGTGCTGTCGGCAGGTGCGCAAGAGAGACTCGTGGAAAGCGGGACAAGTGCATCGGGGTATCCTTGTTTTATTATTGCATTTAATTATTGCGGCAGCGGTATGGCACCGCGTGCCAGGGCAATGGTTTTTTTCGCCAGTTCATCAGTCGACGACAGCAAAGGAACATCGAGGTCACCGGCGCCCAATACGAGCGGAAACTCGGTGCATCCCGAAACGATAGCGTCGGCACCCTGGTCGACCAGGGCTGCCGCAAAACCTTGCACAGCCGCCTTGATCTCATCGCCCTTTTTGCCGCTTTTTATCTCGAACGAAAGTCGTGTGAGCTCTTCAGTGTCCGCATCGCCGGGCAGGACGAAGCGCATGCCACGCGATTCCAGCACCGGCTGGTACACGTTGGCTTGCACACATGCCGTTGTTGCAATGATACCCACGCAGTCTGCATCAAGCGCTGCATCGAGCGTCGCGTCGACGATGCTGATAAAGGGAATGTTGACAGCCGACCTGATGTCATCCTGAAATGCGTGCGCCGTATTGCAGGGCATCACGAGAAAATCGCAACCACCGGCCTCAAGCCCGCGCGCCATGTCGGCCAGCACCGGCCCCGGATTCTCGCCGCCAAGCAACAGTGCCTCCTGACGGTTTGGCACCTGCGGATTCTGGTCGACGAGCAGGCGCACATGGTCCTGATCGTCGTCACCCGGCGTGAGCGCAATCACCTTCGACATGAAATCCACGGTCGCTTCAGGACCCATGCCGCCCAGCACCCCGACCAGTAAGGAGGATTCGTTCTTCATTGATCCTATGCTACACGAGAGCCGTGCCGTTTTAGCTCGCAGGTCTGTTGCGGACCGCAATCGACTTGATCTGCGCGAATACTGTGTCACCGGGCTGCAAGCCAAGCTCCGACCAGGAACGCCGTGTTATGCGCGCGAGGATGTGGTCGTCACCGGCGCGCAAGTGCGCCAGCATCGAGGCGCCCGACTCTTCCTGAACAGCTTCGATCGTTGCCCGCATGACATTCAGGATGGATGTCTTCGCAGGCCGCTCGAGACAGATGCTGACATCGTTCGCACGCACGCGAAGCCTGAGTTCAGCGGATGATGCTCCGAAATTCCCGGGCACCCATAGCTGCGAGCCAGCCGTCTCGACCCGTGTGAGATCAAACGTCAGGTCGTAATCCTTGATTCTGCCAAACAAGACGGTTCCGGCCTCTTTTCCGGACAGAATGGGCTGCTCCGTCTGCAGCAGCACCCACTGCAGGTCACCCTGGGTCATAACCCTGCCTGCGTCCATTACCACGAGTTGGTCACAAAGCCGGCAGATTTCATCAATGTTGTGACTGACGTAAACAATCGGCATTTTCAGCTCCGCGTGCAGGCGCTCAATAAATGGCAGCACCTCCTCCTTGCGTGCCTCGTCAAGCGCCGCCAGCGGTTCATCCATCAGGATCATTTTGGGTGAACACAGCAGCGCTCGCCCGATTGCGACACGCTGTACCTCACCGCCGGACAGAGTTGATGGTCCGCGATCGAGCAAATTCTCCAACGCAAGAAAGCTGACGACATGGTCGAAATCCAAAGCGCTGCTGCCCGCAGCCGATCGGCGCAGCCCGTATTCAAGATTGCGTGACACATTCATGTGGGGGAACAATCTGGCCTCCTGAAACACGTAAGCAATTCGTCTGCGGTGCGATGCGCGCTTGACGCCTGCGCTCGAGTCCTCCCATGCCTTGCCGTCCACCACCAGGCGGCCAACATCGCTTTTCTCGAGGCCGGCCATACAACGCAACAATGTCGTCTTGCCTGCGCCCGACGGGCCGAATATGCCGGTAACGCCTTGCATAGACAGCTCAAGGTCCACGTCCAGCGAGAACGCAGCGCGAGCCAACTGATAGCGAATGTCGAGCTGCCGGCCCGCGGACGCCTGACTAGTCATGACGCAGTAACCGTCGATTCAGCAGGAACATCGTCAGCAAAATCAGAAACGCGAAGCCGAGCAGGGTCAATGACAGGGCGTGAGCGGCCGCGTAGTTCAGCGACTCGACATGATCGAAAATCGCGATTGATATCAGCCTTGTCTCGCCGGGGATATTGCCGCCGACCATGAGCACGACCCCGAACTCGCCCAGCGTATGCGCGAAACTCAATACGAGTGCCGTTAGAAATCCGGGTGCCGACAGCGGCACAACGATTGAGAAAAAAGCGTCCATCGGTGAGGCACCGAGCGTTTGCGCTGCCTCGATCTCCTTGCGGCCCATCGACTCGAAGGCCCCCTGCAGTGGCTGTACAGCAAACGGCAAACTGTAAAAGCACGAGGCGATAACCAGGCCCGTGAAGGAAAACGTCAATGCGCTTCCGGTCAGCTCGACCCACCAGCCGCCGATGGCGCCATAGGGTCCCAGCAGAATCAGCAGGTAGAAACCCATTACCGTGGGCGGTAGCACGATAGGCAATGCGACCAGCGACTGTATGACCGGTTTTGCCTTCGAGCGCGTATTCGCCAGCCACCATGCGATCGCAGCGCCGACGACGAGCAGTATCAACGTCGTGATAGCAGCGAGTTTCACGGACAGCCACAACGGCCCGAGATCAGGCCAGTCCAGCAACAGTGAATCACCGTTCATTGCAGCTCCGGCAACAGGTAACCATGAGCAGAGATAATCGCGCGCGACCCGGGGCCACGCAAAAACTCAAGAAACTGGCCGGCCAACACCGCATCTGACGCAGCTGCCAGTTCGACAACCTGCTGCAGAATCTCGCTGTGCGCGCCGGCGGCAATCGGCAGCGCACAAACGCCATCGAAACGTTTCGCCTGCTCCAGTTGCGAGTTTGCGATCATTGCAATACTTGCGTTTCCAGTCGCCGCATATTGAAGTGTTTGCGCGACATTTTCACCGTACACCAGGTTGCCCTGCACCTCGTCCCACAAACCGCTTGCAACAAGATACTCCTTCGCAGCCACTCCGTACGGCGCCAGCAACGGATTGGCGATCGCCAGTTTCTTTTTACCGAGCTTTTGCAGCCCGTCCAGGCACGCGCCATCGGCGAAATCGCTATCCCGCGACCAAAGCACCAACTGACCGACGGCGTAAGTGAAACCCGACCCGTCAACAGTCAGCGATTGCGCCTCGAGCATTTCGGGCCGACGAAGATCCGCAGACAGGAACACATCGAACGGCGCGCCGTTGACGATCTGCGCATAGAGCTTGCCACTCGATCCCTGGATGACACGGACCTCATGACCCGTCTGTTCCTCAAAATTCGATGCAATAACCCGAAGTGTTTCAGCGAAGTTACTGGCGACGGCGACGGTCAGCGTGTCGGCATGCACGCCCACACTCGCGAGAAATGCGATCAACACAACGCCTGGTTTTCCCCCGAATCCTGGCATCTGAAAACTCCCCGCCGCTCCCATAGTCATGTAGTCCAACAGCCACAATAATCGACCTCAAATGACTGCGCCATGCTGAATCGCGGGAATTTCGCGCTAATCTTCGGGTCATAAGGTCTGTATCCGCGAGTCGAACAAGAATATGCAGCCCAAAGAGCCAAAAATCGCACGTCGTGAGTTCCTCGCCTCGGTGGGCAAGGCCGTCGGCGGCTCGGCAATGCTTCGCGCGATGGCCGCGCTCGGTATCGGCACGTCCCTGTCCGCTTGCGGCTCGTCTTCAGCCGCGCAGGTATCCAGTCCCGTTCCATCGCCTCCGCCGCCACCACCCGGTGTAATGGCGGCGCGCCCGGGTGACTGGCCGGTGAATGTCGGCGTCGGCAGTTCCGTTGTCATCCTTGGTGCCGGTATAGCCGGAATGACCGCAGCGCTCGAGATGAAAAAGCTCGGTTACACGTGCACGCTACTCGAGGCACAGGCGGCGGCCGGTGGGCGCAACAAAACGATACGCGCAGGTGACGTCGTCAATGAAATCGATTCCTCACAAATGTGCCAGTTTGACCTCGACGACGATATGTACTTCAACGCTGGTCCGTCACGTATTGCGCACCATCATGAATTCCTGCTGGGCTACTGTCGTGACTTCGGTATCGCGCTGGAAACATTCACGAACGATAACCGAGGCGCATGGCTGCATTCGCCAACCGCGTTCAATGGCCAGCCGCAGATAGCGAAGCAGGTCATGGCCGATACGCGTGGCAATATTGCGCGCCTGCTCGCAACAGCGATCAATCAGAACGCCCTGGATCAGGAGCTTTCGGCGGCCGACAAAGCGAATATTCTGCAGATGCTCAGAATCTTTGGCGACCTCGACCAGGGTTTCAACTACAACGGCACTCCTCGCGCCGGCTTCCCGGGGCAGATGAATGCCGGCAGCAGGCAACGCGGTCAATTGCTCACATCGTTGCAATTGCAGGAACTCGTTGCTGACGTTTTCTGGGAACTGCGGTCATCGTTTTCACAGGGTTTCGATCAACAGCCGACCATGCTGCAGCCCGTTGGCGGGATGGATCGCATCGCGAGGGCTTTCGAGTCACGAGTTCTGGCCGACGCGGTTTTTGAAGCAGTCGTTACCGAGATCCGAAAAACCGCCAATGGCGCTCGCGTTGTGTATGACGATGTCTTCGGAACGCCGACGACGATCGATGCCGACTTCTGCATCGTAACGATTCCAGCGTCTGTTCTTGCATCGATCCCAAACGATTTTTCCGCGGGACACCAGACCGAGATTTCAAACTTCAACTACACATCGTCCGTTAAGGTCGCGTTTCAGTCGCGACGCTTTTGGGAGCAGGACCACAATATTTACGGTGGTATCTCGTGGACCGATCAGGACATTACGCAAATCTGGTATCCGAACTACGGCTTCGGACAAGCGAACGGCATCATTCAGGGTGCCTACGCATTTGCCGGGCCACCGGGCGATAATTTCACCAACCAAACGCCTGCTCAAAGAATCAATTCGACGTTAGCGCAGGCAAGCAATGTGCATGCAGAATTCGGCGGCGAAGCGGGGCGCGGCATCAGTGTCGCGTGGAAAAAGATGCCCTTCCAACTGGGGGCGTGGGGCAATTCAAGCCCGGGCGTATTGCTGACGCCCGATGGCAATATCGTTTTTGCGGGAGAACACCTGAGCATCCTGCAGGGCTGGCAGGAAGGCGCAATCCTGTCTGCTTACGAGGCGATTGACCAGGTAGTCACTCTCACCTAGATCACTCGCCGGACGTTTTGCCCGCCAGTCCGGCCTTCAACTGACGCCGGTATTCATGCAGCAGCGGCTCTGTATAACCGCTGGGCTGATCGAGCCCCTTGAAAACCAGGTCGCAGGCAGCCCGAAATGCAATGCTGCTGGCAAAATCATCGCTCATCCGGCGATAGCCGGGATCGCCCGCGTTCTGCTCGTCGACCACGCCGGCCATCCGCTC
>Ga0255058_10001818_pt1 | contig 11946 bp, 9 predicted proteins | sample Cases_109_9_MG_FD_188637 | JGI IMG/M metagenome (GOLD analysis project Ga0255058, IMG submission 188637) | Seawater microbial communities from Amundsen Gulf, Northwest Territories, Canada - Cases_109_9 | ecosystem: Environmental > Aquatic > Marine > Gulf | place: Canada: Northwest Territories... | reverse complement strand
CAAAGCAAAACTGTCATTCCCAACGCCAAACTGTCATTCCCAACTTGATTGGGAATCCATTAATTTCTGATTTTCAGAATGAAAAATTATCCAGTCAATCCTGTCTAAATTTAATTCTTAATTTCCGAAGGCGATTAATCCACCTGCGGTGATCATCGCCAAACCCATCACGCGTCCGCTTACATCGCCGAAGGGCAATATTTTCTCCAACAGAACAAATATCGTAATTAGGGCTATCCATAAAAGATTCATCACTCCGCCAACAAAGAGCAAACACATTAAGGCCCAGCAGCAACCGAGACAAAAAGCGCCGTGAGAAACGCCCATCCTGAATGCGCCCATAGCTCCCGACCTCCAATGGTTAGCGATAAAATGAGCAGGAGAGCGGCATTGGCGAAGGCATTTATCTTTAATGGGCAGCCATTGGTATATACCCGCGGCAATAAGCAAAGATGCGCCTAAACCAACGCTGTTAGAGATCATCCTAGGGGATAAGAGCGCGGCTTGGTCCAACCCCCATTGCGCGAGGGTGGCGAAAAGACTGAAGGTTATCCACATGGCAACATATCCGGAAACAAATGCGCTCGTTGGCGCCACCGGCGTGCCTTGAGCGGCTGATTTTCTGGCAACCGCCGCATAAATCAATACCATGGGAGTCACTGAAGGCAGCATCATTCCAACCATCATAATGGCCCACATCAGAAACATCATCAGAAAATAGCCGGCATCCCATGGGCGAATCTGCATGGCTCCCGTGCCATGGGAAAGGGACATGTCCGAGGCCAGGAAGAAAAGATAAAGCCATGACAGCAGGGTAATACCGCCAAGGGACAGGATTATGGCTATGAAATCACGGCGGGGTAATTCTCTGATTAATTGCATGAAAATATCATTCAGGATCTTCTCTAGCGGATAACGCCATCCTGATTCATATGGAGGATATTGAACTGGCCATAACTATTGTTCAGATCAAGATTAATATCGGCCGTTACCTTAGAACTACCCGCTCCCAACTCCGCATAAGTGTACTCAAAGCCCTCTGGCAGATGAATTCGCGCTCTGAAATCTTTTTTGCTAAAGGGGTCCGTCAGCGGCGTTCCTGTAGATTCGACCAACCCCGCAATTTTAGCGTGACCCTTTCTTGCTTCCACATCAATGCTTATTTCTATGGGTGCATAAAGGGTATCATGCACTTTGGTCATGGTGCTGTTAAAAACAAAATAATGTGTCGCGCCGGGGGTTGTGGATTCGCCGAGAGCGATTTTTCGCAGCGCTTCCCGTTGTTCAGGGTTGGCGCGCTCATCAATAATAATCTGCTGCTCTCCGTTTCCATCAACAATTTCGCCCGGCCATTTCAGGAGCATCACAAAAGAAAGTCCATCCAAAGTAATATCATTAAAATGGCCTTCTTCAATCAGCGCGCTGCCGATAGCTTGGCAGCAACCGTGTGTTGATGGGGAGTTAAATTGGCAGGGGCATCCAAAGGCGCAATTGCAGTTTGAGAATTCACTGCCATGAAGCATCCATTGGTCAGTCATTATTCTTGCCTCCTTTTAAATTAAGGGGGTTATGAATATTTTTTTCAGACAGGATAACAGGATAAACAGGATTTTTAAATCTGGTTTATGATAGATAGACCATGATTAGAACTACCAGAAATCAATATTTTTTTTGATAGAACTTTATTAGGTTTTTCTAATCCAGTCCATCCTGTAAATCCTGTCTAATAATTCAGCGATTTATTTTTTTTCCTTTTTGGCTTTTCGTTTTTCCTTAAGGGTTTTTTGCGGCGCCTTTTTGTCCTGGCTTCTTTTCTTATCTTGGCCTTTACTCATCGGATTCCTCCTTTGTTAAAAGATTTTAGAAAAAAGATTTGATAATGGCATTCATGATAAGAAACAGCATACCTTCCTGCTATTTTATATTCAATATTATTTTTTTTGAGAAATCTTAATTTAGGAATGATTAAATAGGTATGGTGTCCCCCGATTACATAAAATTAATCTGTATCACTGTGTCTACGATCTTTTATCATGTTTGGCATTGTAAATGTGTACATAAGAAACATTTCAGCGAATGATAAAAGCTCCTCTGCAAATTCTTTAGAAACGGGGGTTTCCTCGTGTGCCGCTGTATTTCCATCATCACGAATTGCATGGGCCCAATCTTTTAAATCTTGAGTTATTAAATTTTTGTCAGATAAAGACTCTATTCTATTATACAAATCACCTGAACCTTCTGCGTCTAAAACTTTAACTGCTACCTCCAATACCTTTCTTGTCATTATGGCAGCCGCATCGTAGTTTTTGGACTCTAAGCTTGTAGCAGCTTGTAAGAAAAAGTTTTTTAAATTCTCCGATAGGTATCCAGGAGCTTTTGTTTCAATTGCTGAAGGATAAATCTTTAGGACTCTTAAATGCTTACTTGCATCTATATTTCCTGAATAATTAAAGGGTGATGAACCAGGTTCATGCTTTATTTCTGCTATAATACCACCGTAACAACCTGAACAGAAAAAGGCTGTAATATAAGTTTTTGTATTAATTCTTATTACCTCACCATATGAATTAAATGAGACTTTTTTCGTATGGCAATGAGGGCAATCTCTTCCTAATTGACCCATAATACGCTCCTTTAATCAAGAGGGATAACGCCGCTAATTAGTCGCGCCGCTTTTTTACGTCGGTTGAATTTGCCTAGTTAGGCGACTGTTGTTCGGCTTCATCTGACATATACGTAAGCACAGCTAATATTCTTGCTCCCAAATCTAATGCTTCGTTTGCCTGTTCTTCAGATACTCTTTGAGCATGAACGGCCGCATTACATATTTGGTTAACATACATAAATGGTTTAGTAAGGAATTGATATTGCGGTTTTTCACTTACAAACACATCAAACATTTGCCGTAGCCCGAAAACCTTGCCCGACTTATTCCTCAGCTTATTAACTGTTGCACGTTTACCAAGGATTCTTCTTAGAAGATATTCCATCTTTATTCTTGTTCTTGCCAAGGCCATTACCGAATCCTCGCTCTCGAACAATATATCGGCCCTTATATTTTCAGCTTCTTGTTTCGCTTTAGGAGTTGCTAGATCATCCACCTTTTGTTTAAGTTCTTCTAATTCACCAATACCCGGCAAGTTAACAGTGACTTGATTAGATAAGTTGCCAATTGTGTTCACATTGGTCGTTAACAAAGAAATATTATTACGCACATCGGCTTTAAAACTTTCCATCTCGGTTTTTGTTTTTGTCAACTCTCTCTCTAACTCAAGAAATTTTCCAAGTTTAACTTTATTAAAAAATGGCAGAAACAGAAAAAATAGCCACAAAAATAGATATGCTGCATCACCACTTGCAAGGGATCGATCTGGGGGGAAACCTACGTTAGCTGCAAACCCCAGTAGGAAATAGAAAGACACCGACCACGAGAAGGCAGCCAAAACCCACAAAGGCATATTTTGATGATTATTTGACATCTCTAAGGCAATCTACTTTTCTTCTAGTCTGAAATAGCCGTGTACTTTTTATATTTTTGCATAAAAAGATATTATTGACAGTTGGGGGAATTTGAATTTATCGTAATATAATGGATTTGTAAAGGGAATTATAGCGACTATTCGTAGGAAGCTTACTGGGATTAAGTATCTTAAGAATTATGAACCCAATGAGGCAAATGAGCCAAAATTATCTAATTTATGGAGGAGGAAATTTAGTTATTATTAGTTTCTATATAGTCAAACCATCGGTTAGGAATTATTTAAAAACGAGACTTTTCGATTGCCCTAATGGGCCAATAACACTCATTATATTATAGGAACCTGAAAGCCCTTTTAATAAGGAATATTCTTGAGATTTTTTATCGCGGCATAATCTGACAATACTTCTATCAGGCGTATTATCCACGAATAATAGAATAACAAACCTAAAACTCATCCTGTAAACTATTCCTTGCCCTAAAATATCTCGCATTGTCTGTTCATTAGTCATGACCTTAATTTCTATCGCTGTGCCGTCAATTCCGATTGTAAATTCAGGCTTATGTTTAATGCCGAAAATTGCAGCGTTGGAATTTTTGTAACTTTCATTTGCTTCAACCTCGTCTTCTCTTATTTGAGTAATTAAATTGTGCCTAATTTTTGTTGAAGATTGAAGATGCGAAATTATGATATGTTCATATTCCTTTTCCGTGTGGCCTTTCAATTGAAAATTAGCAGATTTTAATTTATGTACTGCAAGTTCCGCTAATTCATAATGCTTTCCAGCTTTTTTAGCAGGCAAAAATCCGAAACTCATAATTCAGTCCTCCTAAATAAATTATTATAACTTCTGACGTGTAATTATATAGTACTTTTTTCTCACTCCAGCTAACCCTTTTTTAAAAATTTCAGGAATAATTAGAACTTATCTCTGGGAACTTTTGCTTCCAATCTGCGTAAGACTTCTTTTGCTCCTTTTTTATAAACAGTCACACAGATTAAGTTTCCATCGTAGTCATATACAGCCCAGTGCCTGGTTCCGTATTTTTTAATTTTCATCCTTTTAGTTTTTCCCATTATTTAAATACACACTAAGTGTGTAATATCAGGCAAAAAAACTATTTCTTAACGGTTTTTTTTTTATAACTCATTACAAATTGCTTTAGCACGACGTTCAACAGATTGGAAAGGGGCCTTTCTTCCTTCTTGGCTATCCTCTTTAAATCTTTGTGAAGACTTTCATCAAGCATTACGTTATATCTTTTTTTCATGATTTAAAACATACACATTTGATGTGTTTTTATCAACGCTTTTTTTGAACAAAAATTCGTGGAATTTTCGATTCTTTTTGAAAAAATCGGACTTCGGGAGCCATTTCAGTTTTTTCTTCAAAAATCTCGTAGAATCTGAACGATTTTTGCTAAATTTTGAGGGAATTTGCTTACTGGAAAGGAAAGATCATTAGGCTGGTCTAACTATAATATAAAAGAACACTTATATAATATATTATACAATATAATACTTTTAAAATCTAGGGGGATTTTGGATATTTTAATGGGACTTTTGGGAGTCAATCAGTGAGCAAATGCAAATTAGGGAATATCAAAAGATAGCCCAATAAGCGGGAACAGATTTAATTCTGTCGCGGAACCGGGTAAGTTTTGTATTAAGCATAACAAAATTAATTGATTGACAATTACATCAAAATATAGTTCAATTTTTGTTTATTCCTGAAAAATACACTAGCGAAAATCAGAACAAAAACTATGGATACAAAAACCCCTACTATCAAAAATAGAACTATTCCAATTTCTCTAACCTGTACCCCATTAATTCATTCTGTATGCTTGCCCGCCAGTTCTTACTTTAGTTTTTTAAAATTTCGTGGGAATTTAATGTCAACCTGATTAAGAGATTGGTTGCATGGCTGAACTCCATCCAAATTTATTGAAATCCAAACCGAGCATGAGGCTATTGCTTGTTGTTGGTTTGTTGTTAGTGGTTATTGCCGTTGCCTTGTATACCCTTGGGAGGATAAAAGAACAGTCCAGGGAAGATGTGCGGGAAAAATTACAGGAAGTATTAAATACAACCCATGAAGCAACACAGAACTGGATTAATGACCGAATTGATAGTGTTCAGCTAGTTACTGAAAGGCCTGAGATCCTACGACTTGCCAAAGATTTACTTTCCACACCCGACAAGAGCCAAGAAGCATTATCTAAAAACATTTCTCTTCAAAAGATGCGTTCTATCATGAGACCATGGCTGGGCAAACACTCATACCTGGGCATATTCGTCATCTCACCGGATGGAATCAATGTAGCCTCAATGCGGGATGAAAATCTTGGAGAAAAAACTTTTTTTAGCAAGCACGGCAACTATTTGGATAATATGCTCAAGGGATCTCCCCAAATTGTGATACCCCTTCGCTCCGAGGTGGCATTGCCAAATAAGAGTGGTAAGCTCGTTCGGGGTGAGCCAACCATGTTTATCGGGGCGCCCATTTATGATGACGAAGGATCCGTAATAGCCGCCTTTACCATTCGAATCAATCCGGCCCTTGATTTCACGAGGGCTATCCAAATGGCAAGGACCGGCGAAACCGGAGATTCCTATGCTTTTAATCAAAATGGCGCCCTGATATCCGAGGTCAGGTTTAACGAGCATCTAAGAAAAATCGGACTTTTAGTGCCTGTCGAGCGGGCAATCCTGAATTTGACTTTACATGACCCGGGCGGGAATATGGTCAATGGGTATATTCCTAAGACGCCACGGGAGGAATTGCCCCTTACTCTAATGGCCCAACAAGCCACCGCTGAAAAATCGGGGTATAATGTGGACGGATACCGGGATTACCGTGGTGTGCCCGTGGTGGGGGCCTGGCTCTGGAACGATAAATTCAACTTCGGACTCGCCTTTGAAATCGATGAAGACGAGGCTTACTTTTCCTACTATTCTATCCGCAAGAGCCTCATTAATGTTCTTTTGTTTGCAATAGTTCTCTTTCTAAGTATTTTTTTATTAATTATATTCTTCGGAAATTGGAAGTTGAAACTAGTTAGGGAGAGTTTGAGAAGTAAGTTATTTGTTCTATTAATGACTACTTCATTTATCTCAGTATCTCTTATAGGATATTTAAGCTTAAACAGGGCCAGGGGTTATATTAAAGAATCCCAGCTTAACGCCTTAGAGGTTAACCACAAACTTAAAACAGAAAAAATTGAATTATTTTTTCAAGAGCGAATTAATAATATCAAAGAAGCGCAAGATTATTATAATGTCAAAACTAACCTTCCTATAGTTAGTAAACTATCAAGTAACCGAAAGAATCCCCAATTTATAGACGCAAAGAACATGCTGGATAATCAATTAAGAACATTCCAGGAAGTTTATGGTTATCTTGATGTTATGTTAGCGGATAAAGAGGGAAATATCGTATATGTCACAAATGAAGGACACTGGGAAAAAGATTTAGACAGACCCCTTATAGGCCCAACCGGAAAGGCATTTGTCGAAGGAAGGAAAGGGATTTATTTATCTGAAATTTTCATTGTCAGTAATAAGAATTTTGAGAAGAATTTTGAGATGTTAATCACCGCTCCCATTTATGATTTTAATGGGGAATTTGAAGGGGTCCTTGTGCTTGAGACTAATATGGAGCCTATTTATAAGTTGATTCAAGATACAAAAGGATTAGGGAAAACGGGAGAAACTGTGGTTGGCAAAAAGATAGGCAATGAGGTCGTATTTCTTAATCCCTTTCGTCACGATCCAGGGGCCGCTTTAAAAAGAAAAGTATTGATAGGAAGCAAACAGGCTTTGCCAATGCAGAATGCTCTTAAAGGCATGCATGGTATGGGCCAAAGCGTTGACTATCGCGGTGTGAATATAATAGCTTACTGGAATTATATCGATTTACTAGATTGGGGATTTGTTACCAAAATTGATCTTGAGGAAGCTTTTTCCGCGGAAGCGCTGTTAAAAAGTGAAATAGCCGGAGCTAGCTTCTTTTTAATAACATTCATCGCAGTTCTCTCGTTCTGGATATCAAAAAAAATTGTTAAGCCGATCGATTCACTGAAGAAATTTACCATGCAAATATCAAAGGGTAATTTCTCTGATTATCCTGAAGTAAAGACAAAGGATGAGTTGGGTCAGTTGTCCAATTCCTTTATTGAAATGATGGGGCTCTTGAATGATGAAGCCAAAGAGCGTAAAAAGGCAGAGATGAACCTGCAGATACATCAGGGTCATCTAGAAGAGAATGTAAAGAAGCTCCAAACAACCCAGAAGCAGTTGAAGCGCAAAAACAGTCTCAATGAGTCAATTAGCTTAATATTAGCAGGGCGGCTTAAATGCAAAACCGAAAAAGAGCTGGGCAAGTTGTGTCTTGAGGTGGCAGAGGCCCTGTCTGGCAGCAAATTTGGTTTTTTCGGAGAAATCAACTCTGCCGGTTTGTTTGATTCCTTTGCAGTTAGTAATCCGGGGATGGATGAGTGCAAAGTTCCGGAGGGGGAACTCACACTTTCACTCTTTAACATGGAAATCCAGGGAGTGGACAGGGGAACAATGAGGGAAGGGAAATCCAGAATAGTTAATAGCGAGGAAGCGATAAAGAATCACCCTGACCACGTTGAACTTCCCGAAGGACATCCTGCAGTAACGGCATTTTTGGGAGTGCCCTTTATTCAGGAAGGAAAGACCATCGGCATGATAGGGCTGGGGAACAAAGAAGGAGGCTATACCATTGAGGACCAGGAAAATATTGAAGCCCTATCGGTGACCATGATGGAAGCGCTGAGGAGCTTTCGTAAGGAGGCAGAAGTAAACAAACTTAATAAAAAACTAAAAAAACAGACAGAGGAAATCATTAAAGTCAACGAGGAAATGGGGAGGGCCAAAATAGAGGCTGAATCCGCAAACCAGAGCAAGAGAGATTTTCTGGCGCGAATGAGCCATGAGATCAGGACACCCATGAATGCCATTATTGGCATGGGACAACTTGCTTTGATGACAGACCTTACCACCAAACAGCAAAATTACCTTAATAAAATCGAATCATCATCTTATAACCTATTGGGAATCATTAATGACATCCTTGATTTTTCCAAGATCGAAGCAGGAAAACTCGAAATCGAACACATTGATTTTGACCTGGAAGATGTTTTGGAGAATCTTACAAACCTCCTTATATTTAAAGCAGAAGAGAAGGGTATAGAGCTTATTTTGTCCATATTTCCTGAGGTCCCCTATTCCCTGGTGGGAGATCCTTTGCGCTTGGGTCAGGTTCTCACCAACCTTGGCAACAATGCCTTAAAGTTCACCGAAAAAGGCGAAATCATTATTGCCGCCAAAAGAAAGATTGAAGGGCCGCAGGACAAAGTGGTCATACAATTTTCCGTGAAAGATACTGGAATCGGGCTCACTCGGAAGCAAATAGGAAAACTGTTTCAATCCTTTACCCAGGCTGAAGACTCTATAACAAGAAAATACGGGGGGAGCGGTCTGGGCCTTACCATCTGCAAGCATCTGGTGGAGATGATGGGGGGGGATATTTGGGTTGAGAGTATTCCGGGCAAGGGGAGCATCTTCAACTTTACCACACCCTTTGTCATATCGAAGCAAAAGAAGGAACGGGTCTTTGAGCCGGTAGAGGATCTCATCGGAATGAAGGTTCTGGTAGTGGATGATTGCGAAAGTACCAGGGAAGCGCTTACCCAGGCTCTCAAATCTTTTACCCTTGACCCCGTTGCGGTAAACTCCGGCAGGGAGGCCATAAGGGAGCTGGAAAGAGTGAACAATCAACCAGAAGAGAGACCCTATGAGCTGGTATTGATGGACTGGAAGATGCCTGAAATGGATGGAATCGAAACAGCGCAAGCCATTAAAAAGAACCCTTCGCTCGAAAAAATTCCCTTCATTATTATGGTGACCGCCTATGGAAGGGAAGCGGTAAAGGAACAGGCTGACGCAGTAGGGATAAAGGGATTTCTCTTAAAACCGGTGAGTCATTCCCCTCTCTTTAACACCATTATGGAGGTCTTTGGTCATAAGACTAAACGAATGCGGAAGGGTCCAAAACAAACAAGGATTGAAGATATTGAAGGAATTAAGGAGATACAGGGAACACAGGTTCTCCTTGTTGAAGATAATGAAATCAATCAGATGTTGGCGACAGAATTATTAGAGAAGGCAGGAATTATAATAACTATCGCAAATAATGGCAAGGAGGCTATTGAAAAGCTAAATTCGTTAAAATTCGATCTCGTACTTATGGATGTGCAGATGCCTGTTATGAGCGGTCTTGAAGCAACAAAGGAGATCAGGAAGGATTCACAGCATAAAGACCTTCCGATCATTGCCATGACGGCCCAGGCAATGGCGGGTGACCGGGAGAAGTGTCTTGAGGTTGGAATGAACGATTATGTTTCCAAACCGATAGAGATTAATGAACTGTTCTCGACGCTTGTTGAATGGATAAAGCCGGGGGAAAAGAAGACGACCGTTGAAAACATTCAGATAAAGGTTTCTCAAGAGCAAGAAATCATTTTGCCAGATCTTCCTATTATTGATGTAGAGTTAGGAGTTAAACGGCTTGGAGGCGACAGGCGATTCTATAAGAAAATTTTAACTATTTTTCAGGAGAACCATTCGGATTCAGCAAAAGAAGTAAAAGAGAACCTGGATAATGGTAAACTAGAAGATGCTAAAAGATTGGCCCATACCATCAAAGGCAATGCCGGGTCCCTTGGTGCTGGCGAACTACAAAAAACGGCCGCCGCTCTTGAAAAGGGAATCAAAAAAGGAAAAAGGGATCAGTATCAGGGTCTTTTGGAGAATTTTAAAAATAGCCTTAATAAAGCGCTTAATGCACTGAAAAATATCAAACCAATGTTGAAAGATAAGGGATAAGCTGTATTCCAAATAACGATCCGGAAATGCTATGAGAAAGCTGCCTTCCTCCCGAAAATTGTTCCACTCGTAAAGTTAGTATTATAAAAAAATTAATCAGAAAGGGGGTTATTTTATGCGAAAAGCAAATTTATCAGTGTTGAAATCCAGCAAAAAAAGAGTCGCAAAAAAGGATGTTTTGCCTAGAATTTTCCTTTCAAAAACGATATGGTCAGTTTTGGTAAGTTATGGTTTCTTTTGGTCAGAAATTGTCTAAGTTGCGAAGGGGAAAAACGTCAATCCTTCGATCTTTCCAATTTATTTGTGTCTTCCTGTTCTTCCTCGTTTTTTCTTCAAAAACAGACAGAATCTTAACGATTTTTGATAGATTTTAATAGATATGTTGGGATAATTATCACTACCCGTCAGTTTTTCGTTAAAATTAAATAAATACTCTGTCTTTAAAGCCTTCAATTGAGGGATACTTTAATTTCTCATTCCAAAAATTATAATGAAATTAAAATTATTCTCCATTTAAAATAGGATAAAATCATATAAAACTATATAAATGGAATTAATGGATAAAACGGAGTAACTATATGGAAAATCAAGGTAATACTTTATTTTTCATATAAATACAAGAGTGGATATTTAGACGGGTCATAAGAATGCCATTCAAGTGGACAGGGGTTCGAGTCCCCTGAGCCCTACCAATTAAATGCTTAATAATTATAAAAAGAGAAGTCAAATCTGCTGTTGACTTTGGGGCCCGTACACCGTGAAAGCCACTGGCAAAACACTTTCAAAACTGAGGATTTAAAGAAAAAAAATGAGCTTGAAAGGATGCCCGTGGCCGGGTAACAAACCACTAATGATAAAATACCATGATCAGAGTTCCTGAAATAATCTGGGCAAATTAAATCGCTTCTAAGATTTTTTCAGGTATCATGTAGTCGGCTTCACAAAATGGATTATTTTGAGAAGTGAATTATTAGATAATGAGCAAAATAAAATACCTATTGGTTTTGCTGCTGCTGGCAGGATGTACAACGGCTAAATTGGTAATGAAGGTCGATCCAACGCTCGAGAGCAACGCTACGGTATATGAGGTAGAGACCCCGAAGGCAATGTCTAATGATAGTTTAAATGTCTCTTTTGGTCCTTACCGGGTTGCAGACGCGCATGCCAGCTGGACAAGAACGGGCGACTTTCGTTCGCAGGGTTCTATCTGGTTAGACCTTCTTTATGAATTCACCGGAATTACCACCTCTGACAGCGGCGAACGTGAAGAGACCCCTCCCGTTACAATAACCGGCCCTACGTCGGTTCACGATAAAAAAAGTTATGTCAACCAGTCTCTCACCTATAATTTCAAGGTCCGGGATGATATTACCTGGCATTCTAAGTGCGATTTTAACGCCAAAAAAAATATAAGCAAGACCGGGGATCAAACCACCAATGTAGAGACCTTGTCGTCAAACTTTACCTGCAGGTATACGAAAGCGGATGATGAACCGTATAATGAACAATGGACTCTTGTAATCGAGAAATACGGGTACTCTCAATTACATAT
>Ga0255058_10001817_pt1 | contig 11948 bp, 9 predicted proteins | sample Cases_109_9_MG_FD_188637 | JGI IMG/M metagenome (GOLD analysis project Ga0255058, IMG submission 188637) | Seawater microbial communities from Amundsen Gulf, Northwest Territories, Canada - Cases_109_9 | ecosystem: Environmental > Aquatic > Marine > Gulf | place: Canada: Northwest Territories... | reverse complement strand
GGTTTATATCCCATCCCCGGAAAAAAGGTTATCTCAGTATCCACATGAATGCTCAGGGGGGATGCGACAACGGATTGTCGTCTCCATTGCCCTGTTGACAAACCCATCCCTGATCATAGCCGACGAGCCCTCCACTGCCCTGGATGTGACCATCCAGGCAGGAATAATGGATCTTCTTCTGGAGCTGTGTGAAACCGAAGACATGAGTCTGATACTGATTACCCATGATTTGGCCGTTGTTTCACAGGTAACAGAGAAAATTGTTGTCATGTATGCCGGGAAAATCGTGGAATCCGGTTCCACGGAAACGATTATCCATGATCCGAAACATCCCTATACGCAAGGGCTGATCAAAGCATTGCCGGGTAGCCTTCAGCCGGGATCGCGGTTAAACCAGATACCCGGGATGATGCCGACATTAACCGATATCCCCCGGGGATGTGCTTTTCATCCCCGCTGTACGATTAAGGATACCGTATGTCAGATGGAAATACCGGCACTGATCAGCGTGGATGACCACGATCGGATGACGGCGTGTCATATGGTAAAACGAACGATCCGCTAATTTTGATAAAGCAGCTTCATGGAGAAAGTCACAAACAGCATGTTAACGGTAAAAAACCTGATAAAGCATTTTGATATATCAGGTGGTTTGCTGGATCAGCTTAAAGTCGAAAAAGGGCGTATCGTTCGCAGACGGACAACAGTTAAAGCATTAAACGGTGTCAGTTTTTCGATCCTGCCGCGTGAAACCGTAGGAGTTGTTGGTGAAAGCGGTTGCGGCAAATCGACGCTCGCGCGGGCTGTGCTCGGGTTGTATCCGCCGAACAGCGGTGAAATACACTACCAGGACAACCGAATCGACAACCTGACGCCACAAAAAATGATACCCTACCGAAAGAAAATGCAAATGATCTTTCAGGATCCCTACGCCTCCCTGAACCCCCGAATGACCGTAAAAAAAACATTGGAAGAACCGGTCTATTTTCATAATGCATCCATCACGTCTCCGGAAGTTAAAGACAAGGTAGCAGAGGTAATGCAGCAGGTGGGTGTGGATCCCAAATGGGCGGGTCGGTATCCCCATGAATTTTCAGGTGGCCAGAGGCAGCGGATCAGTATTGCCAGGGCCTTGATGGTAGATCCCGAATTCGTTGTGGCTGATGAACCGGTTTCAGCTCTGGACGTTTCCATTCAGGCACAGATTCTCAACCTGCTCATGGAAGCTCAGGAAAAACGGGGCCTGACCTATATGTTTATTACCCATGACCTGTCGGTTGTAAAACATATTAGCACTTGGGTCGCAGTTATGTATCTCGGCACAATCTGCGAATTGGCTTCGACCAAAACACTGTTCGAATCACCGCGGCACCCTTATACGCAGGCCCTGCTGAGTGCCATTCCGGAGCTCGGCCGACAAAAACCAAAGCATATTAAACTGAAAGGGGAGGTTCCCACCCCCATAGACCTGCCATCGGGCTGCGTTTTCCATGGCCGATGTCTCTATGTCAATAACCGCTGTACGCAAGAAATCCCCAGGCTTATTCAATTGGATTCCGGAACCCGGGTTGCCTGTCACGGTGTCGAAGAAGAAAGGATATAGAGATCTACCGGTTTGTATATACATTTTACAGTTTAATACTCAAGTTTCGCACCCTCAATGGGGCACGGTGCCGCATCTGAGGTTGCCTGATGCGGCTTTCCGCAAAATATCAGATGTGAAACTTGAGTTAATATTTATGGATAAAAATGAAAAATCGCATAAAAAATTGTCACTTGACAAACACATAAATTTATCCGATTAACTCCTACGGCACGACGCATTCTGGCCTTTGATTATTTTTCAACTGTTTGATCCGTTCACTTTTTTATTATGCTGTACAGTGGTATATATTTGCGATTTAACAAGGGTGATATCTGAATGGGTTTGTCACTTCAAAACATTGACAAGATAGTAAACCAAGAGATCCACCTCAAAGATGTCAACCTTGAGTTTGAGTCCGGATCCCGGAATGTATTGCTAGGCCGCACTTTATCCGGAAAAACCTCGCTGCTGCGCATCATGGCCGGCATCGATCGCCCCACCCGCGGGAAAATCTTGATAGACGGCAAAGATGTTACCGGCGTATCGGTACGAAAGCGCAGTATCGCCATGGTCTACCAGCAATTCATCAATTACCCTTCTCTCACTGTTTATAAAAACATCGCCTCCCCCCTTAAAGTCAGCGGCGCGGTCAAGACCGAAATCGACCGACGAGTTCGAGAAACCGCTGAAATGCTGCATATTGAAGATCTGCTCGACCGTCTGCCGGCCGAGCTCAGTGGCGGGCAGCAGCAGCGTATTGCTATCGCACGTGCACTGGTAAAAGACGCACAGCTGCTCCTGATGGATGAGCCCCTGGTCAACCTGGACTATAAACTGCGCGAAGAGTTGCGTGTTGAACTGCAGGAAATTTTCGAGGAGCGCGAGGCGGTTGTCATTTACACCACCACAGAGCCGACCGAGGCGCTCATGCTGGGGGGCAATGTTGTTGTAATTGATGAAGGACGCGTTTTACAAACCGGAGCCACCCCGGAAGTCTATCATAATCCCACGACGACTACAGTGGCAGAAGTTTTCAGTGATCCTCCGATTAATTATCTGCCCTGCACTGTCAATGAACATACGGCACGATTGGGTGATAATATCGAATTCCCATTAATCGACCATCTGCAATCCCTGTCCCCAGGGGAATATACCTTTGGTGTACGTTCCAATCATCTGTTTCTTTTTCGAGAAAGTGCCGAAGATACAAAAATCCTTGGGCAGGTGGAACTGGCGGAAATAAATGGTTCAGAAACGTTTATACATGTCAGCTATGATAAAGCGCGACTGGTGATTCAGGAAAACGGTGTTCATTCCTATAAAATAGGCTCGGAAATATCAGTTTTTATTAACCCGTGTTGCTTTTTCGTTTACAGCGCCGATGGTAGCCTGGTGTCTTCTCCTTCCCGGTTGAGCATTGAAAAAAGATTAAAATAGGAACTCGTTATGGCGAGAATTGAACTATCCGAAGTCTCTCACAGCTATTACGCTAAGCCTAAAAACGAATCAGACTATGCCCTGAAACGTATTCAAGCCATATGGGAAGATGGTGGTGCATACGCATTGCTGGGCCCTTCAGGATGCGGGAAAACCACTTTGCTAAATGTCATTTCCGGCCTGTTAACCCCCAGTCAGGGAAGGGTGATTTATAACGGAAAGGATATAACCGATCTGCCGCCGGAGGAGCGCAATATTGCCCAGGTATTTCAGTTTCCCGTGCTGTACGATACCATGTCGGTTTTCGATAACCTGGCCTTTCCTCTGCGCAATCGAGGGATAAAAGAAAATGAAGTAAAAAAACGTGTCCTGGATGTGGCCGAAATTCTTGACTTGATCCCTTTTCTTAAAAAGAGAGCAGCCGGATTGGCGGCCGATGCCAAGCAGAAAATATCATTGGGAAGGGGGTTGGTCAGGAGCGACGTGGCAGCCGTTTTGTTCGACGAACCGCTGACGGTAATCGATCCCCATCTGAAGTGGCATCTCCGGCGCAAGCTCAAGGAAGTCCATGAACAATTGAAGTTGACGCTGATTTACGTTACCCACGACCAGGTGGAGGCCCTGACGTTTGCCGAGCAGGTGCTTGTCATGTACGAAGGTGAACTTGTACAGACCGGCACACCCCAGGAACTTTTTGAAAACCCAACACATAAATTTGTCGGATATTTTATCGGCAGTCCCGGGATGAATTTTTTATCGTGCAATGTTGATGGCAATTGCGCCCAAGTTGATAGCGTCAGCATCGTTTTGAATGACGAGATGGCAGCAAAGGCAAGCAAAGCAAAAGGAACACTGGAACTTGGCATCCGCCCAATGTACCTTGAGGCACACCCGCAGTCCGTTAAAGGCAGTGTACCTGCAAAAGTCAAATCAGTGGAAGACCAAGGGAGTTTCAAGATCCTAACAGTCAGTCTGTCCGGGCATACCCTGCGCGCCAAACTGCCCGAGAGTCAGACCGTGCCTCAAAATGAGGCATGGCTTCGATTTCCAACTCAAAGAACCAAACTGTTTGAAGATGGACACTTGATAATTTAGTCGGAGCATCTCTATGGAAAAGTGGGAAAACAACAAGGCCTGGTTTCTGATTCTACCGGTTTTTATCATCGTTGCCTTCAGCTCTATCATCCCATTGATGACCGTGGTCAATTATTCAATCCAGGACATCTGGGGACCGGGGCAGAGTGTCTTTGTCGGCACCGAGTGGTTTAGAGAGATGTTGGCCAACAAGCGTCTGCACGACGCCTTGTGGCGGCAATTTCTGTTCTCCGGACTCGTGCTGTTGATCGAGATGCCCCTCGGCATACTCATTGCCCTGGCAATGCCCAAAAAAGGCTGGAAAGTTTCCGCCTGTCTGGTTATAATCGCGCTGCCCTTGCTCATTCCCTGGAATACGATCGGGACGATTTGGATCATCTTTACCCGGCCGGATATCGGTCTGTTCGGCGCTGCAATCAATAATCTGGGCATCGCCTTCGACCATACGGCCAGACCGCTCGATGCCTGGATCACCCTAATGCTGATGGAGGTTTGGCATTGGACGCCCCTGGTTACCCTTTTGGCCTATGCCGGCTTGCGGGCAATCCCCGAAGTCTACTACCAGGCAGCCAAAATTGATGGTGCATCGGCCTGGGCCACATTCCGCTATATCCAGCTGCCCAAGATGCGCGGCGTGCTAACCATCGCCGTATTGCTGCGCTTCATGGACAGTTTCCTCATCTACGCAGAACCGTTCGTGCTTACAGGAGGCGGCCCCGGCAATTCAACCACATTCCTGTCGATTTATCTGGTAAAGATTGCCCTTTTGCAATTCGACCTGGGACCGGGTGGGGCTTTTTCGCTGATCTATTTTCTCATTGTTCTGCTGTTCAGTTATCTGTTTTACCAGGTACTCCAGAGAGCGGGTAAAGGAGAGAAAGTATGAAGGCGAATAAAAAAACCATCGGCCTGCTCATATACTTTGGACTGATCGCCTTGCCGATCTACTGGATGCTCAATATGTCCTTGCGGACCAACGCAAGCATCCTCGGATCGTTCGTTCTGTTCCCGTTTGATGCCACCCTTAGAAACTACATCAAAATTTTTACGGATGCATCCTGGTACATGGGTTATGTCAATTCCATGATTTATGTCACCATCAACGTCCTTATCTCTCTATCGGTTGCGTTGCCGGCGGCATACGCCTTTTCGCGATACCGGTTTCTGGGCGACAAGCATGTTTTTTTCTGGCTCCTCACCAATCGAATGGCGCCGGTGGCAGTTTTCGCCCTGCCCTTTTTTCAGCTGTATTCCACACTCGGTCTGCTGGATACGCATCTAGCGGTTGCGCTTGCCCATTGTCTGTTCAACGTGCCCCTGGCGGTATGGATATTGGAGGGTTTCATGTCCGGCGTTCCAAAGGAGATCGATGAAACCGCCTTTATCGATGGGTACAGTTTTCCGCGCTTCTTTGTCACCATCTTTATTCCGCTGATTCGAGCCGGGGTCGGGGTGACGGCGTTTTTTTGCTTTATGTTCAGTTGGGTCGAACTCCTTCTGGCCCGGACCTTGACGGTCACCAATGCAAAACCGATTGGCGCCATCATGACGCGGACCATTAGCGCAACCGGTCTTGATTACGGCTTGTTGTCCGCGGCCGGCATACTGACCATTGTCCCAGGTGCGCTCGTGATCTGGTTTGTGCGCAACCACCTTGCCAAAGGCTTTGCCCTGGGCCGTGTATAAAGGAAGACGATAATGACACTGACGTTTGAATGGATGGAATGGACACTTCCGACGGCAGTTTTTTTCATCACCATCTTTCTGATCCTGGTTGCCATGACCATATGGCAGGCTGTATCGCCTTCTATGGAGCGTCACGGGTTTCTGCCGATTCCCACCACGCCGGGCGACCGGCTTTTTATCGGGTTGTTGGGCAGCGGTTACATCTTTCTCGCATGGCTTGGATTAACCAATTTAAGCCTCTGGATCATGCTTGCCATTTCTGTTTGTTGGATCATTGTGGTGATGCGTTGGGGATAAATAAAAAGATAGGCGGATTCTATGTCGCTCGGCGTTCATGGCCTTCACGCCGACGAGGTAGACCGTAGGATTAAAAGACAACCACTGAAGGCCAGTAGAAGGAGACCATTATGATAAGGATGATGTGGAACAAAAAGACTAGAATGATGCTCCTGGTCGGGGCATTGGCTGTAACGTTCGGGCTCTTTGTAAGTTCTGCGGGCGCGAACATGGAAGCCGCGAAGAAGTGGGTCGATAATGAATTTCAGCCGTCGACCTTGAGCAAGGCCGAACAGATGAAAGAAATGGAATGGTTCATCAATGCGGCTAAACCCTTTAAGGGCATGCATATCAAGGTCGTTTCCGAGACCATTCCGACTCACGAGTATGAGGCGAAGGTTTTGGCCAAGGCGTTCGAAGAGATTACCGGAATCAAGGTATCCCATGATCTGATTCAGGAAGGTGATGTCATCGAAAAGCTGCAGACGCAGTGGGCGTCCGGTAAGAACATCTATGACGGTTGGATTAACGATTCCGATCTCATCGGCACCCACTCCCGTTATGGCTATGTGGTTCCCTTGTCCGACTTTATGGCGGGTGAGGGCAAGGACGTTACCCTGCCGACGCTCGACGTGGACGATTTCATGGGTAAATCCTTCACCACCGGCCCGGACGGCAAGCTCTATCAGCTTCCTGACCAGCAGTTCGCCAACCTTTACTGGTTCCGCTACGATTGGTTCAAGCGCCCGGATTTTAAAAAGAAATTCAAGGATATCTACGGCTATGAACTCGGCGTTCCGGTCAATTGGTCGGCCTACGAGGATATTGCCGAGTTCTTCAGCGAAACTATCCAAGAAATCGATGGCAAAGCCGTTTACGGTCACGGCGACTACGGCAAGAAGGCCCCGGACCTGGGCTGGCGTTTCACCGATGCCTGGTTGTCCATGGCCGGCGCCGGCGACAAGGGGATTCCCAATGGCAAACCCGTGGACGAATGGGGCATCCGTGTAGATGAGAACAACCGCCCCGTAGGCGCAAGCGTCGCCCGTGGCGGCGCCGCCAACGGCCCGGCAGCCAAGTATTCACTCCGAAAATATATGGAGTGGCTCCGGAAATACGCACCTCCGGGTGCGCTGGGGATGGATTTCTACACGTCCCTGCCGGTCCTAGCCAAGGGCAATGTGGCCCAGCAGATCTTCTGGTACACGGCATTTGTCCCGACCATGGTCGCGCCGGGTCCGACGGTCAACAAAGACGGAACCCCGAAATGGCGCATGGCCCCCTCGCCCCATGGCCCCTACTGGGAAGAGGGGATGAAGCTGGGCTATCAGGATTGCGGCTCCTGGACGTTTATGAAGAGCACGCCGCTCAACCGTCGCAAGGCCGCCTGGCTCTTCGCACAGTTCACTGTGGCCAAGACCACGTCACTTAAGAAGGCCCACGTGGGCCTGACGCCCATCCGCGACAGCGATATTCGTCACGAATCTTTCACCAAGCGGGCGCCGAAACTCGGCGGGTTGGTAGAGTTTTACCGCAGCCCGGCACGTGTGGCATGGACACCGACCGGAACCAATGTGCCCGATTATCCAAAGCTGGCGCAGCTGTGGTGGCAGAACGTTGGCGAGGCGGTTTCCGGTGAAGTGACCGTCAGTACGGCGATGAACAATCTCGCCCGCGAGCAAGATAAAGTACTGCAACGTATAGAACGTTCAGGTGTACAGGGCGAATTAGGGCCGAAACTGAACAAAGAGAGGGACGAGTCCTACTGGTTAGGTCAGCCCGGCTCGCCTAAACCGAAGCTGGCCAATGAGAAGCCCCAGGGAGAGACAGTTGACTACGACGGTCTGCTCAAAGCCTGGAGTGAAGGGCGTGTGAAATAACCACATCGTTGTGATGTTTTAATTGCGCTATTCTAATACCTTATTGCGCTTCGGGTCGTCGGTTTTTTAAATTGAAAATGCCACTGACACCGCCCGAAGCGCAATAGGCTTTTCTGCAAATTGACCGCCCTTGCCTGTTCGATAACACCATGCAATCACAGAAGCTTCATTTTTCAGGCCAATTACAATTCGCTTCATCAACCCATCTCATTTTTTTTAAATGGAGATTTAATTATGGCGACCTTTGTGGGTGCCCTGGATCAGGGCACGACTAGTAACCGGTTTATCATTTTTGATCATAGCGGCCAAATCGTCGTTGCCGATCAGAAAGAACACAAGCAAATATTCCAGCAACCGGGATGGGTGGAACACAATCCGGTCGAAATCTGGCAAAATACCCAGGATGTAATCCGCGGCGCCCTAGCAAAGGCAGGTCTATCCGGATCGGATCTTGTTGCCGTCGGTATAACCAACCAGCGGGAAACCACTATGATCTGGGACAAAAATACCGGAAAACCTTTCACCAATGCCATTGTGTGGCAATGCACCCGCACGGATGAAATCTGCAAAAAATTAATGCTCGACCAGGGACAAAACCGTTTTCGGGACAAAACCGGTCTCCCCATCGCTACGTATTTTTCAGGTCCAAAAATCAAATGGATTCTGGACAACGTTCCGGAGGCCCAGGCAACGGCTGATAAGGGCGAGGCACTTTTCGGGACCATGGAAACCTGGATCATCTGGTGGTTGACGGGTGGACCCAACGGCGGATCCCACGTCACTGATGTAACCAATGCCAGCCGGACCATGCTCATGGATCTGAATGCCCTTCAATGGGACGAAGAAATCCTGCGAATCATGGGAATTCCCCGGCAGATTCTTCCCCGAATTGTACCCTCGAGCGATATCCGCACGTGGGGCACCACCCTAAAGGATGGCCCCTTTGGCGCCAGGGTTCCGGTTTGCGGCGCTATCGGTGATCAACAAGCTGCGCTGGTGGGGCAAACCTGTTTTAATATTGGCGAAGCGAAAAATACATACGGAACAGGGTGTTTTCTTCTGCTGAATACCGGCACCAAACCAACGCCTTCCCGCCATGGACTCCTCACCACTTTAGGTTATCAGATCAACGACCAGCCCCCGGTTTACTGTCTGGAAGGATCCATCGCGATTACGGGCGCTTTGGTACAGTGGTTACGGGACAATCTCAATCTAATTTCTGCTGCCGAGGAAATAGAGGACCTAGCCATGACGGTCGAGGACAATGGAGGCGCTTATTTCGTCCCGGCCTTTTCGGGTCTTTTCGCCCCGTACTGGCGTTCGGATGCCCGGGGTGTCATCGTGGGATTGACCCGCTTTGTTAACAAGGGCCACATCGCCCGGGCTGTTCTGGAATCCACCGCCTATCAGACACGCGATATCGTTGAAGCAATGAACAAGGACTCCGGTGTTGAGTTGAGCACGCTCAAAGTCGACGGTGGAATGGTAGCCAATGAACTCCTGATGCAATTTCAATCCGATATCCTCAATGTGCCGGTTATAAGACCATCGGTTTCGGAAACCACCGCCCTTGGCGCTGCCTATGCAGCGGGATTGGCAGTCGGATTCTGGACCGACCTTGAAGAATTACGGCAAAACTGGGCTGTTGATAGAACCTGGCACCCGGCCATGTCAATAAAGGTCAGAGAAAAACGCTACCTGGAATGGAAAAAGGCCGTGGATAGAACTTTCAACTGGATGGAATAATATGAAGATACTTCGTGTTGACATGAAAAATACCCATGTGGTTTTTCAGGATCTTCCCAAAGACTGGCAATTTATTGGGGGCAGCGGTCTGATTGGGAAAATAATGAACGAAGAAGTGCCTCAGGACTGTGATCCCCTTGGGCCCCAAAACAAACTGATCTTTGCAGCCGGCCCCCTGGCCGGCACCCTGGCACCTCAGCTCGGAAGGATTTCGGTCGGTGCCAAAAGCCCGCTGACTTTGGGAATAAAGGAGGCAAATTCCGGCGGACCCGCAGCCCAATATCTGGACAGGCTTGGAATCCGCGCCATTGTGGTGGAAAATTGTGCAGAAGATGGATCTCTATTTATACTCAAGATCTCCAGAAAGGAAGTCTCCCTGATTCCGGCGCATGCGTTTAAGGAGAAGAAGAATTACGAACTGACAAATAAACTTCACAAAATACACGGGAGGAAAACGGCCATCATCAGTACCGGTATTGCCGGGGAAAGAATGTATCGGGGCGCTTCGGTTTCTTTCACCGATATCAATGGTGATCCTTCAAGGAATGCCGCACGCGGGGGATTGGGCGCTGTGATGGGTTCCAAGCGGCTGAAAGCCATTGTAGTAGATTCCGAAGGCGCTCCCTTGGTCGAAATAGCCGATAAAACACTTTTTAAAAGGACGGTTAAAGATTGGGTTTATGTTCTTGAGCATGATATCACATGCTCCCTCTATAAAAAATACGGCACCCCTTTTGCGGTTGCTAATTCGGCCAATCAGGGATCCATGCCGTTTAAAAATTTCAGGTCCGGCAGCCCTGATAGTTTTCGCAGGGTCAGCGGTGAGGCCATTCAACAGAAGCTTTTTAAGCGGGGAGGCAAAATGCACGGTTGTATGCCCGGGTGCATTATTAGATGCTCAATCCTATATCCGGACGCAGATGGTCATCGGCTGGCATCAGCCTATGAATACGAGGCCATCGCCATGCTGGGTACCAACCTCGGGATTGACGATCTCGATGACATCGGCAGGCTCAAACATATCTGTGACGACCTCGGTCTCGATCTTATAGAAACCGGCGCTGCCCTCGGCGTAGCGGCAGACTGTGGAAAAATGACGATGGGAAACGCCGGTTCTGCGGAAAACCTGCTCCGTGAAATAGAACAGAAAACCGCATTTGGTGTCGCATTGGGTAATGGCGTGGTAGCCACAGCCGCGGCCTTAAACACGGATCGGGTTCCTGCCTATGGGGGCCAGGCCCTTCCCGGTCATGATCCAAGAGCGGTTAAGGGGACAGGGGTAACCTACCTCACCAGCCCCATGGGTGCAGACCATACCGCAGGCCTGACTTACAGAGCGCCGAAACAAAAGAGCGGGCAGGCACAGAATTCCCTGCGTTCACAGATACAAGCAGCGGTCTGTGACACCTTTGGTTACTGCATCAATTCTATTACAGGCGGCCAGTCTTCCCTATACGGATTTTTGGCTGATTTGATGAAGGCACGGTATGGTATGAATTTTACATTGGACGAGGTGGTTGAAATCGGCAAACAGACATTGAAGGATCAGCTGAAGTTTAACGCTGGAGCTGAATTCGCCGGGCAGCCCAAGACAAAGGAGTTTTTCAGAACCGAATCAATAAACCGGGATAATGAAGTTTTTGATATAGAAGATTCCGAATTGAAAGATATATGGAAAGGGTTAGATACATACAAGGAGGAAAAAAAAGTTTGGGAGATCCGAATGCCCCCTATGCCGGAAATCTTGATGGGGATCGGAGTAGTAAAAAAAATGGGCGGTCGCATAAAGACGATGGGTATGAAAAAAGTCTTGATCGTTTCAGACCCTTTTATAAAGAAGGTTGGCCGAACAAATGAAATTGCCGGGATCCTCAAATCTATAGGTACAGATTCGGTGGTATTTGATGAGATTATACCGGACCCACCCGTTGAGGTGATTGAAAAGGCCGGACAATTTTACAAAGAGGAAAATTGTGACAGCATTGTTGCGGTTGGAGGTGGCAGTTCTATGGATTCTGCCAAGGCCATTGCTTTAAGGGTTTCCCATTCCGGAGCTCTGGTGGAATATGAAAGCCTTGTGGGTGGAACGGCAAAAATTAAACCCGTTGTCCCTGCCATTGTATGTATACCGACAACGTCCGGTACCGGGAGTGAAGTTAATCCTTACGCGGTGATTACAGACAGGGAAAGAGATGTTAAATTTATGCTCATGAGTAATCAGTTGATTCCAAAACTGGCGGTAA
>Ga0255058_10001816_pt1 | contig 11953 bp, 12 predicted proteins | sample Cases_109_9_MG_FD_188637 | JGI IMG/M metagenome (GOLD analysis project Ga0255058, IMG submission 188637) | Seawater microbial communities from Amundsen Gulf, Northwest Territories, Canada - Cases_109_9 | ecosystem: Environmental > Aquatic > Marine > Gulf | place: Canada: Northwest Territories... | reverse complement strand
CGTCGACGATCTGCTTATCGACGATGAAGTGACCGACGAAGAAACGGAAGATGAATCCTTATTCTAATTTGTAGGAGCGCTGTTGGAGCCCGCCACGCGGGCGATTTTAGGGTTCGCCCGCATGGCGGGCTCCAGCAGTTCCTACTGGGCTGGCGAAGCATGGGACGAAAAAACAATATCGGCCTCGAACGTGCGCGACAATCGGTCGCGCAGGAGGCGGCGCGCATTATCGTCAACCGCGGCGTCCGCGACTACGGCGCCGCCAAAATCAAGGCCGCCGAACGCCTTGGGCTAAGCACCCGTGGTTCGTTGCCGGGTAACACTGAAATCGAGCGCGCAATTGAAGAACACCATCAGCTGTTTGGTGGTGAGTCGCATGCGGGCCTGCTGCGCTCCATGCGCGAATCTGCGTTGTCGGCCATGGACGTGCTGTCCTCGTTCACCCCGCGTCTCGTCGGGCCGGTCCTGAGCGGCACAGCCGACGAAAACTCTGCGGTCAATCTGCATGTATTTGCCGACAGCGCCGAAGCCGTCGCAATGCGGCTCGACGATCTCGATATTCAGTACCGTCCCTATGAACGCCGTCTAAAAATTCGTCATGGCCAGACGGACGCATTTGCCGGCTTCGAATTCAGCCACAAGGCGGCCGAAGTACAAGCGACCGTCTTTCCGATAGACGGCATCCGCCAGGCACCGCTCAGCCCGATAGACGGCAAACCGATGGACCGCGCGAACTGCGACCGACTTAAGGGGTTGCTACGGTAAACTACCGCCAAACTACCGCTTTTCGATCGCGACGTAGTCCCGCTTTGCGGGCCCGGTATAGAGCTGCCGCGGTCGCGAGATTCGTGTTTCGGGATCGCCGATCATCTCTCGCCAGTGCGCTGTCCAGCCGACTGAGCGGCCAATTGCGAACATCACCGTGAACATCGAAGTCGGGATGCCCAGCGCGCGATAGATGATGCCTGAATAAAAATCGACATTGGGGTACAGGCGCCTCTCAATGAAGTACTCGTCCTTAAGCGCAACCTCTTCCAGTGCGAGCGCAAGATCGAACAACGGTGTGTCTACGCGACCGAGCCTCGCGAGAACCTTGTGCGCCATTTTTCGAATGATGGTTGCGCGCGGATCAAAGTTTTTGTAGACACGGTGTCCGAAGCCCATCAGGCGGAACGGATCGTCCTTGTCTTTGGCCTTATCGACGTATTTGCCGATCTGGCTGACATCACCGATTTCTGCAAGCATCTCCAGGACGGCCTCGTTGGCGCCGCCGTGCGCAGGACCCCACAATGCCGAAATGCCCGCGGCAATCGCAGAGTACGGATTTGCGCCTGAGCTACCGGCCATGCGGACGGTCGACGTCGAGCAGTTCTGTTCATGGTCGGCGTGCAGGATGAACAACAGATCGATCGCTTCGGCCGCGACCGGATCTATCTCGTAAGGCTCTGCCGGCACCGAGAAAAACATCTGCAACAGATTTTCGCAGTAATTCAAATCATTGCGCGGATACATGAACGGCTGGCCGCAATTCAGTTTGTGCGCCGCCGCCGCAATCGTCGGCAGCTTGGCAAGAATCCGGTGCGAGAAGATGTCCCGATGTTTTGGGTTCGAGGCATCCATCTCGTCGTGATAGTAGGCAGACATCGAGCCAACGACAGCCGACAACATGGCCATCGGATGGGCATCGTAGCGGAAGCCCTTGAAGAAGTTGAGCATACCCTCGTTGAGCATCGTGTGGGCGCGAATCGTGCGATCGAAGCTTGCCAGTTCGTCCGCGGTTGGCAAATCGCCATGTAACAGCAGGTAGGAAACCTCCAGAAAGCTCGAGTGTTTGGCAAGTTGCTCGACCGGGTAGCCACGGTACATGAGCACGCCTTCCTCGCCATCGATAAAGGTAATATCGGAGGAGCAACTGCCCGTCGCCACGAAACCAGGGTCATAGGTAAATACGCCCTGCCGGGCGTACAGCTCCGAAATATCAATTACATCGGGGCCCGTGGTGCCCGTTAGAACCGGCAATTCAGTTTCGTTGCCGCTGGGGCTTTTCAGGCGGTAGGCGTCCTGGCTCATCGTCATCCTCAAGCATTTGGCCGCATCGAGAGACGCGGTAGACCAAGCTAATCGAGCATAGCAGAACCCCGGCGAGCGGAGTTCAGCGTCTGCTTGTGAGGCCACAGAGTACGCCGGAGATTTGCCCGGCGGCTATACTTACATTCCGTATTTTTTGCGGAATTTATCTACACGACCGCCTGTATCGACGATCTTCTGCTTGCCCGTATAAAAGGGATGGCAGGAAGAGCACACCTCAATCACGAGATCGTCAGCTAGCGTCGAGCGCGTTGTGAACTCGTTGCCACAGCTACAGGTGACTTTGATGTCGCCGTAGTTGGGATGGATTTCGGCTTTCATTTCTGGCTCTCCAGGTGCATGAACTGTGCACAAAAGGGCGCGTAATATATAGCGAAGTGCTGGCATCCGCAAGCCCCCCTGGTGCACGCCAATCTTATCCACAGAAGCTGTGGATAAGGTTGTGGAAGAAAATTGGGCGAATGACCTAAGGTGCGGATTTTCAAAGCAGCTTGTCAATTTGCCTATTTTATGGCCACTTTCCGAACGCCAATAAAAACAAAGTGTTACGTGTCATTTGCAACGCTCAAAGTGAATTCACACGCGTCTCACACTGAAATTGCAGGCTTACCCGTACTCTTGTGCATAAGGAGCTGCAGCGCTCACGCCGATAATCGGGCCTGATCGGGTAGAAATTCGGCCTGCAGATCGTTCAAAAACCGCCTCCCGAGAGCCGTGGGTCGCCAGTGCGCAGCTCCCGGTCGATCGATCAGCCCGCCTTCCAACGCCGCTTTTGCGGCATCGGCCAGGCGCTCTGCCGGCAAGCCGGTCCGTTCCTCAAACAGCGCCTCGTCAAATCCTTCGCTCAGGCGAAGCGCATTCAGCATGAACTCAAACAGCAATTCCGACTCGCTGAGCGGCGCCGGCAACGGGCTCGACTCCTGCGATTCGATCGCCTGCATATAGGACAGCGGGTTCGCCGGCTTTACGTATCGGTGCACACCGTCTGCATCAGTCAGCTTGCCATGCGCGCCGGCACCGACCGCAAGGTAGTCGCCGAATGACCAGTAATTCAGGTTGTGCCTGCATCGCTGGCCGTCGCGAGACCAGGCCGATACCTCGTACTGATCGAAGCCGCGCTCTTTGAGCATTGCCTGCCCATGGTCCTGAATGTCCGCCAGCCGTTCCTCGTCTGGCAGGCCGTCCGGCGGCCGCACATGAAATACCGTATTTGACTCGAGCGTCAGCTGGTACCAGGAAAGATGCTGCGGCTGTAACTCCAGTGCCGACTCGATGTCGGCCAGCGCCTCGTCGACTCCCTGCCGCGGCAGGCCGTACATGAGGTCAAGGTTGATGGAGTCGAAGCCTGCCGCATTCGCCTCCTGCATCGATCGCGCTATGTCATCAACCGAGTGAATTCGTCCGAGCAGGGCCAGTGATTCCTGCGAGAACGACTGCGCACCAATTGAAAGGCGGTTCACACCCGCCCTACGGTAGCCGTCCGGGTCGCCACACTCGACCGTTCCCGGATTCGCCTCCATCGTAATTTCGATATCCGCTGCCAGCGAAAAATGCTCGCCAACAGCATCGAGTAATAACGTGATCTCGTGCGGCGTAAACAGGCTAGGGGTTCCGCCTCCCATGAACACGCTGACAAGCTCACGCCCGTTTGCGTGCGTGGCTTCTGCGGCGATATCCGCAACAAGCGCCTTGAGGTATCTCTCTTTCGGCGCCGAGTCTCCTGCCGTATAGGAATTGAAATCGCAGTACGGACATTTCCGCACGCACCACGGCAGGTGCACGTAAAGCGATAAGGGTATCGTGGTCATTGTCTACGCCGTTGCAGCGTCAAGCGCCTCCGCGAGGGCACGCAATGCCTGACCGCGATGACTGCGCGCATTCTTTTCTTCGGCCGTGAGCTCTGCCGCCGCGCGCCCGGATTGTGGGTCGAAAAACACGGGGTCGTAGCCGAACCCCCGGTCGCCCCGACGTTCGCTCAAGATTCGTCCGCGCCACATGCCTTTCGCCAGCAGTGGCTCCGCGTCTGTTGAACCGACAAAACAGACGACGCAATGAAACGCGGCGCCGCGACCCTCCTCCGGCACGCCGTTGAGCTCGTCGAGCAGCTTGTCGACGTTGCACTCATCCGTGGCATCCCGACCCGCGTAGCGCGCAGAATAAACGCCGGGCCGGCCGTCCAGTGCGTCGACGGCAAGTCCGGAATCATCCGCGATCGCCGGCAGCCCGGTCGCCACAGCCGCATGCCGCGCCTTGATGATTGCGTTCTCCTCGAACGTCCTACCCGTCTCATCCGCGTCGCTGACGCCATAGTCGGTCTGCGCTACGACCGTAACCCCGAGATGTTCGAGAAGCCCCCTGATCTCCCTGATTTTTCCGGCGTTGCCGCTGGCCATGACAATTTTATCCGGCAGTTTCAAGCGCCTCTTCCTGTTTTTCGACGATGTGCGCGATGCCCGCCTTCGCGAGTGCGAGCATCTCGGCAAGCTCCTCGTGACTGAACGCATGACCTTCGGCCGTGCCCTGCAGCTCTATGAAGCGCCCGGCATCGTTCATGATTACGTTCATGTCTGTTTCTGCTTCCGAGTCTTCAGCATAATCGAGATCAAGCACCGCGGCGCCGCGGTAGATTCCGACAGAAACGGCGGCCACCTGACCGAGCAACGGATTCTTTTTTACCGTTCCGGATGCCGCGACACGCTGCATCGCTAGCGCGAGGGCCACGTAGGCTCCACTGATAGCTGCTGTGCGGGTACCACCGTCGGCTTGCAGGACATCACAGTCGAGCGTAACTGTTCGTTCACCGAGTGCGGCAAGATCGATCACGGCCCGCAGGGAACGACCGATCAGGCGGGATATTTCCACGGTGCGGCCGCTTTGCTTGCCGCGGGCCGCCTCCCGTGCGGAACGCGTGTGCGTTGCACGCGGCAACATGCCGTACTCACCTGTTACCCAGCCGCGGTCCTTGCCCCGCATCCAGCCCGGCACACGATCCTCAACCGTGGCGGTGCAAAGCACGCGCGTCTCGCCGAACTCCGCCAGCACGCTGCCCTCGGCATGGCGCGTGAAATCGGGTGTAAATGTGACCGTGCGGATACCGTCCGCGGCGCGGCCGCTTGGTCGCATCAGCTTGCTCCTCAGATTGTGTTTTCAGGAATCCAGCCAGCGAAGGGCGGTTCCGGTTGTATTGTCGCTGTAGGGGGAGTTGGCATTCAATGCCTTGATGCTAAGCGCCTTTAGATTTTCGACAAGATTATTCTCGCCCGGGGCGGCAATTTCGGCTATGTCGCTGTCGCCAATCCCTGACCACAAGCCATCCGAGCATGCCAGGAGCACGTCGCCGGGCGCCAGCGGCATCTTGGCCGTGATGCTCATATCCGGGATCGGTGCATCGCCACCAAGGCAACATTCGACGAAATTGCGCATCGGATGGTCAAGCGCCTCTTCCTCGGTGATCGCGCCTTCCTGAATCAGAACCTCGACGTGGCTGTGATCACGAGACCGCGTCAGAACGTTGCCACTGCGAAGCTGGTAGATACGACTGTCGCCAATGTGCGCCCAAAACGAGCCGCCCTCCTGAACCAGGCAAATTGCGCAGGTCGCACGCGGCCGGAAGTCGACCGCCACATCCTTTCCCAGCACGACAACGGCATCGTGCGCGCGGGCAAGTGCCATATAGAGGAAGCCCTGCGGATCGAGGACCGGCAAGCGGCTCTCCATGAAGACGTCCTGTACGACCTTGAGCCCGGTTTCGGCGGCGCGCGCGCCGTCCGAATGCCCGCCCATACCATCGAATACCAGCAGCATTGCCGCATCCTCGGCAACAACAACGGCGGCGCGGTCCTGGTTGTCCTGGCGGTCCCCCAGCGCAGATACTTTGGCGTACTCCACGTGCATGGTGTTTCGTTCTTGCTTGTGTCTCTTTACTATGCCGTGCCGGGTCATTAAAAAACGTGACCGATCCGGCACAAGCGGAGATCGATTCAGATGTTACACAGTATGACAGGCTTTGCCCGACAGTCCGTCGAGACAGAACTCGGTGCCCTCACCTGGGAGCTCCGGGCTGTCAATCACCGCTATCTCGACGTGCAGTTCAAGCTGCCCGACGAGCTTCGGCCAAGTGAGCATGCATTTCGACAGCAGGTGGGCGAGCGGCTGAAGCGCGGCAAGATCGAGTGTGCCTTCCGTTTTCGGCGCGCACTCGACGCAAGCACCGAAATGCAGATCGACGACGATCTGGTCAAGTTGTTGTCAGCGCGCCTCGAGGCGATTGCGTCAAAGCTGCACGATGCTAACAAAGTAAACCCCATCGACATTCTGCGTTGGCCCGGCGTCACTCAGCAATCCGAAGTTGAGGTCGAGCCGCTGGTCAAGGCGGCAAGCGAATTACTTGGCACAGCGATTGACGCCATGTCGGCGATGCGCGCCAGCGAAGGCAAGCGGATCGCTTCCATGCTTGAGTCGCGCTGTGCTGATATCGAGGTTCTCGCGAAATCCGTACGCGGCCGCATGCCTCAGGTACTCGAGACGAGTCGCAAGAAACAGCGAGAACGAATTGACCGGCTGGACGTGGACGCCGACCCCGGGCGTCTCGAAGTCGAGCTCGCCCTGATCGCGCAAAAGATCGATGTCGATGAGGAACTCGATCGTCTCGACAGTCACATCATCGAGATTCGGGAAACCCTCGCAAAGGACGAAGCCGTTGGCCGGCGTCTCGATTTTCTAATGCAGGAACTCAATCGCGAGGCGAACACGCTGGGCTCGAAATCGGCTGACACCGAAACGACCAGGGCCGCTGTCGAGCTCAAGGTGCTCATCGAGCAGATGCGGGAGCAGGTGCAGAACGTCGAGTGATACGAGATGAGTAATGCACGGCTGTACGTCATTGCAGCGCCATCGGGCGCCGGCAAAACGACGCTCGTGAAAGTATTGCTTGCGCGTAGTCCAGAGTTACGATTTTCTATCTCTTATACGACGCGCAAGCAGCGTAGCAATGAAACAGACGGGGTCGATTACCTGTTTGTCGATAAAGACGAATTTTTTGCTCTGCGGGGACGCGGTGCATTGCTCGAGTCGGCGGAGGTGTTCGACAACCACTATGGTACGAGTCGAGAGCAGGTGGAAGAGAACCTCGCCAACGGCCATGACGTCGTTCTCGAGATCGACTGGCAGGGCGCCCGGCAGGTGCGGGAGTCGATGCCTGCCTGCATCACAATCTTCATTTTGCCACCGTCGATCGAGGAACTGGAGCGCCGCCTGCGCGACCGTGGCACGGATTCGGCCGAGGTGATCGAGCGCCGACTGCGCGATGCCCGCAGCGACATGGAGCACCAGGACGAGTTCGAACACATCATCATCAACGACGATCTCGACCGGGCCGTTGCGGAGCTCGAAAACCTCATTCGGGCTTAATAACTTTTTGGAATAAGGGCTGGTGCTCGCGCCTGCCGGCCATTAGGCTGCGAATCCGCATCGCGAGCTGGGGCTCGCTCGTACACAGGAACGTAGTAAATGGCACGCATTACAGTAGAAGACTGCCTGGAAAACATAGGCAACATATTTGAGATGGTGCTGGTCGCCGCCAAGCGCGCGCGACGAGTTGCTCACGGCGCTGAGCCCATGGTCGAGCTCGAAAACGACAAACCGACAATTATCGCCCTGCGCGAAATTGCGGAAGGTCATGTCACACCTGCGATTCTTGACGAGATCGAGCCGCCGCCCGTTGAAGACCTGTTGCAGCCCGAAGTCGCGCAGGACGTTCTTCCTGTTCGTGGTATATCGATCGGCGCCTGATCCGTTGCTGCGGTAAGCGCGCGCAGGAGGGCCTCAAGTACATGTAGGAGGGCCTTTAGGCCCGAGAATTCAGTATGATCGTGGCATGGATTATGCCGCGACATTGCTCTCCAAGCTGCCGGGCGCGTCAAAGCGCGACCACGGCTTGCGGCGCCTGCTCGATACCCTGCAGTCCTACCTGCCCGGGAAACAGATCGAGCAAATCGCAGCCGCCTACAAGTTCGGCGCGGCCGCACACGAGGGCCAGACCCGCAAGACCGGCGAACCCTACATAACCCACCCCGTCGCCGTCGCCCAGGAACTCGCCGATATGCACCTCGATTCCGAGGCGATCATGGCGGCCATCCTGCACGATACGGTCGAGGACACCGAAGCGACGCTCGAGGAAATAGAAGAGCAGTTTGGCAATGAAGTGGCGCTGCTAGTCGATGGCGTCAGCAAGCTCGACCAGATTCAGTTTCACAGCCGTGCGGAGGCACAGGCCGAAAGCTTCCGCAAGATGATGCTCGCGATGATCGAGGACATTCGCGTCATTCTCGTGAAGCTCGCCGATCGCCTGCACAATATGCAAACGCTTGGCGCGATGCCGGCCAGCAAGAAGCGGCGCATCGCGCGCGAGACACTCGACATCTATGCACCCATCGCAAACCGTTTGGGCATCAACCGGCTCAAAGTCGAACTCGAAGACCTTGGCTTTCGTTATCTCTACCCGATGCGCTACCGGGTACTCGATAAAGCGCTGAAAAAAAGCAAGGGCAGCCTGCGACAGATCGTAAAGCGCATCTCGGAGGAGTTCAGCAAAGCCATTGAGAGCGAGGACATTGAAGCCGAGGTCATCGGTCGCGAGAAACACCTGTACAGCGTTTATCGAAAGATGGCAGAGAAAAAGCGCTTGCTGGGTGACGTCGTCGACGTCTATGGTTTTCGTATCATCGTTAATGATGTCAGCACGTGCTACCAGGTGCTTGGTATTATTCACGGTCTCTATAAACCCATGCCCGGTCGCTTCAAGGACTACGTCGCAATTCCCCGCGTAAATGGCTACCAGTCATTGCATACGACGTTGTTCGGTCCGAAAGGCCTGCCGCTCGAGGTCCAGATCCGGACCAGCAACATGGATCGCGTCGCCGAATCGGGCGTCGCATCACATTGGCAGTACAAGGCCGAGGACCGCGTCGATGCGACTCCCCAACGTCGTGCTCGCGAGTGGTTATCGAATCTCGCCGAACTGCAGGAATCGGGATCGTCCGAAGAGTTTCTTGAGAGCGTCAAGGTCGACCTCTTCCCGGACAAAATCTACGTGTTCACGCCGAAAGGCGACATCATGCCCTTGCCGAAGGGCGCGACAACGGTCGACTTCGCCTACGCTGTACACACGGATATCGGTAACCGCACGGTCGCTGCGAAAATCGATCGCTCGCTCGTGCCGCTGCGCACGCAGCTAGCCAATGGACAGACAGTCGAGATCATCAAGAGCCGCAGCGCCAAACCAAACCCGAACTGGCTGACTTTTGCGCGCACAGCCAAAGCACGGACCGCGATTCGGCAGCACATGAAAAACCTGCGTTCGAGCGAGTCAGTCGACCTGGGCAAGCGCTTGCTCGATCGGTCGCTGAAGGATCTGGACTCATCTTTGCGCAAGGTCGGCAAGGTGCGGATGAATGCGGCGCTGGAGGAACTTGGCATCGAAAGCACCGCCCAGTTATTCGAGCAACTCGGGCTTGGCGAGCGAATCGCGCCGCTGACCGCACGCTTCCTGCTGGGCATCAGCGACGATGGCAATGCCGCCGGTGAAACCACGAGTCTCGTTATTGCCGGCACCGAAGGAATGGTGGTCAGTTACGCCAAGTGCTGCTATCCGATCCCCGGCGATGACGTGATGGGCTATCTCAGCTCCGGGCGCGGCGTCGTTATTCACCGCAATTGCTGTGGCAATCTCATCAACTTCCGCAAGCAGCCCGAGAAATGGATTGCGGTAAGCTGGGAGAAGGATATTGACCTGGAGTTTTCGAGCCAGATCCAGACGGACACGCTGAACAAGCCGGGCGTACTCGCCGAGGTTGCGGCAACGATCGCAGATGGTGGCTCCAACATCGAGCAAGTCGAGGTGCTCGGACGTCACGAAGACTGCTCGATGCTGTCTTTCCTGTTGCAGGTCCGCGACCGACAACACCTCGCTCAAATAATGCGTGACGTGCGCAAGATGCCGAACGTGATTCGTGTGTCGCGCGACTGCGCCTGACGATACCGGAGCACTAATGAGTAAAGAAGCTATACACAGTGACGCCGCGCCTGCGGCGATCGGCACCTACTCGCAGGCCATCAAGACGGGCGAACTTTTGTTTATGTCAGGGCAGATACCGCTGGACCCGACAAGCATGGCGGTCGTCGATGGTGATTTCGAAGCGCGCGCTCGCCAGGTTTTCGACAACCTCAAGGCTGTCGCCAAGGCCGCCGGTGGAGACCTCAACCAAATCGTGAAACTCACGATATTCCTGACCGACCTCGAAAACTTCGCGACCGTCAATGCTGTTATGGAGGACTACTTCGACCAGCCGTATCCCGCTCGCGCTGCTGTAGGTGTCGCGTCACTACCCAAGGGCGTCGACGTGGAGGCCGACGCGATTCTCGCGCTGTAGGAGCGGCTGTTGGAGCCCGCCATGCGGGCGATCACAGAATTCGCCCGCATGGCGGGCTCCAACAGCTAAATCATAGTTACAGTTACACCCCTATGCTGAACAAACCAACCGTAACTACAGAAGCGGCAACCCAGTTAACCGAGCTGGTCGGTGTCGGCCCCGCACTCGCGAAGAAACTTGAAAAGATCGGTGTTTTTGCAGTCGAGGACCTGCTGTTCCTGCTGCCGCTCCGCTACGAAGATCGCACCCAACTCGTCAAGCTCGGTGCCATCACCGCTGGCGAGCGTCGCCTCGTTACGGGGGAGGTGCTGCTAGCGGAAACCGTTTACCGGGGTCGCCGCAACCTGCTGGTCCGAATTGGCGACGGTAGCGGCCAGTTAACTCTGCGCTTCTTCCATTTCTCCCGCGCCCAACAAGCACAATTCAAGCCCGGGGTACACGTCACTTGCTTCGGTGAGGCTCGCAAGGGCGCCGCGGGACTGGAAATGATCCATCCCGAGTACCGTTTGCTGCGGGAAGACCAGGACCCGGCCATTAACGAATCGTTGACCGCGATCTATCCAGCAACCGAAGGAGTTCAGCAGGGCCGCCTGCGTAACCTGACCGACCAGGCGCTCAGAAAAATGCAGCTGGCACCGCCGCCTGAATTACTACCCGACGAAGTTCTCGAAAGCCTGCAGATGCCGCCGCTGGCCGAAGCGATCGTCTACTTGCACCGCCCGCCGCCGGATGCTGACGTAGAGTTAATGCAGGCGGGTCAACATCCGTGTCAGCAGCGACTCGCCTTCGAGGAGTTGCTGGCGCACTACCTGAGCCTGAAAAATCTGCGGGCACTTGCCGACACGGAAGCTGCGCCCGCGCTTACAAACGGTGAGCCCGAGGTCAATGGGTTCATTGGAGATTTGCCGTTTCAATTAACGCGCGCGCAGCGCAAGGTTGTCGACGAAATCCTCGGCGATTTGTCGCAGCCGCACCCGATGATGCGACTGATTCAGGGCGATGTCGGCTCGGGCAAGACGGTTGTCGCTGCTATTACCTGCCTGAAGGCAATCTCCTGCGGTGTCCAGGCCGCGATCATGGCGCCGACCGAACTGCTTGCCGAACAACACTGGCACAGTTTCTCCGCCTGGTTCGAGCCACTCGGCATTGAACCGGCCTGGCTGTCAGGCAGTCAGCGCGCGGCGGCTCGACGGGAGTCCCTGCAGGCCATCGAGAATGGCTCGGCAAAGCTTATCGTCGGCACTCATGCACTGTTTCAGGAGGGCGTGTCCTTCGGCAGGCTTGGCCTGATAATTATCGATGAACAACATCGCTTCGGCGTGCATCAGCGGATGGCGTTGCGTGACAAGGGCATCGGTGAACAAGGCCATCCACACCAGCTTGTCATGACGGCAACGCCTATTCCACGCACCCTGGCAATGGCCGCGTACGCAGAT
>Ga0255058_10001815_pt1 | contig 11956 bp, 8 predicted proteins | sample Cases_109_9_MG_FD_188637 | JGI IMG/M metagenome (GOLD analysis project Ga0255058, IMG submission 188637) | Seawater microbial communities from Amundsen Gulf, Northwest Territories, Canada - Cases_109_9 | ecosystem: Environmental > Aquatic > Marine > Gulf | place: Canada: Northwest Territories... | reverse complement strand
ACGCAAGCCGGCGCCGGAAGGCCGCATTGACATCGAGATGCGCAGTTCCGGTACCGACAGCACCGAGCGTGTCGCTTACGACCTGATACTGAATGGCATTGGCAATGTCGAAATCAGCGACATCAGCCTGATGGTCGTGTTGCCTGACGGCGTCCGCTATGCACCAGCCAGCCTGCGCATCGACGGACAGCACATGGGTGAGCCGCACATCACGGGACCGGCAGTATCGATGGCGCTGCCGGGGCAATACGGTAACTGGACAAGCAAGGTCCACTTCCTTGCAGACATTGACGCGAATACGAGTGGCGAACTGAGCACCAAAGCGATTGCGAAATTCGATACGCGAATCGGGGCGCGGCAGCAAACGCCGGTCGCCGAGACCATAATGCTGCGCGAGCCGGGCGTGGTTGAGAACGAAGGCTACGTACTCAATCTCAAGTTCCCCATCATGTCCGCTGCACTGTCTTCGGAAGACATGCTCAAGCTCGACCTGCTAATCGAAGACTGGCAGGGAGTACAGGACATACAGCTTTCAGCGGTCGGCCACAGTGACAGCACCCCAATCTCAGCAGCCAACAGGCGTCTGTTCGCCGACAACTACATCTTGTCGCGTGCGCGAGCCAATTCTGCGGCAGCCTATATCGCGAGCGCGCTTGAGCTTGGGACTGGCAATCTGCAAGTGCAGGGGCGTGGTCCGGACGAACCTGTTGCCGATAATTCAACAAGTGCCGGCCGGCAAGCCAACCGCCGGGTCGAGCTGGTCATGAGCGGTATTCGCCCGAAGCAGCCATCGTTCCTCAAGGTAACGCAGGAATTCAGCGGCACAAAGGAAATGGCGACTGTGGGCGCGATACCGGGCACCGAGGAGCACCGCAAGACACCCGAAGTTGATCCCTTTGCGGGCATGCCGGCGTCGCAGAAGGTGCCGCCCATCGATTCGCTGAAACGCGGCATATCGATGTTGCTGCCTGAGAAGGGTTATGCACCGGCCATCGCTTCGACGAAGGTTGCCATCAGGCATGCGCCCGGCCAGACGGTCGAGCTGAGACTCAACGGCGCTCTCGTCAGCAACCTGAATTTCGAGGGTGCGGCCGAAAATACCGCCGGTACCGTGGCTGTTTCCCGCTGGATCGGTGTTGACCTGCTTGATGGCGCCAACGAGTTTGTCGCAACCGTCTGGAATGCGGACGGCAGCAAGGCGAAGGGCATCCGTCGCACGATTAATTTCGCGGGCATGCCGATTCGTGCGGAACTCGTCGCAGAGGCATCGAACCTGATCGCCGACGGCAAGACGAATCCGGTGGTCGCAGTTCGACTGTTCGATCGCACGGGCAAACCGTCTCGTATGGGAATCGTCGGCAATTTCCGGACTGAAGGGCCATACCGAACGGCGTGGGAAGTCGAGAACGATCGAGCAAATCCGCTCGTCCAGATCAGTGAGCGCTCCCCGACGTACCGCGTTGGCGAGGACGGCATCGCGCTACTTGAACTTGCGCCGACGACGCATACCGGCGAAGTCACGATTGTCCTGCCGTTCGGCAATTTTCGCAGGCAGGAGATTCGCGCATGGCTGACACCCGCAAAGCGCGATTGGATCCTGGTCGGATTCGCCGAGGGCACAGGCGGATACAACACGCTCAAGGACAACATGCTTGCAGCCGCAGAAGCCGGCCACGAGGAAGGCTATTACGATGATGGTCGTGTCGCATTTTTTGCGAAGGGCTCGATCAAGGGCGACTATCTCCTGACGGTCGCCTTTGACTCGGCGAGGGATCGCGATCAGGCACGCGATCGCTTCAACACGGTTGTCGATCCAAATGCTTACTACGCGTTGTACGCAGACACGGCCGAGCAACGCTTTGAGGCTGCAAGTCAAAGAAAGATTTACGTCAAGCTGGAGCGGAATCAATTCTTCGCGTTGTTCGGCGATTATGAGACCGGTCTGTCGGTAACCGACCTCGCGCGCTATCAGCGTCGATTCAACGGGCTCAAGAGTGAGTATCGCGGTGAAAATATCGGCTACACGGCCTTCGCCGCCGAGACTGACCAGTCTTTTAATCGCGACGAAATTCGCGGTGACGGGACGTCGGGTCTATACCAGCTCAGCAATGCCCCGATCATCGCCAACAGCGACCTGGTTCGAATCGAGGTTCGTGATCGCTTCGACTCCGGTGTCGTGTTGAGTAGCCAGACCCTCTCGAACTTTCTCGACTACAACCTCGACACGCTGACGGGCACCTTGTTTTTCAAGAAGCCCGTGCCCAGCAGGGACCTGGACTTCAACCCCGTCTATATCATTGTCGAGTACGAATCGATTGCCACGAGCACCGAGGATGTAGTCGCGGGCGGACGTGTATCGGCCCGTACGGCTGACGATCGGATCGAATTCGGGGTTACACACATTAGCGATCGAACACAGGGTGCCGAAGCGGACCTGACCGGCGTCGACATGCGCTGGCACATCAACGAACAAACCACCGTGAAAGCGGAAATTGCAGAATCGAATTCGATACTCGGCGGTGTGGAACAAAGCGGGTCAGCACATTTTGTGACGCTTGAGCACAACGGTGAAAATGTCGATGTGCGTGCGTTCATTCGCGAGGTCGACGAAAACTTCGGCATCGGTTACCAAAACGCGGCTGATTCGGGCATTCGTCGCCTTGGCATCGACGCTCGGGCCAGGATTGGCAAGAGTTTCTTTGTCGAAGGCGAAGCCGGCTGGCAGCAAAACCTCGAGACCGAGGATATCCGCAACATTGCGCGTGCCCGGGTTCGTTATGAACGCGATACATTTACTGCATCGCTCGGCGTCTCGCACGCAGAGGATAAGTTCGACGACGGTGACACACGTACGTCGGATCTCGCTGAGATCAACCTGTCCAAGAAAATATTCAATGGCAGGCTCAACCTGCGCGCGGGTGGCAGCACGGAGATCAACGAATCGGCCGAGAACCTCGACTTCCCGACGCGGGTTGTTCTCGGTGCCGACTATCGCATTCGTACCGGAGTCGACCTGTACGCCGAGTACGAGGACGCGCGCGGCCGGGACATCGAGGCCACCATGACTCGCGTCGGTATTCGTGCAACTCCGTGGGCGCGTGCGCAAATCAACACGTCGGTGACCAATGAGATCAGCGAATTCGGGCCGCGCCTGTTTTCAAACGTGGGCCTTGTCCAGGGCTTCCAGCTCAACGAGCAGTGGTCATTTGATATCGGCGTTGATCAAACAAATACGCTGACAGATCCCAATGCCCGGCAGTTTGATCCCGATCGCGAACTGGTCAGCGGATCATTCAACGACGACTTCCTGGCCGTCTACGCCGGCGCCCTGTACTCGGCGGAACTCTGGAGCGCGAACACGCGCATCGAGCACCGCAATTCGGACACTGAAGAGCGCAATTCGTTGCTGTTCGGCTGGTACCGTGAGCCGTCGACGGGCCACGGATTATCGGCCGGGTTAACGATTTTCCGCTCGGAGTCCATCTTCGGCGGGGAGATGACATCCGCTGACCTGAAGTTTGGCTGGGCGTATCGCATGGCCAACAGCACGTGGTCGTTCCTCGACCGCGTCGACCTGGTTTTTGACGACCTGGACACCGGCAGCAGTCGGGAACGAAGCTGGCGCGTGATCAATAATTTCAATGCCAATCGCCGCTTTAGTGCCGCGACGCAGATGTCTTTGCAGTATGCGTTCAAGTACGTTCGCAGCGAGTTCGGCAGCAATTCATTCAATGGCTACACCGACCTGATCGGCTTTGATCTGCGGCGGGGGCTACGCGGCCGCTGGGACGTCGGCGCCAACACCAGCATTTACCATTCCTACCAGTCGAAAGTGATCGATTACGGCGCCGGGCTGGATGTGGGGTTCAACCTGGCAACGAACATCTGGTTGACGCTGGGCTACAACTTCATCGGTTTCCACGACGAGGACTTCAGCCAGGCGCGCTACACCGCGCAGGGTCCGTATTTGCGATTCTCGATCAAAGCGGATCAGCGGACGCTGAAAGATATCGCGGGTCAGCGATAGGGCTGCCCACTTCGGGGTACTTTTTTGCTCACTGCGAGCTACGCTCGCTTCATGTTTCGCAAACAAGCACACCCAAATTGGGCTGCAACAATCACCGCCATGCGTGTAACCTCTCGCGAATGATTAGCCTGTCCGACTTTTTCGGGGAATCAAGCCCGCTGAAAAAACTCCTGCCCGGGTTTCAACCGCGAGCCGGGCAGGCGTGGATGGCGGAGGCTGTTGCCGAGACCATCGCGAATCTCGACAGACTCGTGGTTGAGGCCGGCACCGGTACGGGCAAGACATTTGCCTACCTGTTGCCCGCGATGATGAGCGGCCGGAAAACGATCATCAGCACGGGCACAAAGGCGCTCCAGGACCAGTTGTTTCATCGCGACCTGCCGCTGATCGGCAAGGCGATCGGGCAGCCTGTGAAGACGGCGCTGCTCAAGGGCCGTGCAAATTACCTGTGCCTGCATCGCCTTGAGCAGCTCGATGAATATCCTGTTGCCCTCGTCGATGACGTGAATGAAATACGTGAATGGCGCTACCGGACGGACAGTGGTGACCGCGCCGAGCTCACCGATGTCGCCGAAGATTCGGCGGCCTGGCCGCTGGTTACGTCGACGGCCGATAATTGCCTCGGCCAGAAATGTCCGCAGTATTCGGATTGTCACGTTGTCAAAGCGAGGCGCGAGGCGCAAGAGGCTGATCTCGTCGTCGTCAATCATCATCTCCTGCTCGCTGATCTCGCGATGAAAGAGGAGGGCTTCGTCGAGTTCCTGCCTGGAGCCGACGCAATAATCATCGACGAGGCACACCAGATTCCTGATCTCGCCGTACAATTTTTCGGCGTGTCACTCAGCAGTCGGGAACTCGAGCGACTAGTCGAGGAAACTCGTGCAGCTACGATGCCACTCGGTATTACGGAGCTGCAAAGGCGTATCGACAAGCTGCATACTGCTGTACGCCAAGTGCGCGCGGAATCGCCGCGCGGCGAGGGCCGGCATGAACTCGGCGAAGTATTGCCGGAGCTGCGCGAGCCGTTGGCAAGCCTGCGTCTTGCGATCGCAGGTCTGGCGACCGCATTGCAGGATCTCGTGGACTCATCGGTCGAAATCGAAAAACTGCAGCAACAGCTGCTTGGGATGGGTGAACGACTGGCTTTGCTGCTTAGCGAGGACACCTGGGACGGTTTGCGCTGGCTGGAGGTCAATCCACGCAGTATTCGCATGAATTTGACACCACTCGATGTGTCCGCGACCTTGAGCGGACTCGTCGACAACGGTCACCAGGCCTGGATATTCACATCCGCGACACTCGCAATCGGCGAAGACTTTTCGCATTTCACGTCGAGGATGGGGCTCGGTGGGGTCACAGGTCTGACGTTCCCCAGTCCCTATGCCGTGGAGCAAAACGGGCTCGTCTACCTGCCGCCGGACTTGCCCATGCCGTCGGATCCGTTGCACACAGGCGCCATGCTCGAGGCCGTGACACCGCTGCTCGATGCCATGGAGGGCGGCATGTTTTGCCTGTTCACGAGCCACCGGGCGTTGAACAATGCCAAAAAGTGGTTTCGAACGAACAAGTCGGTTTTGTCGGGCCGCAAATTGCTCGTCCAGGGTAGCGCGCCGCGTGATGATCTTTTGCGCCGCTTTCGCGATGCCGGCAACGCCGTATTGCTCGGCACCGGCAGTTTCTGGGAGGGCGTTGATGTGCGTGGCCAGGCACTGACCGTTGTTGCCATTGACAAGCTGCCGTTCGGCTCACCGGCCGACCCGCTCATGATGGCGCGCCTCGAATTCATTCGCCGCAATGGTGGCAATGGCTTCACCGAGCACCAGGTCCCGCAGGCCGTACTCGCAATGAAGCAGGGTGCCGGCAGACTGCTGCGCGACCAGAATGACTACGGAGTGGTAGTGCTTTGCGACCCCAGGATCACGGGCAAGAATTACGGTCGCAGGTTTCTTGAAAGTTTTGAGCCGATGCCATCGACGTCGTCCGTCGAGGAGGTTGAGCGATTCCTGCGCGAGCATGAGGCGGCCGGAGTCGTGGCGTGAATTTATTGGCGCTGGATACCTCGTCGCTTGCGTGCACAGTAGCTGTGAAGATTGGGAAGCAGGTATTCACGCGACACGAGGAACAGCCGCGTGAACACACGCGGCTGCTCATACCAATGATCCGATCAGTATTGGCAGACGCAGATACTGCTTTGTCCGACCTTGATGGGATTGTCCTTGGCAATGGTCCCGGGTCTTTCATCGGTATGCGTATCGCGGCCTCGGTTGCGCAGGGGCTCGCTTTCGGCGCTGACTTGAAGATTGCGCCGGTGTCTTCGATGGCTGCTGTCGCGGCCGAGGTGGGTTCGTCGGGGCCCGCATATGTCGCGGTCGCGCAGGACGCGCACATGCAGGAGGTCTATCTGGGCCTGTACGCGGTCGATAATGGGCAAGTATCGGCGTTGGCGCCGGAGCGATTGCAGCGCTGCGAGGTCATCGAGGAACTCTGCGGCAGAGACGACTTCATTGCTGCCGGGTATGGCTGGCAGAGATTTCCAGCCTTGTTCGAGGCAAATCGTGCAAATTTGCAGGGCGATGCTGAGGTCTTGTATCCTCACGCCCAATTTCTGCTGGGCCTGGGCGTGGACGCAATTGAGCGCGGTGACACGGTCGCTGCCGAGGACGTGATCCCGGCATATTTACGGCAGAAAGTCGCAGAAAAAACACATGGGAATGTTCGATGAGAACCACCGCGAGACTTCTGGGCGGTCTGCTGCTGATCAGCGCTTGTGCAACACCTGCCATAGCGGATGACGATGAGAAATCCTGGGTAGAACGCGTGTCACTGTACGGCGACCTGAGATTGCGCCACGAGGACATTCATGAAGAGGGGCGCCCCGATGCAAATCGGGACCGTGAGCGCGGGCTCGCTCGTTTCGGTATCAAGGCCGACGTACACGAAAATGTGAAACTCGTATTTGGCCTGGCGACCGGCGGCGACAACCCGGTGTCGAGAAACGTGACCGGTGACGGCGGCTTCACAAGCAAGGAAATCGCTCTCGAGTTGTTCTATGTCGACTGGGCAGCTACCGATTCATTGAATGTCTATGCCGGTAAGATGAAGAACCCGTTGTTCAAGGCGGGCAAGGTGCCGCTGATCTGGGACAGCGACCTCAATCTTGAGGGCGTTGCGGCTACGTACAGCGCCGGAATGTTTTTTGGCTCACTGAGCAGCTTTTCCGTAGAGGAACGCAGCGGGGAAGATGACTCGGTGCTCTATACGGGACAGGTGGGGCTTAGATTTGGTATTGGAGAGCGGTCGAAACTGACGACAGGTGTCGGCTATTTCGCGTACACCAATACGATTGGAAACGAACCTTTCTTCAATGGTGATCCAAATGGCAACACCGTTGATGTTGATGGCAACCTCGTCTTTGACTACGAGAACACTGAAGCATTCGCACAGTTCGATACGAAGATCGGCAACTGGCCGTTGCAACTCTACGGGCATTACACAGTCAACAATGAAGTTGACAGAGAAGATACCGCCTATGCGTTTGGCGCGAAGATCGGCTCGACCAAGGCGAAGGGCAAAATGCAATTCAGCTGGACTTACCAGGATATCGAGGCGGACTCCGTAATCGGAACATTTAATGACTCCGATTTCGGCGGCGGCGGCACCGACTCCCGGGGCCACATGATCAAGGGCAAGTACATGCTGACCGACAATATCAATGTCGGCGGCGCGGTGTTCATAAACCAGGTTGACGGTTTTCAAGGCGGGATCGAGCGCGACTTCGACCGCTTACAGCTTGACCTCGAGTTCAAATTTGAGTGACAAAATGAAAATTCCTGACAAGCGGGTAATCAATCTCGCCGGTTTTCTCGTCTGCGCAAGCCTGATGGGATATGCCCTGTACTCGCAACATCAACTCATGCTCGAGCCATGTCCGCTGTGCGTCCTCCAACGCCTTGCGGTTATTGGGCTTGGGATCCTGTTCCTGATCGCGGGCGTACACAATCCATCCGGGGCCGGACGGTTCGTCTATACCGCGCTGATGGCACTTGCAGCGTTGTTTGGCGCGATCGTTGCCGGGCGTCATGTCTGGCTGCAGCTTCTCCCCGAAGACCAGGTGCCTGCCTGTGGCCCCGGCCTCGACTACATGTGGGAGAACTTCCCGCTGGCCGACGTAATCAACATGGTGTTCAAGGGCTCGGGCGAATGCGCCAACGTGGACTGGACACTCTTTGGCTTGTCGATGCCCATGTGGGTGTTGGTCGCCGTGCTGGGTCTCGGTGGCGTGGGTATCTGGAATAATCTGCGCCGAGCCTCCTAGCGCGTCGCCGACGGGGTACTTCTCACCCTCATGGCTCGCTGACGCTGCGCTTTACTTCGGGTGAAAATGCACCCCGTCAACAACGCGTCAGAAGCAACTCCATTATTCTTCGGTACATCCCGCCAAGGGCGATCACGTCTTTGATTCGAACGTGTTCATCGACTTTGTGGATGGATGCATTAACAGGGCCGATCTCGACGACATCGACGCCGGCCGGAGCGATGAACCGTCCGTCGGAGGTGCCGCCGCCTGTCGATAGTTCGGGCAGCACACCGGTTTCTTCCTGTACGGCCTGGCTGACCGCGTCGATCAATTCGCCCGCTTCGGTGAGGAACGGTTCACCCGACAGGTGCCAGTCCAGTTCGTAGTCGATATCGTGCGCGTCGAAGATTTCATGTACGTGCTGCTGCAGGCTTTCGTGGTCCCAGACGGTTGAGTATCGGAAGTTGAATCGAGCAGTCAATTCAGCCGGAGTCACGTTGGGTGCGCCGACGCCGGCGTCAACATTAACGACTTGAAAACTCGTCGGCGGAAAGTACTCATTGCCCTGATCCCATTCGACGTCGTGAAGCTCCGCGAGTATAGGTGCGAATCGGCGAATTGGATTGTCTGCGAGCTGCGGATAGGCGACGTGACCCTGTATACCTTTCACCGTCAGCATGGCGCTCAGGGAACCACGTCGCCCGATTCGAACGATGTCACCGAGTTGCTTTTCACTGGATGGTTCGCCAATTACGCACCAGTCGATTTTCTCATCACGCTGTGTCAGCGCCTCCACGACCTTGAGCGTACCGTCACGCGCACGGCCTTCTTCGTCGCTGGTTATCAGCATGGCAAGACTGCCAACGTGGTCAGGATTAGCGGCGACGAAATCTTCGAGCGCGACGATCATTGCGGCGAGGCCGCTTTTCATGTCGGCAGAACCGCGGCCGACGATCGTGTCATCTCGAACAACAGGCTCAAACGGATCGCTTGACCAGTCATCGAGATTGCCCGGTGGCACGACGTCGGTGTGCCCTGCAAAGCAAAGAACCGGCCCGGACGTGCCGCGGCGCGCCCAGAAATTGACGACGTCAGCAAACGGCATTTTTTCGCACTCGAAGCCGATGGCGCTGAGACGCTGCATCAATACGTCCTGGCAACCCGCGTCGTTCGGCGTTACGGACTGGCGTTTGATGAGGTCGGTCAGCAGCGCGATCGCCGGATGCGACAACAGGGCTTTGTCAGCTGTTCCCACTGGTTCTCAATATGGTCCGTAACATTATGATAAATAATCAGAAAAATTAAAAAGTGCTCGTCCACGCATCAGAGCATTTCAGGCTGCTGTTTGCAAGCGTACCAAGTGCGGCGACGATATCACTGGTGATGGTGTTAGTTTGCGAGTCAGCTATGCTGAATTATTGAATGGGAGGAACCTCAATGATTCTCCAGCGAGTAACCAAAAGTCTAACTGAGTGAGACTGGAGTACTGCCCTGGTTGAAATCCTAATAGTTGTTATCGGGATATTCATTGGTCTACAGATCGACGATTGGAATCAGGAGCGAAAAAATCGAAAAGATGAAGCTGAGTTCCTGGCGCGTTTGCACGATGATGTGCTTCTCGCTGATGACCTCAGCAAGCGGTTGCGCCAGCGTAGGTTGGACCGGTGGGGCTGGACACTCGACGCCAGCGACATCCTGCTCGGGCGTAGTGACCGAAATACGCTGACGAGAGATGAGTGCGGCGCGATCATCTGGTCAACCGCCTTCAATATCACCGCCGCTGAGCTACCGTCTGTCGACGAACTTATCGGTACCGGCCGGATGGGTATCATTCGAAACACTGAATTGCGTACTGCGCTTGTGGCGCTTCGACAGACACGTGCAGCACTCGATACGGCTATCTCGGAGAAAACAGCATCATCCAATTTCAAATTCCTGCCCGCTGCTTTCCCGGACCTATTCGAAGTGAGTGCATACTTCGATGACACCTTGTTCGAGATTTCTACCAGGAACGTATGTGACCTGGCAGCCATGCGCGCAAATCGGCCCTTTTTGAACCAATTCAGCGCCAATTTCGACGGTTATGACGCCTACATCCGCGATGGTGTTAAACCCTGGAGTTCACAATTCGACAGGGTCCATGAACTCGTTGATAGCGCGGTCGGTATCAAAAATCACGTCGAGGGTAACGAGTGAATTTCGCGATTCCGTATAACTCTCTTCGAACGACCGCTTTGTTTCACAAACCGCACTTGCTCGGGTCGGCATCCCGGCCTGCGTCTATCGATTCCAATTCAGCGAGTCTGGCTAACACCAATTCACGGAAGTGCCTGACACCCTCGGCGTCAAAGGATTCGCCGTCTTCGGCCCAGCTAATCTCCGATTCGGCCATTTTCCTGAATCCCGGATAGCGATGTCCGCTTCCGGCAAAAAGAAACCCCGCCGAAGCGGGGTTCTCGGGACCTGCCTTTGACGACCTGTCAGTCGTCATCATTTTGTCACGGTTTAGCGGCAGCTGATTCAACAATCGTAAAGTCGGCCGTGAGCCGAATAACAACAAATGGCGGTTCCCCGTCTCTGTCAGGGTCACGCAAAAGTACGAATGTCGCCGTATGGTGGCCTGGGGAAAGAGAGTACGGCTCAATGATATGACCAACATTAAAGAAAGCGACCCTTGGGCCCCACGGCAAAAACCCGATCTTTGTGCCCGTCTGAATGTGTTCGACACGATTACCGTCAATTTCAAAATAGAATCCCGCAAAACGGTTGCCAAATAGGCTGTTCACCCAGTCTTTGGCCTCCTTTGGGTTTTCGCGAAGCTGGCCCTCTCCGAATGGCGTGGCGAACCATTCGCCAATCAGAATGTGATCATTGTCGCACTGCATCGATGAAATGCCGTTCTCCGGAACAATAAAACCACGTCGGTCCTCGAAATTAACGGCCCCGACAAAGCTTTCGGGCGCACCGGTCACCGTATGGACGCCACCGGTCAGGCCAGCTTGTAGACCAGACATGACCTCACCCATACTCACCACTGGTGCGCTGCAGATTTCGCTCGTACCTGCCTGCGACCATTTCGCATAGACCTCGAAACCGGTGGTTCTCGTGTCGAATGCGAAACTTCTGTCTGAATTGCCATCCGTCCGGTCGGGAAGGGCTTCGCCTGGGCTTCTATTCTGGGCGTTTGCAATGCCAATATCATTAAATGGCCCGGGTACGGCATAGGCCGTCAACGGCACGCACAGAGTTGTAACGTCACAACCGAATGTTAGCGCAGCATTGCTGTCAAAAGCGCCCTGCGCGACATCCAGAAAAACCTGATCCAGCAACGCCTGGGCCGCAAGTAGTGCTTCGTCTCGTGTATGGAAAGTAAAGCTCGACGTCTCGCAGGTTCCGAATACTTGAGTACATGTGCCTTCAGTAAACGTCACATCATAGAGGACACCCCCGACCTCCACATCTCGCGCTCCTGTCAATTGTCCGGTTGAACTGACAATCAATGTGGGGGCTGCGTTCACAACCATGGGTCCAACCAAAGTGATCAAGGAAATCAGCGTCAGTATCTTATTTTTCATCAAATTATCCCTTTTGAAAATTCATCCGTATTAAAAGTTCCTAGCTTAGAAACAACG
>Ga0255058_10001814_pt1 | contig 11957 bp, 8 predicted proteins | sample Cases_109_9_MG_FD_188637 | JGI IMG/M metagenome (GOLD analysis project Ga0255058, IMG submission 188637) | Seawater microbial communities from Amundsen Gulf, Northwest Territories, Canada - Cases_109_9 | ecosystem: Environmental > Aquatic > Marine > Gulf | place: Canada: Northwest Territories... | reverse complement strand
ATCGAAGGAGTCGTCGGCAAACGGCAGCGCTTGCGCATCGCCTTCCTGAAGTTCGACACGCCCCGCGAGACCGAGCCGCTTCACCTTTTCAATGCCGACCTCGAGCATGCGCGTCGATGGATCGGTCCCCACGACGTGTGCATCCGGATGCGCGCGCGCGATCATCAGTGCGAGGTCCCCGGTGCCGGTCGCCAGGTCGAGAACCCGGGCGTTGAGGGGAAGCTCCATCGCCGCGACCGTCTTGCGGCGCCACGACTGGTCGATCCCCATCGACATCAAACGGTTGAGGAGATCGTAGCGACCCGCGATTTCGTCGAACATCCCCCCGGAGCCAGGATTCGGGGACGGGTTCTGGTGAACCGCTTCGCTCACTGACCACCTCGTTCGACCGTCTTGGTCTCAAGGCGCGCGTTTTCCTGCACCTCCTGCTTTCGGGAGTGGAGACGCATGTGTCCGCGTTGAATCCCCTCCCCGGCGAGCGCCCGGAGCGCAGCCAAGTTCGAGGCGACCCCCGCGGCAGCCATTACGATGGCAAGCTCGCCTGCCGACTTCACGTCCATGAGCTCGAAGCCCGCGCGTACGCCACGATGCACGCGCGTCGACCCACCGACGATCCCAACCGCCAGAGGCATATCGAGCTCGCCGCGAATGCCACTCTCGGTGCGACGCCAAACCACCAACGGCTGGTAGGTGCCCGTCACTGAGGCAAACGAATGGGCGCCCGCTTCGATCGATCGCCAATCCTGTCCCATCGCCAGCGCAACCGCGTCCACGCCGTTCATCACGCCCTTGTTGTGGGTGACCGCGCGATAGGGATCGAGCTCAGCGAACCGGCTGGCCTTGACGACGCCGTCGGCAAAATCGGGACCACCCAGTGCATCCGCGCTCACCTCGCAGTGCACCCGCACCCTGCGGCGCATCGGAAGGTTACTCAAGATGCGAAGCCCAATCGTCCCGCCGGTGAACTCTCGAATCTCTGGTGCCACCGCTTCTGCCACGGCGTCCACGACATTCGCGCCCATCGCGTCGCCAACGTCGACATAGAGATGAACGACGAGCACCCCGTGGTCCTCGTCGAGGACGCGGACGTCCATGTCGCGGCAGCCTCCGCCACGCCTGACCATCCCCGGAATCGCTTCGTCTGCGATTCTGAAAATTCGCTCTCGCTCCGCTTCGACGCGCGCCTTGGCCTCCTGCGGATTGGGCACGTCGTCGAATTGCACCTGGGTGGTCATGATCGGGGGGGTCGCTTCACCGAAGAAACCGCCGGTCATGCGTACCTGCCGGGCTGCATTCGACGCAGCAGCAACCACCGACGGCTCTTCGACGGCCATCGGAACCAGAACGTCCCGGTGGTTCACGCGGAAGTTGAGGGCAATCGAAAGGGGAAGACCGTGAACCGCGATCACATTCTCGCTCATGCGGTCGGCCACTTCGAGTGTCAGTTGGCCACCGTCGAGGAGGTGCTGCGCCGATTTTTCGGAGAGCAGGCCGCTCTCGATCATCGTTCGAAGCCGCTCTTCAATATGCTCGCGATAGAAACCCGGGATCCGGCTCGTTACGCTTGGGGGTTGGTCAGACATTCATGCCTCTTTCTTCGTTCACTCGCTAAGACTCCCGGTGGACGGTGGCGCGGGCCACTGTAAACAAAGCATCACGCGCGCGACTGTCTGGCAGGCCGGTCAGAGCCAGACATGCGGCCTCCGCCTTGTCGACAGCGAGGTCGCGGGTGACTTCTAGGGCGCCGGTCTGCTCGAGCGTCTCCAGCAGGCGCAAGCGCGGCCCCTCGGGAACGACACCCACGGGACCGGCGATCAGCTCTTCGAGTACCGGGCCCAAAGAGGGATCCCGTTCGAGTGCAACGATCAGAGGGTGAGTCATCTTCCCCTCCCTTAAATCAGCGAAGGGAGATTTCCCGATCGTCGATCCGTCGCCCGAGTAATCGAGATAGTCGTCGATCAGTTGAAAGGCGACACCGAGGTGCAGCCCGTAGTCTTCGAGCGCCTTGCACGCATCCCCCTTCAAGCCTCCGGCCCGCGCGCCGGCGAACATTGCCCAACGGAACAGCGCGGCGGTCTTGCCTTCGACGACCTGCATGTATGTCTGCATGCGAGCATCGATCCGACCTCGGTTCTCCAGCTGAATCGCTTCGGCAAAGATCATCTCGTCGATGATGTCGAGAAGGCGGACGAGAACATCCGGCATTTCCGCGGCACGCACGCGACGGAGCGCATCGACGAGCAACCAATCTCCGGCGAAGATCGACGCGGCGTTGCCGTACAGTGTTCGGGCTGCGGGCTTGCCACGTCGCTGGTCGCCGAGGTCGACGACATCATCGTGGAGAAGGGTCGCGCAGTGTACGAGCTCGACCGCAACACCGAAATCGCGAGTGCGATCGTCGAGTCCGTTGCCGAGTCGAGACGCGAGCACGACACACATCGGGCGCAGTCGCTTGCCAGCGGTCTCGAGAAGATGGTGAGCGCTCTTGTGCACGATGGACTCGCCCTCGGGCAAACTCTGAATCGCGTCCTCGAGGGCGCTCATGTCCCACTTCACGAGGTCGGCGAGTTCCGCGAGATGCGAGGAAAGGTCCCCCAAGCCATGGGAATTGCAGACCGCTTGCAGACTGGTCAGGACGTCGGACGATGGGTCGGCTCGAACCGCTGCTATGAGCGACATCGCATGCCTCCGGTGACCCTTGCCCGTTTCATTGCTCTTGCCCTTCAGCGGTTTGAAGGTCGGCTGGATTGATCATTCGCCCCGCCACGAGGAGCCCGACCAGCCGTTCGCCGGCCCGTGATAGCGCACTCAAGTGGGAAAGTCGCTTCCGCATATGATCGACTCGGCGGCGCTCCTTCGGGGTGAGTTGGGGCCGGGCGTCTTCGAGCCGTTGCTGGGCCTCGGCGAAGGCTTCGATCGCCTCGCGAATGAGATTGAGCTCCCGCCGCTCGTACACCCGCCGAAGAAGCTTCCACACACTGGTTTCCGCTTCGAAGAAGTCTTTTCGCTCTCCGGGAACCCACGTTTTTCGCACCGCACCCCATCGCACCAGCTCAGCCAGCGACAGGCTGACCGCGCTACTGCTCAACTGAAGAGCCTCGGATAGGGCGAGCGTCGTCATCGGCTCCGGCGACAGATAAAGGATGGTCCAGATGCGTCCCATGTGGCGCCGGAAGCCCCAAAACTCCATCAGCCGTCCCATCGCGTCGGCGGCTTTGAGCTCGGCCTCGCGCCACAAGGGCTCGGAATCATTCGATTCTGGTTGTTTGGCTGCTGCGGTGGGCACGTGGGAAGCTCAGTTCGTTCAAATTTTCTTGAAGAGACGTAGGACCAGGGGCGACCCGAGTCAAGGAAGTGGCGCCGTGGCCCTGTGGTTGACCCGGGGTTAGACTCCGCAGCTCCCGATGACCGAAAAACTCAACAAGTACAGCGCCCGGATCACCCAGTCACCCGCGCAGGGCGCCTCGCAGGCAATGCTTCATGCCACCGGGCTGACTCGCGCCGATATGGACAAGGCCCAGGTGGGCATCTCGTCGGTTTGGTACGAAGGGAACAGCTGCAACATGCATCTCAACGGCCTCGCTGAATGGGTGAAGCGGGGCATCGAAAATGCGGGTCTCGTCGGGATGCGCTTCAACACCATTGGCGTGTCGGACGGGATCTCGATGGGCACCGACGGCATGAGCTATTCGATGCAGTCGCGCGACCTCATCGCCGATTCGATCGAAACGGTGATGAGCGCGCAGTGGTACGACGCCAACATCTCGATCCCCGGGTGCGACAAGAACATGCCCGGCTGCATGATCGCGATCGGCCGCTTGAACCGACCCGCGCTGATGGTCTACGGCGGAACGATTCGTGCGGGCAAGGGCAGCGCAGGTGAGAAGCTCGATGTAGTGTCCGCGTTTCAATCCTACGGCGAGCTCCTCGCGCACAAGATCGACGAGACCAAGCGCCTCGACATCATCGCACATTCGTGTCCTGGCGCAGGAGCGTGCGGCGGCATGTACACCGCCAACACCATGGCTTCGGCGATCGAGGCACTGGGCATGTCTCTCCCCTACAGCTCTTCGACGCCTGCTGAAGACCCAGGCAAACGAGAGGAGTGTTTGCGCGCCGGCGCGGCAGTGCGATTGCTGTTGGAAAGGGACATCAAACCGCGCGACATCATGACCCGCGAAGCGTTCGAAAACGCAATCGTGACCGTCATGGCGCTCGGCGGCTCGACGAACGCGGTGCTGCACTTGATCGCGATGGCGCGGGCGGTCGACGTGCCGCTCACGATCGACGATTTCCAGGCGGTGAGCGATCGCATTCCTCTTCTCGCCGACCTCAAACCGAGTGGTCAGTACATGATGGAAGACCTGCACGCCGTCGGCGGCACACCGGCGGTGCTGCGGTACCTGCTCGACAAGGGCGTGCTTCACGGCGATTGCCTGACGGTCACCGGCAAGACGCTTGCCGAGAACCTTGCGGAGCTACCTGACCTGAGTGAAGGGCAGGATGTCATTCATTCGTGGGAAGAGCCGATCAAGAAGACCGGGCATCTGACGATTTTACGCGGCAACCTCGCCCCCGATGGCAGCGTGGCGAAGATCACGGGCAAGGAGGGCCTTCACTTCAAAGGCCGGGCCAAGGTCTTCGATTGTGAAGAAGACATGCTCGCCGCCATGGAGCGGGGAGAGATCGAGAAGGGCCACGTCGTGGTCATTCGATACGAGGGACCCAAAGGCGGGCCGGGCATGCCCGAGATGCTGTCACCGACGTCGGCGATCATGGGTGCGGGCCTCGGCCAAGACGTCGCGCTGATCACGGACGGCAGGTTCTCGGGTGGCTCGCATGGGTTCATCATTGGGCACATCACGCCCGAAGCGCAGGACGGCGGGCCGATCGCTCTAGTGCACGACGGCGACGTCATCGCCGTCGATGCCGAAGCACGGACCATCGAAGTCGACGTCCCGGCGGACGAAATGGAGAGGCGAAGAGCAGAATGGAAAGCCCCAGCGCTCAAAGCCCAGCGCGGGACTCTTTACAAGTACATCAAAAATGTGAAGTCAGCCTCCGAAGGGTGCGTAACCGACGAATAAAGGCCGCCACTCGGCCTTGAGGAGCGACCGTTCGCCCGAAACGCTCCCCCGTTCACTCGGTTTTTCCAGCAATTTCGGGGATCGACCCTAGACTGGCGCCTGAGGGGCGGAGACTCACCTGCCCCCGGGGAACCACGATGTACGTCAACAAAGAGGGGCTTCGCGAGATTCGTGACGTCCTATTTAAGAAGCCGACCGTGGGCCGTCTGATCACGACCGCCTGGATCGCACCCATCTACGCAGCCATCCGTCAGGTCACGGTCGGATTCCGCGCCCTCGATGAGGTCCTCTACCCCGAATACCGAGACCAGAAGATCGACCGGCCGGTTTTTGTCTTCGCCAATCCTCGCAGTGGCACGACCCTCACGCACCGGCTGATCAGCATGGATGACGAGGTCTTCACCACCGTCAAGCTCTATCAGACGATCTTCCCGTCGGTCACCGCCACCCGGACTTTCCAGGAGCTGGTCAAGGTCGCACAGACCAGCATCGGCAGCGTGCTGAATCGCGCCTACGACTTCTTCAACAATCCGCTCGAGAGCCGTTGGACGGAGGTCCATCATCTGAGCCTCGACCAGCCCGAAGAGGATGTGTGCACCCAGCTCTGGAATCTCCAGACGCCCGCGTTAGGGTTGTTGTTCCCGTTCATAGACGACCTCCAAAGCCAGACCTGGCTCGACCAGCAAAGCTCGGAGCAACGTGCCGCGTTCATGGATTCATACGAGAACACGCTCAAGCGTCACGTGTACGAGGCCGGCGGCAAGCGCTTCCTCAACAAGAACGTCTTCTTCGCGCCGTTCGTTCTGTCGATGTATGAGCGGTTCCCAGACGCGGCCTTCGTGTACTTGGTCCGTGATCCGATCGAGTCGCTCCCGTCGTTCTTGAACATGTTCTACCAGGCCTGGAAGGCACACTCGCCCAGCATCCGTCCGGACGGCGAGGAGATCCAGGCGCTCAAGCAGCTCGGCTACGACTACTACCGCTACGCGCTCGAATGCCGGCGCAAGATCCCCAAGGATCAGTTCATCGTCATTCGGTACGAAGATCTCGTCCGGGATCCCAAGTCGACCATTCTCGGCCTGTACGGTCGTCTCGACATGCCGGTCAGCGAGGCCTTCGAGGCCAAGCTCGACGAAGCCGTCAAGGTGCACCGCGACTGGGAGAGCTCGCGCGATTTCGGCCTCGAATTCTTCGGCATCACCGAGGAAGAAGTCTACAACGAGCTCCGCGACGTCTTCCAAGAGTTCGGCTACAGCGACCCGGCCCAACCCGAACTCCAACTAGAAGCCGCCGAATAATGTACATTGGGCCTTCTTGGAGGCTCTATGACGGAAGTCGAACGTTTCGAGTTTGTGGGCAGTGACGCTCAAACGCTGGCGGGGCGATTTCATCTGCCGGCAGTCGACCCGATCGCATACGCGATCTTAGCGCACTGCTTCACGTGCTCGAAGGAAAGCAGAGCGGCCGCACAAATCAGTTCGGCGTTAGCAGCGCAGGGCATTGCAACCTTGCGGTTCGACTTCACCGGCCTTGGCGAGAGCGAGGGTGACTTCAGCGGCACGACGTTCTCCCACAATGTGGACGATATCCTAGCCGCCGCGAACGCTCTGAGCGAAAGCCACCGCGCACCCGCACTCTTGGTTGGCCATAGCCTCGGTGGGTCGGCCGTGTTGGCGGCCGCGTCGCAGATTCCAGAAGTCGTTGGTGTGGCGACGATCGGCGCACCCGTAGAGCCCCAACACGTCGCCCGGCTATTCGGCGCATCGATCGAACAAATCGAAGAGCGCGGCGAAGCCGAAGTAGACCTCGGCGGCCGTCCCTTCACCATTCGGAAGACTTTCCTCGACGACCTCCAGGCGCATTGCAACAAGGAGAAGATTCACTCGCTCAAGAGGGCCCTGCTCATCTTCCATTCCCCACAAGACAACATCGTCGATATCGACGACGCGCGGTTGATCTACCAAGCTGCGCGACATCCGAAGAGCTTCATTTCGTTGGATGGTGCCGACCACCTCCTCAGTCGCCGGGCCGACGCCGCGTACGTGGCGACGGTCTTGAGGGCATGGGCGAGCCGCTACCTGCCGGAGGACATCGAGGAAGTGCCGGAGGATGCGCCCGAGGGCGGGGTCGTGGTCGAAGGAAAGGCAACCGGATACCTCCAAAGGATCCAAGCCCGGAGCCACGTTTTTCCGGCGGATGAACCGATAACTTCGGGGGGAAGTGACCTCGGTCCGACGCCGTATGAGCTTCTGCTAGCGGGCCTCGGCGCCTGCACCTCGATCACCCTCCGAATGTACGCGCGACGCAAGGAGTGGCCGCTCGAGGGAGTGCGGGTCAAGCTCCGGCACAACCGGGTCCACGCCAACGATGTCGAGGACTCCGAAAAGGAATCCGGCATGGTGGACGTGATCGGCAAGGAGCTCGAGCTCGAGGGAAACCTCACGCAGGAGCAACGCGAGCGCCTGTTTGAAATAGCCGGGCGTTGTCCGGTGCATCGAACCCTGCTCAACGAGATCAAGATCCATTCGGAGCTGATCCCCGAGACCTGATTTGGCAACACTGGCTGCGCTCCATGACGTCTCGCTAAGCCTCGGAGGCGAGACAATTCTCGACGGACTGGGCCTGCAGGTCCATGAAGGGGATCATATCGGCCTCGTGGGCCCCAACGGCTCAGGGAAGTCGAGCCTGCTGCGGTTGCTTGCTGGGACACTCGAGCCCGACGGTGGGCGGATCACCACGGTGGAAGGGGTTCGAATTGGTTTCTTACCGCAAGAGATCGCGATATTCCCCGATCAACCCGTCCTCTCGTTCGTGTACGAGAGCGTGCCCGAGCGGCCGCAGGTGCGCCGTGCGCTCGAACAAGCGGAGTCACGATTGGCGACGCTCGAACACTCGGATGGGGCCGACGAGGCCGAACTGATCGACGCGGCCACCGACGTGGCGGAGCTTCATGAACGCGACGCGGACCTCGATGCTCGTTTCTCGGAGCACGAGGCCAAGCAGATCTTGCACGGCTTAGGGTTCTCGCAGAGGGACCATAGTCGCTCGCTCTCCGAACTGAGTGGCGGATGGAAGATGCGGGCGGTTTTGGCCTCGCTCTTGTTTCAAAAGCCAGCGCTTTTGCTTCTCGACGAACCGACCAACCACTTGGACATGCCATCGGTCGCGTGGTTCTCGAAGTTCCTACGGGCCTATGATCGGGCGCTCTTTTTGGTCTCGCATGACCGGGAGTTTCTCAACGAACAGATCAATCGGATCGTGAGCTTCGAGCCCGAGGGCGTACGCACATTCCGAGGCGACTACGAAGGCTACTTGAAGCAGCGTGACGAAGAACGACAGGTTCTCGAGAACAGGGCGAAGAACCTCGAAAAAGAAAAGGCTCACCTCGAGCAATTCGTCCGGCGCTTCAGGGCCAAGGCCAGCAAGGCTGCGCAGGTCCAGAGCCGGGTTCGCATGTTGGAGAAAATGGAGACCATCGAGCTTCATCGCTCGGCGCGCGAGACCCGTTTTTCATTTCCGGCGACCACGCGCGGTCCACGGGTCCCGCTCCGAGTGGATGAGTTGTCGAAGTCGTTCGGCGACCTCGTGGTGTTCGATCGAGTCACCCTCGCGGTCGAGCGCGGCGACCGCATCGCCATCGTAGGACCCAATGGCGCAGGGAAAACCACTCTCCTCAAGATCCTCGCCGACGAAATCGAGCCGACAGGGGGTCGCGTGCAGCTCCCGGGGCTTTCAGAAGTGCGGTACTTCGCGCAGCACCACGCAGAAGCGTTGAACCTCCAAGACACCGTCTTCCAGGAAGTCGTGCGCTCGAGTGACGGATCGAGCGTCGAGCGGGTGCGGGCGGTGCTGGGCGCGCTGTTGTTCGACGAGCGTGCGGTAGAAAAGCGCGTCTCGGTGCTTTCCGGTGGTGAAAGAGCGCGCGTCGCTATGGCGAAGATCCTCGTGCAGCCGGGAAACGTTCTGCTGATGGACGAGCCCACCAACCACCTCGACCTTCAGACTACGGAGGCGTTGACCGATGCCCTCGCGACGTTCGATGGCACACTTCTGTTCGTCAGCCACAACCGCGCGTTCATCCGGCGACTCGCGACGAAGCTATGGGTCGTTCACGACAGGCAGGTGGAAAGCTACCCCGGCACGCTCGACGACTACCTTTGGTCCTGCCAGGAACGAGACGTCGCTCCGGCCAACGAAACCACAGTCAAGCCGGAAGGCCAGAAGAAGGGCAAGCAGGCACGCAAGGAACAGCGACGCCGGGAAGCCGAGCTCCGCGCGGAAAAGAACCGCGGGAGCAAGCCGCTCGAGAGGCGGGTCAACGCCCTCGAGAAACGGATCGCGGAGCTCGAGAAAGCGGTCGCACAGCGCGCCGAAGACCTCAGCGATCCGGAGCTCTACGACGATGCCGAGAAGCGGGACGCCGTGATTCAAGAGATGCACGCGGCACTAGCGGAGCTCGAACAGTCGCTCGAAGAGTGGAGCGCGGGGCACGAAAGGTTGGCGCAGCTCCAGGCAGAAACCGACGCGTGACCCCGTTTTTCCGACCTGCCCGGCCCATACGATAGTATCGGTTACATGGCTTCGCGACGTTGGTGGGGCGCTTCGTTGATCCTCCTGGGTCTTCTCGCTGTTCTGGTTTTCATCCCTGGGCTCAGCGACGAGTTCACTTGGGACGACAACGGCTTGATCCGCACCAACGACAATGTTCAACGGTCGGAGCACTATCGCGAAGCACTGACGACGCATTTCTGGAACGTCTCGGAAAACGCGGTTGAAGCGAACGAGACCTACAATCACCTGTACAGGCCGCTCGTCACGCTGGCCTACATCGTCCAGTACCGGCTCTTCGGCCTTCATGCCGTGGGCTACCGAGTGGTGAGCCTTGCGTTGCACCTGCTGTGTTGCGTCTTGGCATTCTTCTGGCTCGCGCGGCGACTGCCGACAGGAAACGAGACCTACCGTCTGATCACGATCGGTTTGGGGGCTGCCTTTTTTGCGCTTCATCCAAGCCGCGTCGAGGCCGTTTCGTGGATCTCGGGAAGCACGGAGCTCTGGATGTGCGCTCTGGTCCTCATGGGGGCGCTCGCTTTCGACTCGAAACGCAACTGGCTTGCAGGAATCCTCCTGGCATTAGCGCTCTTCGCGAAGGAATCCGCCGTCGTCGTGGCGCCCCTTCTCTTGGCCGATCGATTTCTGGTCCAAGGACGGTGGGACCGAGGGGCATCGGTCGCTCTGACGGCTCCCGTGGTCGTGGCGCTGGTCGCGCGGATTTGGATGGTCGACGTAGAGCTTCCCTCGGGCGAAATCCGCGATGCGGTGCCCAGGGTGCTCGCCTCGTTTGGCCTGTATGCCCAGCAAGTCGTATCGCCTTGGAACCCGACCGCCTTCCCCGGGATGCGGATCTATTCGTGTGAGGCCGGGGAGTCGCTTTCGGCAGGATGGCTGGCCGCTGGGACGCTCCTCGTTCTCGGAACCACGGCGTTGGGTATCGTCGCGGTCCGCCGAAACCCATGGCGCCCGGTGTTCGCAGATGCCCTCTGGATCGTGGTTCCGCTGCTACCCGTCGTGAATCTGCTCGATTTGGGCAGTCGAAATCTGACCGCAGATCGGTTCTTGTACCTGCCGATGTTGGGGGTGGCCGCACTTTTGGCGCGCGGGGTGTTGTGGCTCCTCGACAGGCGACCGGCCGTCGGAAAAGTGAGCGTTGTCGCGATCGTGGTGCTCCTCGTAGGCTTCGCGGGCGTGACCTCACTCCATTCGCGCGTGTTCGCATCGTCATCTTCCCTCTGGGAATACGAAGCACAGCGAAACCCGGAGAACCCCTTCGCACTCCACGCCGTCGGCACTGCACGCACGCGCGCCGGGCTTCGAAACAGCGGGCTCGAGCTTCTCGAACGCGCGCAAGCAGCAGCCGCCGGTACCTGTGTGCACACCGACCAGGTGCGCGCCGCGAAGGATCTCGGATGGGCGCTCTCTTCGAACGCGCGTGCCAACGATCGAGAGGCTCTCATGAAGCTCCAAGCCACGTACGCGCGGGTTCCCGCGGACGGCCTCTTCGAATACGACGGGCCCTCGGGCTGGTCCGTTCAGCTCACGCCTGAAGAAACACGCGACCTCATCTCCAACGAGCTTCACTACGCCCTACCCCTAGCCACCATCGAAGCGCGGCTGGGTCACGTCGACGAGGCGATGGCGATTTTCGAGGCCTCGAGGTCGGGCAGATCCGAGCTTCATCCTCAATCCCAGTCTCTGCGACTGCGACTTCTCGCAGGCCAGGGACACGTGCGGCAATCGCTCATCGAGCTCGCGAAACAGAAGTCCATCGCCGATGTCGAAAGCCTAACCTCCGTCCTCGGGACCCTGCACGAGACATTGGAGCACGCGCACGTTGCACCGGAAGACCAAGCGAGTCTGGCCCGGTATTCGCTCGGGTTCGGGCAGGCACCGAACGATCTCGAGGCTCTGACATCTGAAGACCGCGCGATCCTAAAAGCGCTACGCTCGTACAGCACGGACGAGCCCGTCGATATCGACGCGCTTCAACCTCACACCGAGAACTCCAACGAGCTCTCCCGATTCATCCGACTCGCCGAGGCAAAGGCCAAGATCCGACAACTCGACGCCCAACTCCGGTAGGCACTGGCACTGGCACTCCCTGGTTTGGGTGTGGCGGCCCTGTTGACCACAGCGGGTGAGGCCAACAGGGCCGCCACACCCAAACCAAGGAGTCACAAATGCAATCACAGAACGTTTACATTCGAGCCCGAAAGGTTGTGCGGGAGCTCGCTCCGCTCCTCCGGGTGGTTCGAGGGCAAGATAAGGCGCTGGCGGATCAGCTGAAGCGGGCTGCGCAAAGCGTGGTGTTGAATA
>Ga0255058_10001813_pt1 | contig 11959 bp, 8 predicted proteins | sample Cases_109_9_MG_FD_188637 | JGI IMG/M metagenome (GOLD analysis project Ga0255058, IMG submission 188637) | Seawater microbial communities from Amundsen Gulf, Northwest Territories, Canada - Cases_109_9 | ecosystem: Environmental > Aquatic > Marine > Gulf | place: Canada: Northwest Territories... | reverse complement strand
GTCCGCTGGCCGAACCGACGTCTACGATTATGCCACCGGGGCGCGGCCTGAGAGCTTCGTCAAGAAACGCCTCCTCGACGCTTGTGGCGTAGGCACCCATGCGGCTCAGTGCGACGCCTTGCCAGAAGCCCCATGTGCTCTTGAGTTGCGCCGTTCGCGCTCGAGTCTCTGCTAGGACGCCGTCGTTGCGGGCCCGCTCGACGTCAACGCTGCGGGCGATGAGAAGGCCAATCGCGGCGAGCGCCATAAAGAGGAACACTTCGAAGAGAATCGCCGCGGCTTCGCCGTTCGTGACGTCGTCGGCGATCGCCGCAGCCGGAAGTGCCAGCGCCGGTCCGGCAGTTCGGACGCCGCCGAGCGTTGCCAGGAGCACTGGAATCGCCAGCAGGATGAGCAGCGGCTCGTGCCAGGCTGAGCCGTGTGAGACCGCGAAGTGCAGCGTCAGGACTGCCGCGCCCAGGAAAAGCGGCAGTAGCGCTTCGAAGGCCCTACGAACTGCCCCCTGTACCGGTTTCACTGAGGCCTGCATTGGCCTTCGCTGGCGACGCCGAGGGCTTCCGCGCAGGCGGCCCGTCCCACGGCCTATCGTGCTTCCGGCCAGGCGCCCCGGCCCAGTAGCGGCACGAAGCGACACGAACCCAGGTTGTGACGCTGTGCGCCTGCAGGAGTCTTGACGATCCGCACCAGCTCCTGAATGTCGCGGCTACCGACTGGCAGCACGAGGCGGCCGTTCATCGCGAGCTGGTCGAGGAGAGGTCTCGGGATATCGGGGGAGGCTGCTGTGACGATGATGCCATCGTACGGCGCACCCTGTGGCCAGCCGAGTTCATCGGTGACCCCGTGCACCTCCACATTGCTGTAGCCGAGACGTCCGAGCCGTTCGGAGGCCGATGTGGCAAGCTCAGGCACGCGTTCGACGGACACGACGTGCGCGGCGAGGAGTGAGATCAGGGCCGCCTGGTAGCCAGAGCCAGTGCCGACCTCCAGCACGCTCTCGTCGCCCGTTAGCATCAGCGCCTGCGTCATCAGCGCTACCATCAACGGTTGGGAGATCGTCTGCCCGTGGCCGATCGGCAGTGGCCGGTTCTGGTAGGCTACGGGCCCCGCATCGGCTCCCACGAACTCTTCACGCGCGACGCGGGCCATTGCGTCCAGCACGCGCTGGTCGACGACGTCATGCGCCAGCTCTGTGAGCAGCGACGCGCGCGCGCCCTCCAGGGACTCGCTTGTGGTTCTGTTCATCTTTCCGTTTCCAGTATACGAGCGCAGGTCGTCGCGAAGCTGTCTAGCGCTAACCGGTCGTGTTCGGTATAAGTATGCGAAGAGGTACGAATGAAGCTTGATCTGACGCGTTTGCCCGTCGGCGAGATGATGGTAGGCTTCCTGATCGTTTCGCTGCTAATTACCTTCATCCTCGCATTCACGCTGGTGGACTCCGGCACAGACGTGATCGACGGGGGAGTGACCGACGTTACGAGCACAGCGATTGCAGGCGGCTCTGACGTATCGATGGGCGACAACTTCTTCGATTCCAACGACATCACAGTAGCTGCAGGCGACACCGTGACCTTCAAGCTCACAAACGATGGTATCGCGATTCACAACATGCACATCGCGCAGCCCGACGGAAACTACGGCGAAGACGGCGTCTGCTCAGGTGACGCCGATCCGTGCTCAGACCCGAACGCGGTACCGAGCGGTCAGACGGCTGTTCTCGTGTGGGAAGTCAGCGGCGAATCCGGCACGGTGATCCCGTTCCGCTGCGACTTTCACCCTATCGAGATGACCGGCATCTTGACGATCCAGTAGCGCCTATAGAGCCGCCAGCACCTTCTCCGCTAGCCCATGCGTGAAGCCGGGCGTGTCCGCGATCTCGTCTGCGCTGGCGTCGCGGACTGCCTTGAGCGAGCCGAACTTGCGCAGGAGCGCCTTCTTGCGTTTGGGGCCGACGCCGGGCACGTCGTCCAGCGCTGAGCGCAGGCCGCTCTTCTTACGGACGTCGCGGTGGTAGGTGATGGCGAAACGGTGCGCCTCGTCGCGGATGCGCTGAACCAGGTAGAGCGCCTGTGACTTGCGGTCGAGGACGACCGGCTCGCTGACGCCGACGACGAACAACTCCTCGAAGCGCTTGGCGAGCCCGGCCAAGGGGATATGCCCGATGCCGAGGTTGCGCATCGCATCGTGCGCGGCCGAGACCTGGCCCTTGCCGCCGTCGACGATCACGAAGTCGGGCATCGCCCCGAACGATTCATCGTACTCGCCGGCCTCGTTCGCGCCGTCTTCCTGCGACTGGCGGCGCGCGCGCCAGAAGCGGCGCCTCAGCACCTCCTGCATCATCGCGAAGTCGTTCTGCCCGTCGACGCCCTTGATGCGGAAGCGGCGATATTCGCTCTTCTTCGGCGTCCCGTCTTCGAAAACAACCATCGAGCCGACGGCGCTCGTGCCCTGAATCGTAGAGATGTCGTAGCACTCGATGCGCTGTGGCAGCGACGGCAGTTCGAGTTCGTCCTGGAGTTGTTGCAGCGCCTCCTCTTTCTTGCCGTGGTCGGCCATCCACTTCGCACGAGCCTGCTGCAGTGATTCACGGGCGTTGTCGACAGCGCGCTGGACGAGCATTCGCTTCTCGCCCCGCGACGGCACCATGACGCGGACGGCGCCGGCCCGGCGGCCGTTCGCCCGCTCGCCGCGGCGCTGCGTGAGCCACTGAGCGATCAGGTCCATGTCATCGATCTTCACCGGCAGCAGGACGCGCGCCGGGACGTAGGGCGCCGATTCATAGAACTGCTCGACGAAGCTGCGGAGGATCTCGGCGTCGGTCTCGTCCACGGTGCCGTCCAGCTGGAAGATGTCCCGGCCGATGATCAGCCCCTTACGGACGAAGAACACCTGGACGTAGGCCTCCTGCTCCTCGCGCGCCAGGCCGAAGGCGTCCATGTCCGTGCGGTCCCGCACCTCCATTACTTGACGCTCCGTCGTACGGTCGATCGCCTGGACCTGATCTCGGAGGCGGGCTGCGCGTTCATAGTCAAGGTTGGCGGATGCCTTCTGCATTTCGTGGCGGAGATCACGCGTGATCTCGTCCGTGCGGCCCTCGAGGAACATGATCGTCTGCTGGATGACCGTGTCGTATTCCTCCTTCGAGCAGAGGGAGGCGCAGGGGCCGATACAGCGCTGTATGAAGTATTCCAGGCAGGGCCGCGGGTCGTCGCCGGTGATCTCCTTCGTGCACGAGCGCCAGGGGAAGAGCTTTTTCACGAGATCCAGCGTTCGTCTTACCGAACCGGCCGAGGCGAAGGGCCCGAAGTAGCGCGAGCCGTCGCTGCCGATGCGACGCGTGATCTGGACGCGCGGCCAGTCCTCGCTGACGTCGATCTTGAGGTAGGGATAGTGCTTATCGTCCTTGAGGCGAACGTTGTAGAACGGCTGGTGCCGCTTGACCAGCGTAGCCTCGAGCAGCAACGCCTCCTGTGCGGAGCCTGTGAGGATGAACTCGATGTCTGCGATCTGGGACACAAGGCGGCGCGTCTTCGCCTCGAAGGCGTGCGTCGAGCCGAAGTACGAGCGGACACGGTTGCGCAGCGAGGCGGCCTTGCCTACGTAGATGATGCGCCCGCCGGCGTTCTTGAAGATGTAGACGCCGGGCTTCGCCGGCAGCGCCTTGAGCAGCGCGGCGAACTTCTTTTCAGGGACCGCTTGAGGGGACATCGCAGGTACAATTCTACCGCGCGCCGCCGCCGGTGCTGGTTGAGGTCCGTAGTGTCAGGCGGTGGCGGCTGTGGCCCCCGGCGGGCTTGCTTCCGCCGGTAGCGTCAGGGAGTAGAGGACGTCTACGTGGTGGTGGTGGAATTCAAACGACTCATACAGCGCAACGGCGCGCTCGTTTGACTGGTCAACGTAGACCGCGACGGCATCAACGTTACGCTTGCTGAGGTGGGTCAGGCCCTTCGCCAGGAGGAAGCGACCCAGTCCGCGGCCATGGTATTCGGGCGCCGCGCCGATGACATACACTTCGCCGACCCGGCCCTCACCCTCGCGCTCTTCGACCTTTAGCCAGTGGAAGCCGGCCGGGTCGCCGTGAATCTCCAGGATGAGCAGGTCTTCGGGATCGAACCAGGGCTGCCGCAGTCGGGCGCGGAAATCGTCCATGGTCCACTCGCCGTTCTCCGGGTGGCCGGCGAAGATGCGGTTGTTGAGGGCCAACCACATCTCATCGTCCGCGCCGGGCTGGAAGGGACGCACCGATGCGCCCTTCAGCGGTGCGGGGATCGGCGCCGGCCCGGGATGGCGGTGCATGTGCAGGAGACGCCGCGTCTCCTTGAACGCGAAGTCGCTCGCTATCGCGCGGCTGGCGTGTGAATCGTTGTAGGCCCACAAGTCCACTCTCTGCGCACCTTCCGACCTGGCGTGCTCGATGATGCGTGAAAGGAGAGTCTGGCCGATTCCCCTTCGCCGGAACTGCGGATGCACTGTCAGCTCGCAGGAGACGCGACGCTCGCCGGCGGAATCGAACGTCAACGTGTGCCCGTAGCCGACGAGTCGCTTGTCCTCGTAGGCGATGACGCCGATGGCCAGGTCAGAGCCGCGCTTTAACCGCAGGAACTTGTGCTCGCCGAAGGGCTCGTGGCCGTCGGCCGCCTTCGCCGCCACGATGAGGTCTTCGAGCTCATCGACGTGCTCGCCTTCGAGGCGGGAGATTACTTCGACGTTTCGCATGGGGGTCAGCGGATGGCGCCAGTCTGGCGATCGGCTGGCTTCGGGCGCAGGCCGCTTCGTACTCTCTTCTTTCGTCCTCGCTTCTTGCAAAACCGGTTCTCCAATTCTAAACGCAGATACGCGGCCACTACCATGCAACTGGCATCGAGGTGGTGTCGTAAGATTGGAGGAAGACGCCCGCCGATTCGTTACTGAATTGAGGAGCCCGCCGTGCGCAAATTCACCGTTTTTCTCGCCGCAGTCGCGGCCGCCACGATCGTCGCCGCCGTGCCCGCCCGGAAGTTCTTTCGCAGCCGCGAGGACACCGCCTGGCGCGACGCTGAGCGCCCGGGCCGCATCGTGACCGTCGACGGCGTCGGCTTGCACTACGTCGAGCAGGCGCCGCCCGTTGGCGGCAACGTGCCGGTGATCGTGATGGTGCACGGCTTCGGTGGAAACACCTACAGCTTCCGTCATCAGATCGTCGATCTGGCGCAAGACTACCGTTGCATCGCGATCGACCTCAAGGGCTTCGGATACAGCGAAAGGCCTGACGGTGGCGACTACTCGTTGACCGAGCAGGCGCGCCTTGTCCTTGGCGCAATGGACGCGCTTGGCATCGGTAAGGCGACGCTAATCGGACAGTCGATGGGCGGCGAGGTCGTGATGCGCATGGCCGAGATGGCGCCCGAGCGGGTTGAGCGGATCATTCTCGCCGCGTCAGTGCCGGGGAAGAGGGTGCCGATCGCGCCCAGGTTGTCGTTCCTGCGGCGCCTGATAGGTCCGATATCGAAGCTCGTGGCCGCGCGATCGTGGAAGCGGCTTTTCTACGAGGGGAATCGCGCTGACATCGAACAGATCCGAGCTGAGTACCAGAAACCGGCGCGCATTTACGGCACGACGAGGACAACATGGGAGATGTGGGAGGGCATTCGCCACGACGAGCGGATCGACTTTGCGCGTCTGACGCAGCCGGTGCTGATCCTTTGGGCGGAGAAGGAGCGAATCTTGCCGCTGCCGGGTCGCTCCCTGCGCTGGCTACAGGCGCAGCTGCCGCAGGCCATAACGGAGCACATCCCGCTGTCCGGTCACATGCTGCTGGAGGAGCAGCCGGCGATCGTCAACGCGGCGATCCGACGCTTCCTCGATGGCGCCGGGGCAGCCGCCGCTGCCAGGCCGAAGCTTGCCGGGTTGAGCCAGTCCAGCGCCAATCCTGACATGTAAGTGTCAGCAGAGCGCGATAAACTGTCCAACGTGAGTGTTGTCGACTCCTTCCACCCCGTCGTCCGTACCTGGTTCGCCAGACGTTTCGACGCGCCCACTGACGCTCAGACGGACGGCTGGCCTCACATTATGGGCGGCCGCGACACGCTGATCTCGGCTCCCACCGGCTCCGGTAAGACGCTCGCCGCGTTCTTCGTTTCGATCGACCGGCTCGTGCGCAAGGCAGAGGCCGGCGAACTGGAAGACGGTGTCGAAGTCGTCTACGTTTCGCCGCTGAAGGCGCTCTCCAACGACATCCAGCGCAACCTCGACGAGCCGCTCGAGCAGATCAACGAGATCGCCCGAGAGATGGACTACGACCTGCCCGAGATCCGCACAGCGCTTCGCACCGGCGACACGACTCAGAAGGAGCGGCAGCAGATCCTCAAGAGGCCGCCGCACATTCTGATCACGACGCCCGAGTCGCTTTACCTGATGATCACGGCCGAGCGCAGCCGCGCGATCCTGCGCAACGTCAAGACGATCATCGTCGATGAGGTGCATGCTCTCATCCGCGACAAGCGCGGCAGCCACCTCGCGCTCACGCTGGCCCGGTTGGACCACATCTGCGACAAGCGGCCGGACCGCATCGGCCTCTCGGCCACCGTGAAGCCGATCGAGTACGCCGCGCAGTTCCTCGTCGGTGCCGACCACGTGTCGAACGGCGAAAGGGCAGACTGTGCGATCGTTGACTCCGGGCACCAGCGTGACCTCGACATCTCGATCGAGGTGCCGCCGACCGATCTCGAGGCGGTCGCCTCCGGCGAGCAGTGGGCTGACATCTACGACCGGCTCACTGAGCTGGTCGAGACGCACCGTACGACGATAGTCTTCGTGAACACGCGCCGTCTGGCTGAGCGAGTCGCCTTCAAGCTGGCGGAGCGTATTGGCGAAGAGCACGTGGGCGCGCACCACGGTAGCCTCTCGAAGGAGCGGCGGCACCGCATGGAGCAGCGGCTCAAGGCGGGCGAGATGAAGGCGCTCGTCGCCACTGCATCGCTCGAGCTGGGAATCGACATTGGCTCCATCGACCTCGTCTGCCAGCTGGAGTCGCCGCGCAGTATCACGACGTTCTTGCAACGCGTCGGGCGCTCCGGGCACGCGCTCGGCCTGACGCCGAAGGGCAAGCTATTCCCCGCCAGCCGCGATGAGCTTGTGGAGTGCGCGGCGCTGGTGCGGGCCGTACGCGAGGGTCGGCTCGACCGCATCTTCCCCCCGGAGGCGCCGCTCGACATCCTGGCGCAGCAGATAGTCGCGGAGACGGCATGTGAAGCGTGGATTGAGGACGATCTGTTCGCGCTCGTCCGCCGCGCCTGGCCGTATCAGGCGCTGGAGCGGGAGTCGTTCGACGAGGTTGTCGAGATGCTGAGCGAAGGCATCGCAGTCGGCAGCGGGCGCGCATCACACTTCCTGCACCGGGACCGCATCAACGGCGTCGTGCGCGGCCGCCGGGGAGCGCGCAGCACAGCGATCCAGTGCGGAGGCGCGATCCCCGAGATCGCTGACTACCGCGTGATCGCGGAGCCGGAGGGTACATTCGTCGGCACGCTGGACGAAGACTTCTCGGTCGAGTCGATGGCCGGCGACATTGTGCTGCTGGGCACGACGTCATGGCGCATCAAGCGGATCGAGTCAGGCGGCGTCGTCCGCGTCGAGGATGCCCACGGCGCACCGCCGACAATCCCCTTCTGGAACGGCGAAGCACCCGGCCGCACGCTCGAACTATCCGAGGAGGTCTCCCGTCTGCGCATCGACATCTCGCAGCGCCTGCAGACGAATGACAACGGTACGAACGGGTCGTCCGGATCGGGTGCCAGCGTGATGAAGTGGGTGCAGGATGAATGCGCGCTCAGTTCGGAGGCGGCCGAGCAGGTCGTGAGATACATCAAGGTGCAGAAAGAGATGATGGGCCTCGTCCCGTCGCAGGAGGACATCGTCTTCGAGCGATTCTTCGACGAGAGCGGCGGCATGCAGGTGATCCTTCATGCGCCGTTTGGAGCGCGCATCAACCGGGCCTGGGGCTTCGGGCTGCGCAAGCGTTTCTGCGTCAGCTTCGACTTCGAGCTGCAGGCGGCGGCGAGCGACGATGCGATGCTGCTCTCCATCGGCCCCAACAACAGCTTTCCGCTGGAGGACATGTTCAGCCTCGTCAACCTGCCGACGTTGCGCGAATCGGTGGAACAGTCTCTGCTCATCGCCAACGCGCCCGTCTGGCAGGCTCGCTGGCGATGGAACGCCACGCGCTCGCTCGCCATCCTGCGCCAGCGCAACGGCAAGCGTGTGCCGCCGCCGCTGCAGCGGATGAAGTCGGACGACCTGATGGCCGCGGTCTTCCCCAGGCTCGTCGCCTGCCAGGAGAACGTAACCGGCGCGATCGATCTGCCCGACCACCCGCTGATCAACCAGTCGATGCACGACTGCCTTACGGAGGCGATGGACATCGACGGCCTGGCCGACGTTCTGGAGCGCATCGAGCGGGGCGAGATCCGCGTCCACGCCCGCGACACGACTGAGCCGTCGCCGTTCAGCCACGAGATGCTCAACTCGAAGCCGTACACGTACCTGGACGACGCACCGCTGGAGGAGCGCCGCGCCCGGGCCGTCTCCCTCCGCCGGACGCTGCCGCAGAGCGGCCGCGACCTCGGCATCCTCGACCCCGACGCGATCGAGATCGTGACCGCCGAGGCCCAGCCGCAGCCGCGCGACCCCGAGGAGGTGCACGACGCGCTGCTGGGTCTGGTCGCCGTGCGGCCGGAGTACGTCCCGGAGTGGGCGGGCTGGTTCGACGAGCTCGTGGCCCAGCGCCGCGCGGCCACGCTGGAGAGCGACGGCGAGCGCTTCTGGTTCGCCGTCGAGAACTTGCCGCTGATCGAACGGCTGTACCCGGCCGCGACGATCCGGCCCAGCGTCGAGCTGCCGCCCGAGCTGCGCCGGGAGGTCGGCGAGGAGGAGGCTTGCCGGACGGTCGTCCGCGGGCACCTCGAGGTGCTCGGCCCGACGACCGTGAGCGAAATCTCGGAGCGCACGGCGCTCGGCGCGGGCGCGATCAGTTCGGCGCTGGCGTTCCTCGAGGGTGAGGGCGGTATGGCGATGCGCGGCCGCTTCAGGGTTGGTGACGATGATGAGCAGTGGTGCGACCGGCGTTTGCTGGCGCGCATTCACCGCTTCACGCTCGACCGCCTGCGCGCCGAGATCGAGCCGGTTTCGGCGCAGGACCTGATGCGCTTCCTCCTGCGCTGGCAGCACGTTGCGCCGGGAACACAGCTGGAGGGCAAGCGTGGCCTGCTGGAGGCGATCACGCAGTTGCAAGGCTACGACATTCCGGCGGTCGGCTGGGAGCGGCATATCCTGCCGGCGCGCGTCGCTGCTTACAAGGGAACGTGGCTGGACGAACTTTGCCTGACCGGAGACGCTGCCTGGGCGCGCATGATGCCGCGAAAGAACGGCGATAACGGCAACGGCACGCACCCTCCCAGGCGCTCGGCCGCATCGTCGGCCACGCCCGTCTCGCTGGCTCGCCGCGTTGACCTGCCGTGGCTGCTTGCCGGCGTGCGAAACGGCAGCGAACTGGAGCCCCCGAGCCGCGGCGCGGCGGCTGAGATATTCGAACTCCTGCAGTCGAAGGGCGCGCTCTTCCACGATGACATCGCTTCCGCCACACGCCGTCTGCCGACAGATGTCGGGCGCGGCCTGTGGGACCTCGTCGCGCGCGGCCTGGCGACCGCCGACGGCTTCCAGGCGTTGCGCGCGCTCATGGCCTCGAACAAGAAGCGTGGCTTCCGGCGCCCGCAGAGGGCGCGCCTCTTCCGCACGCTGGCCGTGAGCGGTGTGCCGTCCGGCCGCTGGTCGCTGCTGCCGGAGTGGGAGCTGTCCGGCGACAGCCTGGCGACCGAGGAGCTGGCCGCGGCCTGGGCGGAGCAACTGCTCTTCCGCTACGGCGTCGTCTTCCGCGACCTGGCGCGTCAGGAGAGCATGGGCGTGCCCTGGCGAGAGGTGCTCAAGGTGCTGCGGCGGATGGAGGCGCAGGGTGTCGTCCGCGGCGGCCGCTTCGTCGCCGGCTTCTACGGCGAGCAGTACGCCCGCCCCGAAGCCGTGGAGTCGCTGCGCGCCGTACGTCGGAGCGAGAAGGAAGACGAGCTCGTCCGCGTCTCGGCCGTCGACCCGCTGAACCTGACGAGCGTGATCACGCCGGGCTCGCGCGTTCCGGCGATTCACACGAATTCGGTCGTCTACCGCGACGGTGTCCCGCTGGCCGAAGACGAGGCGGCGGCGCTGAGAGAGCGCCGAGCGTCCGTGGCGGTTCGATGACCAACAATCCGGTTCTCGGTGATCACGAAAGGCGAGGCAAGCGCTACTTTCCTCCACTCATGAAGCTTGATCCCCAGCTCTTGGACTGGGAGCGGGTGTATCTACCGGAACATCTGTGGATCGCTTCTTTGATCCGAGAGCGTTCAGTCGGGGAAGCAGCCGATATCTATAATCGAGCTTGCGACATCCTGGATGAACACTTCCAGCCGATGGAGCACGAAGTGTTCGTTGGATTGATTTCGGATTTCGCGCGCTTCAGACCCTCCCAACACGATGAGGTAGTCGGGCGTTTGGCGCAGGACGATCTGGCCGCAGCATCGTTCACAAGAGAGTTTCGGAACGCCCTCACGCTTTATCCCGTCGGACCCGCGCTCTGGCTCGGGCAAGAGGACGAGGACAGTGACGGCAGGCAACTTGTACGCAACTTGATTACGCTCCTACGTGAGCAAAAGACCGGGAAGGCCGCTCAATGTCGCATCCTTGGTCTTAATCGACTGCTGAAGCACGACAAGATTGGATTCACAAGGAATGGAATTGACGAGGAAACGATTGAAGCGATCAAGCGCTACCCGAATACAGACGAAGAGGAGACGCTCAAGGTGGAACAGTTCGCCCGGATGGCAATGAACATGAACTTCCAGTGGCGTCCGCGGAGCGGATGGCCGCTCGCGTTCTGGCGCCAAAATCTCTCGATAGCGCCTGAGCATGAGTGATCCACGTGCGGAAGCCCAGGCGCTCTCCGACCAAGCGGTTGCCACGATGGCCAAGGCGTTGCAGGAAGCCTGCGTGGATGTTGACTACCCATCACTTCCAAGTCTGGACTTCGCAGACGTAACGCAGGGAATCCTGGCCCGGCAATTCCAGTTATGGTCAGTGGGGGTTCTGAGCCCGGCGGCGACTACCGTCCCAGTATATCCGCTCGTAGCGCGTTCTTTGGTTGATGGAGTCATAACACTGGCTTGGTTGTCAAAGAATCCAGGCTCGGCCGAACAGTTCAAGATCTATTCGGCTGGCCGTTTGAAGCTACTCGCTGAGCATTGGAAGGTGAGGGACTTCGGCGACCAGACTGAGGCTATGCACGAGTACGCCGGTCAGTTGACTGAAGTAGCTAGCAGCGAGCGGTGGTCAGCAGTTCTTGCAGTTGACGTCGGGGATTGGAACGGCAAGAACATCAGGCAGACCGCCATAGACGCCGGGCTGAAGGACCTGTACGACCTTTGGTACTCCCCGTTGTCGGCGGACACTCACTCGGAATGGATGTCCCTCCGCGAGCACTACGTTCGTCCCTGCAACGAAGAGCTCCACCCACCACACTGGGTACCCATCTTTGATCGTCCAAGCAGAAGCGTAAATTCCACGGCTCTTTTTACCCAGTTCATGTTCTTGTCAATTGAATATGCCGAGAAATGTCTGAGTGTCCAAATTGAAGGGATCGAAGGAGTTGGAGAGCTGGTCGCTCGGGCAGCGGAGCTGATGCTCGAAGTGGGCTCGCCGGTCAAGCGGAGCGACACTGCGTAGCGGAAAAGGCCACGACCTTCACCCTCACGTAAGGGTTTACTCCGCGGCGCTACCGGCATATCATTCCTCCGGAAAACGATAATCCCAGGCACCATGCGCTGACTTCAGGAGAGCCCTATGCACAACCCACTGCACACACCGATCTGCGACAAACTCGGCATCGAGTACCCGATCTTCC
>Ga0255058_10001812_pt1 | contig 11959 bp, 7 predicted proteins | sample Cases_109_9_MG_FD_188637 | JGI IMG/M metagenome (GOLD analysis project Ga0255058, IMG submission 188637) | Seawater microbial communities from Amundsen Gulf, Northwest Territories, Canada - Cases_109_9 | ecosystem: Environmental > Aquatic > Marine > Gulf | place: Canada: Northwest Territories... | reverse complement strand
GGATCGGCATACGGCACGTACGGCATAACGCCCGGTGCTGCCGCCGAGGCGGTCGACGACCTCACCGTCAAATTCACGCTCGCGGTACCAAGCGGGTCGTTTCCGTTCTTCGTCAGCTCGGACAATTACAACGCGGGGATCCTCCCCGAGTCGTTCTGGCAGAGCTACGAGACGGGTGAAGAAGGCGCCATTGGGGTCTATGAACAGAGCTTTATCGGAACCGGCCCCTGGGTCAACGAGAGCTACGAGCCTGGCGTCTCGGCCGTGTACAACAAGAACCCCAACTACTGGGGAGACAACGCGAGCCAGCCCGACCGCATGGAGGTGGGCTTCTTCGGCGACGAGGCGGCCATGGTCACTGCTTTCCAGGATGGGCGGCTCGATGTCCTTTACCAACTCAGCGCTACGGCGGGCCAGCAGCTTGCCGACGCCGGCACGGCGACGTTGTCGAGCGTGCCGACGGCCAACCATCGCCAGATCTATATGGATACTCGCCCCGGGCAGCCGTTCGGCGACAAGCGAGTCCGCCAGGCGCTGGCCCTATCTCTCGACCGCGAACTGCTCATCAAGGGGCTCCTTGGTGGGTTTGGCGTTCTCGGCAACGATCACCCCATCTGGGAGTTCTTCCCGATGTACGATGCGGAAGCGGTTCCGCAGCGAGCGGTGGACCTCGACGCGGCGAACGCGTTGATGGCCGACGCCGGGTTTGCCGACGGGTTCAGCGCTCCGCTCGACACGTTGCAGATCCAGGAGGTCGAGGATCTCGCGCAGTTGGTGCAGGCGTCGGCGGCACAGATCGGCATCGACCTGTCGCTCAACGTGACCGATTCCGGGACCTACTACCAGGACTTCTGGTGTTCGTTTCCGTACGAGGGTCCCTGTCAGCCGGGGGCCGTCGCATCGGTGGGCATCGTCAATTACGGTCATCGCGGCGTGCCAAACGTCTATCTGAGCTCTCCGCTGAGATCGGGGCTGGACGACCCCCTCGATGCGCAGTGGAACTCCTCTCACTGGCAAGACACCGACTACGACGCGCTCTACAACCAGTGGGTGAGTGCTCCGGACCTCGATGTCCAACGCCAGCTCTCCGGGGAGATGCAGAAGATCCTGTGGGATGAGGTGCCGCTCATCCTGCCCTACTTCAGAGACTTCATCTCGGCGACGGTGCCCGACTTCACCGGGCTCGAGGTGACCGGCATGGGCCACTACGACGTCACACAGGGCTCGTTCTCGGGCTGAGACCATGAGCGTGAGCGCAGGCGGGTTCCGGGCGAACTTCGGGACCCGCCTCGTCGTTTCCTGATCATGTCGAGGTACATCGCTCGCCGCACCGGGCTGGCCATCATCACGCTGTTCCTCATCAGCATCATCGTCTTTGCCGGCACCCAGATCCTGCCGGGCAACGTGGCACAACGCATTGCCGGTCCGTTCGCCACCGCGGAACAGATGGAGCAGCTGGCCTATCGCCTCGGCACGGACCGACCGCTCTGGAGCCAATACTCAGACTGGATCTTCGGATGGCCCTGCTCGGCTCGTGAGACGGACCAATCCGGATGCCCTGCCCTCGGCAGGGGTGGCGCCATCCGCGGCGATCTCGGCACGTCGGCCGTTCTGTCCCGACCCGTGTCGCAGCTCCTCGGACGGGCCGTGGTCAACTCGGCCAAGCTGGCCGCGGTGGCTTTCGTGATCGTCGTGCCGCTCTCGATACTCGGCGGCGTCGTGGCCGCGCTGCGACGCGGCAAGCTCACCGACAGGATCATCACCGTGGGTGGGCTCTCGGCAACGGTGATTCCCGAGTTCGTCTCCGGGATCGTCTTGATCCTCGTCTTCGCCATCTGGCTCGATTGGTTCCCCGGCACGGCGACCGCCCCCCAAGGAGCCGGCTTCTTCGAGCAGCTGTACTACCTGATACTCCCCGCGATCCCCCTGGTGCTGGTGCTGTTCGGCTACATCGCCAAGATCACCCGGGCCGGCGTGGTCGAGGCGCTCGATGCCGATTACATAAGAACCGCGACGCTGAAGGGCCTTCCTCGGGGAAAGGTGATCCGCCGGGATGTGCTGCGCAATGCGCTGCTGCCGACCATTGCCGTCGTCGCCTCGCAAATCGGGTACCTGATCGGGGGCCTCGTCGTCGTCGAGGTGCTCTTCAACTACCAGGGCATCGGCCGATTGGTCTTCGATGCGGCCAAGAAGGCCGATTTTCCTGTTCTGGCCGGCGCTGTTCTCGTGGTGGCACTCGCCTTTCAGGTCTCCATGCTGCTTGCCGACCTCGCATACTCCTGGCTCAACCCTCGTATCCGGCTCGGAGGAGGAGAGGAATGACCACACCAACCGTCTCCGGGTCGCAGCGGTGGAAGGTGCTACGGCGTTCGGCCACGTTCTGGGTGGGGCTCGGAATCACCGCGATGTGGGTGTTCTTCGCCATCTTCGGTGAGTTCATCGCTCCCTACGATCCGCTGGGGGTTCCTCAGGACCTCCTCAACCGTCTCGAGCCGCCGAATGCTGAGCACTGGTTCGGCACCGACGAGCTAGGCCGCGACGTGTTATCGAGAGTGATGGCGGGGGCCCGCTCGGTGCTGACGGTTGCTCTAGCGGCCACCGTGATCGGTACGGTGCTGGGAACGGCAGTCGGGCTGATGGTTGGCTACTTCGGCGGCATCCTCGATGACATCGTCGGCCGGATCCTCGACGCGTTTCTGTCGATCCCGCTGGTGATCACCGGCCTGCTGGCCCTCGCCGCGCTCGGGCCCAACACCTTCGGGGTCATCGTCGTCATCGGGCTCGTATTCACCCCACTCATCGCCAAGACCGTGCGCGCCGCCGTGTTGTCCGAACGTCAGCTCGACTATGTCACCGCGGCACAGCTCCGTCGTGAGAACTCGTTCTACATCCTGTTCGTTGAGATTCTGCCCAACGTCACCAGCGTGATCGTCGTTGAGTTCACCGTCCGTCTCGGCTACGCCATATTCACGGTTCTTGCGCTCGCCTTTCTCGGCTTCGGGATCGAGCCCTCTGTGCCCGATTGGGGCCTTGCCATCGCACAGCACTACAGCTACCTCACAGGAAACGTGTGGTGGCCGGTGCTGTTTCCCGCCCTGGCGATCGCCTCGCTCGTCGTCGGCGTCAACCTCCTCGCCGACGGCATCAGCCACGCGGTCGAATAGTGTGAGGGATGATGACATCGCAACGCGTCCTCGAAGTCGAGAATCTCGCCATCGACTACAAGATCGGTACCGAATGGAAGACCGCCGTCCGCGACATAGATTTCACCATCGATGCAGGGGAGTCGTTCGGTCTGGTTGGTGAGTCGGGTTGCGGCAAGACAACCGTGGCGATGGCGATCATGCATCACCTGGCGCGCAACGGGAAGGTCAGTGCCGGTTCCATCCGTCTCGCCGGAAGAGATCTCGTTGATCTGAGCTCCGCCGAGCTGCGCGACGTCCGCGTCAACCAGATCTCGATGGTGTATCAGAACCCGGGAACCGCGCTCAATCCCTCGCTCCGCGTCGGCGTGCAGGTCGCCGACGTCTTCGAGCTGATGGGCGTGCCCAAAGCAGAGCGCGAGGAGCGGGTCATCGACATCCTGGAGAAGGTGCAGATCGCCGATCCGGCCCGGGTACTCCGACGCTATCCGCATCAGATGTCCGGCGGGATGTTGCAGCGGGTCGTCATCGCCATGGCCATCGCCTCGGAACCTTCCCTCCTGGTCCTCGACGAGCCCACGACCGGCTTGGACGCCACCGTCGAAGCCGAGGTCCTCGATTTGGTGTCGAGTCTGCGACAGGAGATCGGCACCTCTGTGCTGTTCATCAGCCACAGCCTCGCTGTGATCCGCAAGATGTGTGACCGGGTCGGGGTCCTCTACGCCGGGCGACTCATGGCCGAAGGGCCAGCGGAGACCATCTTCACCGACCCCCGCCACCCATACACGGTGGGGCTGCTGCGATGCCTCCCCACCGGGGAGCTGGGACGAGACGAAGCGACCCTGGACACCATCCCCGGGACCCTCCCGCCGCTCGGTGCCGACATCCAGGGATGTGTCTACGCAGACCGCTGCGCTATCGCCGAGGACATCTGCAGGGAAGTCGAGCCGGACCTGATCCCACTCTCCGGTCAGCGGGTCAGCCGGTGTCACTTCCCCGATCGCGCCCCCTTCCTTCCCAGGACCGTTGCTGCCGAGCCGTCGCAACGCAACGAAGTCACGAAACCGCTGGTGAAGATCCGCAACACGTCGAAGACCTTCATGCAGGACGGGCAGCCCGTCTATGCGCTGAGTGAAATCGACCTCACCATTCACGCTGGCGAAACGGTTGCACTGGTCGGCGAATCAGGGTCGGGCAAGACCACCTTGGCCAAGGTGCTGCTTGGGATCTACGCCCCTGATGAGGGCTCGGTTATCACCCTCAGCGGTGAGGAGCTTGCGGCCGAAGTGGAGAAACGCGATCAGGAAGAGGTCCGTGCCGTGCAGATGGTGTTCCAGAACCCGGATAGTGCGCTCAACCGGCGACACAGCGTGCGCCGGATCATTGGACGGGCGGTACAGCGGCTTCGCGGCGGGGGAAAGAGACAGGCCGACGACCGCACCAGGGAGCTACTGGAAGAGGTGCGCATGGGCACGGAGTACTTCAATGCCAAGCCGCGACACCTCTCCGGCGGGCTCAAGCAGCGGGTCGCCATCGCCCGAGCGTTCGCCGGCTCTCCTGCTTTGGTCGTGTGCGACGAACCGACGTCTGCACTCGACGTGTCGGTGCAGGCGGCGATCATCAACCTGCTCTCCGAGCTCCAGGCCGAGGAGAACGTCGCCTACCTGTTCATCTCGCACGATCTCGGCGTGGTGCGCTACCTGGCAGACCGGGTCGCCGTCATGTATCTGGGAAGGCTCATGGAGGTCGGTTCCGCCGACCGGGTGTTCAACGGACCACACCACCCATATACCGAGGCGTTGTTGTCGGCCGTCCCAGGCCATGACGAGGACCGCAGGATCAGGCTGAAAGGCGAGATCCCGGCAGCATCAGAGCCGCCGCCCGGCTGCGTGTTCCAGACCCGGTGCCCGCGCAAGATCGGTGAGATCTGCGAGACGGAGGAGCCGGCGCTGGAGGAGGTCGAGCCGGGATACAAGATTCGTTGCCACATCCCGGTGGCGGAGCTGCGCGAGTTGCAGCTCTCAGCTCCCGGGGAGTGGCAAGCCGGTAGACCGTAGTCGGATAGTCGGATATCCGCAGCGAACGGTACCGACTACGAGGTACATTCACCGCGGCCAAGGAGAGACCATGAAGTCCGAGTACCGGGTGGTCGTGATCGGGGGCGGCGTCGTCGGCGCAAGCGTCCTCTACCACCTCGCCAAGATGGGATGGACCGACATCGCCCTCGTCGAGCGTGACGTGCTGACCTCCGGCTCCAGCTGGCACGCCGCCGGCGGCATCCATGCACTCAACGCCGATCCGAACATCGCTGCTCTCCAGGCGTACACCATCGACCTGCTCGAGGAGATCGGGGAAGAGTCCGGCCTCGACATCGGGATGGAGATGACCGGCGGGATATCCGTTGCCTCGGCGCCGGAGCGCTGGGAGTGGCTCCAAGCGACCTACCGCATCTTCCAGACCATGGGTATCGAGGACGTCACACTGATGGGGCCTGCCGAGATCAAGGAGCGGGTTCCGGTGATGAACGTCGATGACGTGTTTGGCGGCCTGTGGGCGGATCGCGAGGGTCACATCGACCCCTCGGCGGTCGTGCACGCCTACGCCAAGGTGGCGCGCACCCGCGGCGCCGAGGTGATCGAGCACAACCGGGTCATCGGGCTCAACCCCCGTCGCGACGGCTCCTGGGACGTGATCACCGAGCAGGGGACGATCGTGGCCGAGCACGTGGTCAACGCCGCCGGCCTATGGGCCAAACAGGTGGGTCGGATGGCCGGGGTAGAGCTGCCGGTGTCGCCGATGGCGCACCACTACTTCATCACCGAGAGCATCCCCGAGATCGAGGCGCTCGACGCCGAGCTGCCGATGTCGATCGACCTCGAAGGCTTTACCTACATGCGGCAGGACCAGAACGGGCTGCTGATCGGCATCTACGAACTCAACTACCGCCACTGGCACATGGACGGCGCGCCATGGGACTACAACGGATTCGAGCTCATCACCCCGGACCCGGATCGGATCACCGACGAGGTCCACATGGGAATCCACCGCTACCCGGCGCTCGAGGACGCCGGGATCGCCCGCTGGGTGCACGGCGCCTTCACCTTCTCGCCCGATGGCAACCCGCTTGTCGGTCCGGTCCCCGGGCTGCGCAATTATTGGTCGGCGTGCGCGGTCATGGCCGGCTTTCTCCAGGGCGGCGGTGTCGGCAAGACGCTGGCGGAGTGGATGATCGAAGGAGAGCCGGAGGAAGACGTGTTTGGAATGGATGTCGCCCGGTTCGGGTCGTTTGCGGAGAACCGTGAGTACATCCGACAGATGACCGGGCAGTTCTATTCGCGGCGGTTCGTCATGACCTACCCGAACGAGCAACTGTGGGAGGGGCGGCCGCTGCGGATGGCGCCGGCGTACGACGCCATGACCGAGGCCGGTGCCCACTGGGGGGTCTCCTACGGCCTGGAGATCCCGATCTACTTTGCCGACCGTGACTTCGAGGAGGTCCCGACGCTCAAGCGCTCCAACGCCTTCGACATCGTGGGCGAGGAGGCTCGGCGGGTGCGCGATGGTGTCGGCATCCTCGATATCTCCGGCTTCTCCCGATACGAGGTCACCGGACCAAACGCAGAGGCCTGGCTTGATCAGCTCGTCTCGATAGAGCTGGCTGCTCCCGGCCGGATCAAGCTCGCCCCGATGCTCGGTCATGACGGCCGGCTCAAGGGCGATCTGACGCTGTGGAATTGGGGCGACGGCACCTGGTGGATCCTGGGCTCGTATTACCTGCGGGCCTGGCACATGCGCTGGTTCAACGACCACCTCGACGACGGCGTGGCGGTGCGCGACATCTCGGACGGCGTCGTTGGCTTCTCCTTGTCCGGCCCGCAGTCCCGCCAGCTGCTCGAGCGGGTGACATCGGCAGATGTCTCGGGTGAAGCGATGGGGTTCATGAACTGTCGTAAGCTCGACGTGGGCCTGATCCGGGCCAGGGTCGGCAGGATCTCGGTCACCGGCGAGCTCGGCTACGAGATCCACTGCTCCGTTGCCGAGCACCTGGCGCTGCGCCGGCTCCTGCTCGAGGCCGGCGAGGACCTCGATGCCCTCGAGTACGGCTACAACGCCCTGCTCTCCCTGCGGCTGGAGAAGAGCTTCGGCATATGGTCAACCGAGTTTCGCCAGGAGTACACGCCGGGGATGACCGGCATGGACCGCTGGATCGACTGGTCGAAGGACTTCATCGGGTCCGAGGCAGGGCGCATGGAGCAGGAGACCAACGGCGCCCGCCGCCGGCTCGTCACCCTCGAGGTCGACGCCACCGACGCAGAGTCATCGCCATACGAGCCGGTCTGGGACAACGGGAGGCGAGTCGGGTTCATCACGTCGGGCGACTACGGCCACACCGTGGGCAAGAGCTTGGCCATGGCGATGCTCGACCGCGACTACGCCACCGAAGGAACCGAGCTGACCACCCACGTCGTCGGCGTCGAACGCCCGGTGCTGGTGATCCCGCCCTCACCGTACGATCCCACCGGGTCGGCGATGAGAACGTAGATGAGGGATGTCAGGGGCGGGGGATCGAACGGCTCAGGGAGTTGCCGGCACGTGCCGGTAGGCTCCGCGCGACCCAAATGGATCTACGTTGCGCAGTGATGCAGAGCCAGGTCTGATCGATCTCGGTCGCTACCCGATCAACTCGCCCAGCGATGAGCGTTATCTCGCGCTCTTGGACCGCTGCCGTGGCGGCTTGGAGGCAACGGGTGCATGCGTCCTCGACGATTTCGTGATGTCCGAGCGCTTGCCAGAGATAGTCGCCGAGATCAAGCCACACATCGGTGAGGCATTTTTCGCGACGAAACACCACAACGCCTATCTCATCCCTGATGACCCGGACCTCCCCGATGACCATCCTCGGAACCGGACACAGACCACGGACTCGGCAACGCTTGGCTACAGCTTCATTCCGAAAGACTCACTGTTGAACGGCATCTACTCGTGGGATCGGTTTGTCGCCTTCGTTGCTGACGTCCTGGGCCATGACCGGCTCTACCCGTACGCTGATCCGCTGGCGCCAGTGAACGTCCTCGTCTACGAGAAGGGTTGCCAAACCGGTTGGCACTTCGACAATGCAGCGTTCACGGTGACGTTGCTGCTACAGGAGAGCGAAGGCGGGACGTTTGAATACGCGCCCTTCGTCCGCTCCAACGAAGACGAGGCGTATGACACGGTCGCAGAGGTGCTCGAGGAGCGATCGGATCGGGTCCAGGAGCTACGCCAGCGGCCTGGCTCGCTCGTCATCTTCACCGGAAGTCGAACGCTACACAGGGTCACGCCGGTGACCGCCCCCCGCGCACGCTTGGTGTCCGTGTTCTCGTACAGCCGGGAAGTCGGCACCGAACTCGACCCCCATACCCGCATGACGTTCTACGGCCGTCTGAGCTGACAGCAGAAACGTGGTTCCGTTTGCTGCCCCCGCCCGACAGCCTCGGGGCACGCTCTCACGCTGCGGCGGCTGAGGATCGGTCGCCTACACCCACGGGCTGTGGGTCGTTCCCGAGCCAAAGGCCTCGCCCTTGGCATAGCGATCAAAGGCGAAGGGCCGCAGTTCCGGCACCGGTTGGGAGCCGAGCACCTGCCTGGCCACCAGCTTGCCGATGCCGGTCATCTTGAACCCGTGGTTGGAGTCGGCGATCATGTAGACGTTGGGCATGATCCAATCGAGGATCGGCACGTTATCCGGGGTGAAGGCGCCGATCCCGCCGTTGCGACGCTCTTTGAAGTCGGGGCGGATTCCCTCGAATCGCTTCATGAACATGCCCATGCAGGCCGTGATGTAGTCGGCAAACTCGGGCCTCGCCTGGTATCCGTCGTTGGCATGCCCGTAGGGCTCGACTTTCGCCTTCGGCCCCAGCTCGAAGGGCATTGCCCCGCCTTGGATCCCGGGTCGCTCCATGCGCTCGGTGCCGTTCTTCCAATATACGTACACGTTGTCATCGAGCTCTTCTCCGGTCTCGGGATCGTGCACCGGTGTGTTCATCAGCTCGATGTGTAGCACCGGGGGGTTGAGATTGTCGGCCGTGTAGTAGGGCCCGTCGTAGTAGACCTCGCCTTCCTCAAGGCGCCAGTAGGTCCACATGTCCTTGTCCTTGACCATCGATCCGTCGGCGTAGCCGACATCGAGCGTCATCGGTTTGCCAAGCATCTCCCAGTGCCCAGGGATCCAGGCTCCCATGCAGAGAAAGACCACATCGGCGTCGATGCTGCCCTGGGTGGTCTCGACGGTCTTGACCTCACCGCCGGCCACCTCGTAGCCCGTCACCTCCACGCCGGAGTGGATCCGAACCCCGTAGCGCTCGCACATCGTGGTGAGCCCGTTGACCGTTTGGGCGGTACCGGCATAGCCGCTCTGGTGCTCGTGGATCACCACGTCGATGGTGTGGTGCTTGAAGTCGGGCCAGACACTGGTGAGGAAATCCCGCGCCTCCTGACCGACGTACAGATCCGACGGATAGCCGATGTCGTTCTGGCTGCGATGGATCCGCTCGTAGTCCTCGAGCTGGTTCTCCTCGCCACAAGAGATGTAGCCGACCTGCTGGAAACCGAAGAGCACCGGGTCATAGTTCCACACGTCGACCGACTCGCGCACGATGGCATGGAGCGGCTCGGTCATGTAGAGGTTGCGCACGCACCCACAGGCGATGCCGGTCGCTCCGGCCCCAGGTGCGGTCTTGTCGAGCAGCACGATGTCGGCACCGGATCCTCGGCCGCTTGCCTCCAGCTCCATCGCCAGGTGCCAGGCGGTGCTCAGACCATGGACCCCGCCACCGACGATGACGTAGGTTGCCGAGTCCGGCAGTGCCGCCCTCATTGAGTCCTCCTCGCTTCTTTCCAGGCGGTGAAGCCGCCCTCGACGTCGGTGGCGCCGCTCAGACCGAGCTCCTGCGGGTTCGCCGCAGCCAGGCTCGATTGATAGCCATCGGTGCACACCACGATTACCCGCTGCCCTTCCTCGACGTCGACGACTTTCCACTCGCTCGAAGGTGCCAGGCGCCATTCCAGCACGTTGCGGTCAACCGCAATCGCTCCCGGTAGCTCGCCGTCGCGCTCTCGCTGCTCGATCGGCCTGATGTCGACGAGCAGGGCACCTGCTTCCAGCTCCCGCTCCAAGTCCTCAGCAGGAATCCGGTCCAGCACGGCTCGAGCCCGCCGCAGCAGCTCGTCGACGGAAATGGGCATGGGCACCTCCGATGCCAGTGTATGCGGCCGCATTCCCCCAAAAAGCAGGCCCAGGGGCATCCCGCCAAGGTCGGAGGTATCGTGACCGCACCATGGCAGAGGAAGAGGCGGCCAAGCGGCCAAGGCGTCGGGCGAGAAAGCGTCGCACGGGCCCGGCTCCGCCGCCCGCGTACTACCGCCAGCTCTCCAACCCGTACGAGTTCCTCCGCGTCCTCGAGGATGACCAGGTCGAAGCCATCCACCAGGCCGCATTGCAGGTGCTTGCCAACGACGGGATGCGGGTGCTGGAGGAAGAGGGGCTCGCCCACTTCACCGCAGCAGGCGCCATCGTTGACGACAACCTCGTCAGGCTCGACCCCGAACTGGTCACAGCAGCGCTGGAAACGGCTCCCGCAGAATTCGATATCACGCCCCGATCGCCGCGGCGTATGGTGAAGGTAGGTGGCCGCAGCGTGATCAACATGCCGGTGGGCGGGCCGCCCCACGCCACCGACCTCGACCAGGGGAAACGGGCGGGGACGCTCGAGGACTTCGAGAACTTCGTCCGCCTCACCCAGCACTACGACGTCGTTCACACCAACGACGGCACCGTCGAGCCCCAGGACGTCCCGTTGGAGGTCCGCCATCTGCAGACGATGCGGGCAATGCTCACGTTGAGCGACAAGGCGCCGTTCGTCTATGCGCGGGGCCGCGGCCAGGTGAGCGACGCCTTCGACATGCAGCGCATCGCCCTCGGGCTCAGCGAGGACGAGTTCATCGAGCAGCCGTGGTGCTTCACCATCATCAACACCAACTCACCGCGTCAGCTCGATGTGCCGATGTGTCTCGGAATCATCCAGTTCGCCGAGATGAACCAGGTGTCGGTGATCACGCCGTTCACGCTTGCCGGGGCGATGGCGCCGGTGACCCTCGCAGGAGCGCTGACCCTGCAACACGCCGAGGCACTGTTTGGGATAACGCTTGCGCAGATCGTCCGGCCGGGCGCTCCCGTTGTCTATGGCGCCTTCACCTCGAACGTCGACATGCGGTCGGGCGCTCCATCGTTTGGCACCCCCGAAGCGTTTCAAGCGGCACTGGCCAGCGGTCAGCTGGCACGCCACATCGGGCTCCCCTGGCGATCGTCTGGGTCGTGCACCTCCATTATCGCCGATGCACAATCCGGGTACGAGACAATGATGAACATGATGGGAGCCGTCCTCGGCGGGGCCAACATGATCCTGCACGCCGCCGGATGGGTCGAGTCCGGGCTCAGCGCCTCGTTCGAGAAATTTATCCTCGACGTCGAGATGCTCCAGATGCTCGCGGAAGCATTCCAGCCACTGCCGACGACCGAGGCCGACGTGGCCGTCGATGCCATAAGTGGGGTCGATCCCGGAGGACACTTCTTTGGGACCGAGCACACCCTGGAACGCTACGACACCGCCTTTTATGAGCCGATCGTGTTCAGCCGGCAGAACTTCGGGCAATGGGAGGAGGCGGGCTCGTTGACCGCGACCGAGCGCGCCAACACCGTTTGGAAGCAGGTGCTCGCCGACTTCGAGCCACCGCCGCTCGATGATGCGATCGCTCTCGAGCTCGACGACTTCGTTGAG
>Ga0255058_10001811_pt1 | contig 11961 bp, 5 predicted proteins | sample Cases_109_9_MG_FD_188637 | JGI IMG/M metagenome (GOLD analysis project Ga0255058, IMG submission 188637) | Seawater microbial communities from Amundsen Gulf, Northwest Territories, Canada - Cases_109_9 | ecosystem: Environmental > Aquatic > Marine > Gulf | place: Canada: Northwest Territories... | reverse complement strand
CTCGATGCGCATGCCCTCGATGGAGCTGGCCAATTGATCACATCTTATGAACGCCTTCGAGCGTAGTCGCTAATTGAAAAACGCCTATTAAATAGTCTTTCCCCTCTCCACATCTGATTGGACCTATTCAACTTATGGATGCAGAGTCGCGCCGCGAGTTCTGGCACGCCTCGTTCCAAAACCCTTCCGCCGCGTGTGCATCATAGAGTCATGCAGCATAATTTGCGTGTTCTTTCATACGCTGCGCACAACACAGCCCACACAAATTCCTTCGATCAGGCTTCCATCTTTAAGAAAATGAGGTGAAGAATCCTACACCCCCAGCAAGCAGCCCCGTGGCGAGTTACGCCGTTGCTTGCAACGCATATACTAGCTTTTTCCCATATACGTTATCATAAGACCGGCGAACTTGATCGTTCATTATCCTCTCGCGAAGGAGCATACGTGCTCGATGCCGACCTCGTTTGCCGACGTGTTATGAGTTGCCAGCGATCGAGATCGGAGACAAATTCGTTGAGGAAGTTTGATTTTCAGGCTTCCGCCCACTCTAGAGAAAACAAGTGCCAAGATGAGCAATAATAATTATCAGCAAGCCATGCATGAGGCAGTCCTTGACAGCAGTCCCGTCGCCATCACGACATTTGATCTGGATGGCCGCATCACTTCCTGGAACCCTGCCGCTGAAGCCTTATTCGGATACTTTCAAGATGAGGCTATCGGCCAGTCCATCGTTGACCTACTTTCCCAGAAAGACGACAGACATGCGCTGGTTATCGATCCAGCAAAGATGATCGAGGAACATGGACGCATTTGGCTCACAGCAAAGCAGCTGCGCAAAGAACTGCCGCCCATCGATGTAGAACTTATCGGTGTTCCGGTCGATGTTGAAGGTGAAACAGTCGGCTATTTAGCCATGTACTCAGACACCACAGAAATTCAACAGATCAATGAAGAGCTGCGCAGCCAAAAGGAATATTTCGAGGCACTTTTCGAGAACAGCCCTGTCGCGGTCGTAACGGCTGATCTGGAGGGAATAGTTGTTTCATGGAGTCCAACAGCTGAGAAGCTGTTTGGCTATTCCCAGGAAGAGGTGATCGGCGCTAATTTAGACGATATTGTGGTTAACCACCCATCAATACGTGATGAAGGAATAAACAACACCGATCATGTGCTCAACGTTGGGCGAGTTCAAATGACCACTAGACGAACGCGCAAGGATGGCTCGCTGGTCGACGTTGAGCTCCTGGCTCTACCGGTTATCGTTGGCGGCGAAAAAGTGGGCTTTATTGCCATCTACCATGATCTCACCGAAGTGAAAAATATTGAACGTGAGCTGCGTAGTCAAAAAGAATACTTTGAGGCGATCTTCGACAATAGCCCGGTTGCCATCGTTACCGCTGATTTGGAAGGAAACGTTGTTACCTGGAACCCTTCTGCAGAGAAGCTGTTCGGTTATGCGGCGGATGAAGTGATTGGTGTGGATTTGGATGATATTGTCGGCAATCATCCCGCGATCCGCGAGGAGGCGCTCGAACACTCGGCCAAAGTTCTCAATGAAGGCCTGATCCAAATCACGACAAAACGTACGCGCAAGGATGGCTCACTCATCGACGTGGAGCTCCTCGGACTACCCGTTATTGCTGGTGGCGAGAAAGTGGGCTTCGTCGGCATCTATCACGACATTTCCGCTCTCATGGCAGTCGAACGGGAACTACGCCATCAGAAGGAATATTTCCAGGCACTATTCGAAAACACCCCAGGAGCAGTTGTAACCGCCGATTTGGAAGGAAATGTTGTCTCCTGGAACCCGATTGCCGAAAAACTTTTTGGCTACACGAAGGAAGAAGTTATCGGTAGTTTTCTGGATGATTTCATCGCTGATCACCCCTCGATCCATGCGCAGGCCGTGGGATTCACCGAACAGGTCATGACACAGGGGCGCGTGCAAGCTACAGCTCGACGAACCCGCAAGGACGGAGCATTCGTGGAGGTTGAATTACTCTCGCTTCCCGTGTTAGTCGCCGGAGAAAAAATAGGCTACATCACAATTTATCATGACATCAGCGAATTGAAGAATGTCGAGCGCGAGCTTCGCCACCAAAAGGAATATTATGAAGCCCTCTTCCGCAACAACCCTGTTGCCGTGGTAACCACCGATATGGAGGTTAACGTCGTCTCATGGAATCCGGCCACCGAAAAGCTCTTTGGCTACCGTGAGCAAGAGGCTGTAGGCAAGAACCTGGATGATCTTGTTGCGACCGATGAGCGAGTGCGGGATGAGGCAATTAACCATTCAGCAAAACTCACCTCGCGCAAGACGGATCTTGTCCATCTTACGACCCAACGCACTCGTAAAGACGGATCGCTCGTGGATGTGGAAGCGATTGGCGTCCCAGTGTTTGTAGGAGGAGGACAAGTTGGCTTTATCGCCCTCTACTACGACATCACCGAATTAAAGGGCATCGAACGTGAGCTGCGCAAACAAAAAGCGGTTTTTGAGGCAATTCTCGAAAACAGCCCTGTTGCTCTGGTGAATGTTGATCTGCAGGGCAACGTGCTCTATTGGAATAAAGAAAGTGAGCGCCTCTTTGAATATAGCGTTGAGGAGGCCATTGGAAAAAACGTCGACGATCTTGTGGCCGGGGACGAGACGATCAGAGAAGAAGCGGGTAAGATCACAGAAGAATTATTCCGAACCCGAAAACTGCATGTCACAGCTAAACGAACGCGCAAGGATGGGTCGCTTGTTGACGTGGAGTTTTCCGCGCTTCCGGTGACCCTCGGGGAGGAAATTATCGGATATGCCGCCGCATATCACGATATCAGTCAACTGCTCGAAGCGCGCCTGCAGGCAGAGGCAGCCAATCAGGCAAAGAGTGACTTTCTCGCCCGAATGAGTCACGAACTGCGTACACCGCTAAATGCCATTATTGGCTTTACACGACTTGTAAAACGCAAAGGCGAACAGGCATTACCGGAGAAACAACTCGATAATCTGGATAAAGTACTTGTCAGTGCCGAGCATTTGTTGGGATTAATAAACGATATCCTTGATATCTCCAAGATTGAGGCCGGCAGGATCGAAGTCGATCCTTCAAACTTTGAGATCGAGCCGCTTATCAATCTTTGCATGAGCACCACGATGCCGCTTGTCAAAAGAAAAGGCGTGATTTTGCAAACCGAAGGTAACGGCTCTATTGCCACGCTCTACTCGGATGAAAACAAAATCAAGCAAATTCTTCTCAATCTGCTCAGCAATTCGGCCAAATTCACGCATCAAGGTCATATCACGGTGACGACAAAGCAGGAGAAGGATTCTCTGGTATTATCCGTCAGCGACAGCGGGATTGGCATCCCCGAAGATGCTTTGGAGCGCATTTTTGAAGAATTTCAGCAAGTCGATACCAGCACCACGCGCGAATATGGTGGCACAGGTTTAGGGTTGTCGATCAGCCATAAGCTGGCAACACTCCTGGGAGGTGATCTGACAGCCAGAAGCAACGAGGGGGAAGGCGCGACGTTCACGTTGACTGTACCCATGCACTATCAAGAACCCGAAGAAGATCGACTTTTGCAGGATTAATTTCCAGAAAATTGTGTAACATTTTTCGGAACTTGCGTATAAACACCAGGTAGTGCAAAGGATTGCTTAATGAAAAAAATACTGATCGTTGAGGATGTTGAACTTAACTTGGATCTATGGGAAAAAGCAAAAGTATCCCGTCGCTTGCTGCGATGATGGAAGATGGATGCGGATTTTGGCAGTGGTCGGTCAAATATTGGCTTTTTCCTTGGAAGAAGTCCCGCAGTTTGCTGCGGGCTTCTTCACTGATTCAGCTGCTCGAGGAAAAATACGCGATCGTTACCGCTAGAGATGGGGCATCCGGCGTGGCAGCAGCCTCGCACGAAAAACCCGATCTGATTTTGATGGATATCCCGGTGCTGGATGGTTGGGAGGCTACGCGCAGGATTAAGCTCGACGATGAATTGGCGAATATCCCAATTATTGGGCTTTCCTCCCGTGCGATGCACGGAGACGCCGAAAAAGCGATTTTGGCAGGCTGTGATGATTACCTCACAAAGCCTTTTGACGAAAATGAACTTTACCAAAAGCTCGAGTATTTTTTAGAGAAATAAGGTTTCTCTCATGAATAATCCACCAAAAATCCTCATCGTAGATGATGAGCCATTCAACATCGATTACCTGGAGCAGGAACTCGAAGATTTGGATTATGCAACAATAAGCGCGGGTGATGGCAAAGAAGCGCTGGAACTTGTCGATTCCGAATCACCGGACATGATCCTGCTCGACATCATGATGCCGGTGATGAACGGCTTCGAGGTTCTTTCCCAGCTGAAGGGAAACAAAGCCTGGCGAGACATTCCGGTGGTTGTAATTTCGGCCATCGATGATATGCGGGCGATTGCCCAAGGAATCGAAATGGGCGCCGAGGATTATCTTCCGAAACCCTTTGAACCTGTTTTATTGATGGCGCGCTTGAAGGCTGGATTGGAGAAGAAGCGTCTGCGCGATTTGGAACAAACGTACTTGCAAGGTATGCAGCGCGAGCTAGAAATTGGTCGCGAAATTCAGGCCGATTTTCTGCCAAAAACCATTTTACAGCCTGATGGCTGGGAGATTGCAACTTCATTCGTTTCCGCCCGCGAGGTGGCAGGTGATTATTATGATGTTTTTAATTTTTCGCAGGATAAGATCGGGCTGATGCTAGGGGATGTTTGTGACAAGGGCTTGGGATCTGCGCTTTACATGACACTTTTTCGCAGCCTGCTGCGCGCCGCATCAGACTTGGGAACAAGGGAAGACAATACCCAAAACCCCAAAAGTGAGGGGCAGCGGCTGATCGCTGCTGCACGGCTAACCAATAATTACATCACGACCGTCCATCAATCTGCCTCCTTTTCGACCCTCTTTTTTGGCAATCTTGAGCTCGCTTCTGGCAGACTTTGCTATCTTAATGCTGGTCACGAACCGCCTCTTATCCTGAGTTCCAACCAGATCAGACATAGGCTCAAGGGAACGGGGCCTGTTGTGGGCTTGCTAGAGGATGCTGAATTCCGAGTGGGAGAAGCCCAACTCGAGCCTGGCGAACTGCTGCTGGTGTACTCCGATGGATTTACAGACGTTCAAAATCCACACGGCGCAATGTACAGCAGGGAAAAATTTCTCTCGCTTTTCAACCAACCTTTTGATGACGCGCAATCTTTGGTCCAGCGCATCATCCGCGAGGTCTCTTCATTTCGCGGCGATGCGATCCAATTTGACGATATGACACTGATGGCAGTTATGCGCAAGGGGTAGGTTTCTGAAAGCTTCCCCCGTTTTATTGTTCACTATAAGCTCTCAGAAAATGCCTGATGGGTACACACCGTTAGGGGCGTTCAATTGAACGCCCCTACGACCAATTTCATTGTTATAGGAGCGAGGTTTCCCTCCCGCATCACGTATGACGGCATGCCGTGCCCGAAGTTGCAGGAACTGTACCCTGACATCGGGATAGAAGTTAGAAATTGAATTAAAAGAGCCTGATCCTAGTTCTTCTAGCCTCCCGGAGGTTGGCGAACCGATGGTTCACTTGACCCTCCAGGAAGTTATTTTTTTTAAGGCCCAGACTATCGTTGTTGGCTATCGTTTAGTTCAACGGATCACCACAATCTGTGAACCAGCCAAGTGTGCCATCTGGGCGCAGGCCAACATGCGATTCAGAATCCACTGGCCCATCCTGGGTCAGAATGGTGATTTCTATCGTATATACGTCCTCGATCGGATTGGTCTGACCATCAATCTCCCAATCCCAGGGGCCAAATTCGATCACCTTGGTTACTTCTACTCCGATCGGTGATTCAACCACCGATGCGAGATAGGCCTGGCAGGCTTCTGCGCCATATAGCTCGATCACTGCAGGATGAAGAAGATCGAACAGACCGCTAGCATTTTGTGTTTCAAATTGAGCATTGAATGCCGCGTAAAAGGTTTGAAGGTCTTGCTCCCCAGGCGCAGGTGTCGCTTCGGGTTCAGGTTCGATAACCTCGCCCACGAGTGCGTACGTGATCGGCGATCCACCTGGGAGGCCCCCTCCCCCGCCTAGCGTGTACTCGCCTTCCAACATACCATCCGCGAACGTACCCTCAAAGGAAGCAGTGATATTGGAATATCCCGCAACGGTTCCGGTACCGGTTGCCATGAAATTACCTAGATCGTCCATCGTACCTTCGACATCTACCCAAGTGCCCGAACCAAAAAAGCCAATATCAGACCCGCCAAATAATTGCAGCAGGAGGACGAATTCCGTGGGCAGATTGGCGAAAGGTCCATGTCCATCTTTATCAAACAAGATTGCTGCTGCGATGGCTAGATCGACCAAACCTGATTCGGTCTCTGTTGGCTCGGATGTTGGCGGCATCACGCCTGATGTAGGTGTAACTGCTGGTGTCGGCGGTGGACTGCATCCGCCGGGAGCGCGCGGATCATCTGAAGCGTCGCGGTTGTCTGTCTCCAATGCATCAAGATGACCGTTGCGGTTTGCATCCTCGTCACCGTCGATGGCTCCACCATTGTCATGGTCAGAATCCACATGCTTTTGCAAACCATCGCCATCAAAATCAACAAGACGCGGCCGAAAGGTCCCATGAGGGAAATAGACGAAACTGTGCATATCGGTTTTATCCAATACGCAATCGTCGTCGGTGTCATCGTCGTTGGGGTTTGTCCCAAAGCGCTTTGTTTCATCAAAGGACATGATCCCGTCATTGTCTGGATCTAGGGTTACGCTGGCTTCCTGGTTTCTTCCTGTTGGAGTTCCGCCGGGAACAAAAGAACTGACCAAATTGATATTCGCATAGCGTTCAACATGCATCAAGCCATCCCAGGGATCGTTGTAGATCACAAACTGGGTCCCTGCCGGAATTTCAGCTGCGGTCCCGTTGTATATCGCCCATCCACGAAGAACTATGGCGTGACCTGGGATCGAGGACATCACGCCCGTGCCGGCTGTGGTCCAAGCCTGGATTTGTGCAAAGGTCGGCTTTGCAAATGTCAGCGTAACAGGCGTGTTATTGAGAGACCAGGAAAAAAGTGTGCGCGCCACCGGATAAGGTGCCGGTATATCATGTCCCAGGTCACCAGCTGGCAAAGCGCCGCCACCCCAATGCTCGAAGGTTATCCGGTCTTGCGATAAATCTCCCCCATAGTAGTGATTAATCATTGCAATGGAAGCACGCGCACAATAGTTACGCCCATGCCGCGCATGGTCGCCTGGCCCGTCATTGTGCGGCCCATCCCATGGCTTCCTTGCTCCAGTTTCATCATCCCCATCCCAGCAAAGTAGATTGCTATCTTTTTCCTGCAGGAGAGGGACTAAAGAGTTAATGTAGTCCACCTCCCAAAAACTCGTTTGCGTTATTGTGTTGGCGACTGGAGAGAAGGTGACATTTACAACAGATGCCATTCCTAACTGCGGAGTGAGCGAGGAAAAAACAGAATCCTCCTCAATCGGCGGCACTGGTAACACGAGTGGCTCTGCGTCGAGAATTGTGACCTCTGAACCAGGTGAAAATGGACTTTCAGCTCCATCCAGATTGATCGCCTTTGTTCGCCAAAAGTAAGTTCCTGCAGCTGGCGCGATCGCGTAGTAGGGTTCATTTAGCGTTACTTCGACTTCCGGTGAGCTAAAACTTTCATCGTCATCCACTTGCAGAACGTAACGCGCCGCAAAAGGAACGTTATACCAGGTTAGTCGAAAATCCTGACTCAATAACGCGGCGCCATTTGCCGGAATCGTGACTTCTGTCGTCGGAACGCCATTATTTTCTCCACGCGTTGTTGCCTCTGCCGAATAAATCGCCCAAGAACTCGATAAGCCGGATGTTTGTCCAGGCAAGAGACCAATGGATTCGCCTGGTTGTGAAGAACCCGTTGTAAGCCCTCCACGCTCGGATGCCGCGTAGGTATCTTGAATCCATAGGCCTTCGGCGGCAGCGGCATCATCGTCGACTGCTTCAATGCCCCATGCCACAAAATCAAGCATAGATTCTTGTGTTCTGCTAGCAGCATTGAAGAGCGAAAGCTGGTCACCCACATCTTCAAAAGGAAAGATCATTGCTGAGTCGCTGTGCAATGTAACCCCATCACTGAGATCGTATTCATCCTCCTCGGAACCCAGACCATCAAAGAAAACAACCACAAAATTCCCGCCGGGAAGGACCGGGGCGTCAGCAGGAACAGTATAGGTGTGGCCACTTCCATCAAGCAGAGTAGCGCCTGCGAGTACCGCAGGCGTTCCGCCAGGATTTTTTAACTCTGCCCAAGGTGGCTGATCGGTATCTCCTTTGGGCGTCACTTCGTTGATGATGAGTGTTCCTGGTGCATCACTAGGAGCTTGCGTTGGAGTCGATGAAGTACAAGCAGATGCAAGTAAAACGAGAAGAAAGAAAATGAGGCCACTGCGTATCGGGATAGGCATAAACTTCATGAATAGTCTCCTTAATCGGGGTGAATACCATGAAGCTCTACTCCTGCCGCGGAGTTGGGAACCTAACAGTATCGGCATTGTGCGATTTCGCGCCAGCGTTTATTACATGAGCTGGGGGTTTTGTCAGGGTTTTATACTCGTCTTTGCCCGAGATACATTGAATATTTGGCGGTGTTACAGAGGAAACTTCGACATAATTCACCAATCAGCTGCTGATTGGGGCGTAGGGGCGGTTGGCTCACCTTTGGCTAGCTTGAACCGCTCGAGGGAGCATGGATGCACTCTTGTGCCGTGAACAAGGAATCCATATCCCAATCTACCCTATTGCGCGAAATTGATTCCGCTGGCAGACTCATCGCTAGTCAAATGGCGGCAGATTTGACGATTTCAAAATCAATCGACACAAGGGGTCTATTCGATGAAGTTTCAACGTTTCTACTTTCCTATAATCATTATTGCCGCCATTTTGTCCTCCTGTTCAACCACCACAACGGAACCCCCGCCATCGGCTTCTGCAACAGAAGACGTTTCCATTATTCCTGTGGAGGACCAAACTTGTGATGCTATCCTCGCATCCGTCAGCGGTAACAGCGGCGGGGGCGTGATCGCCGAAACAATCCATCTCGTCCGCATGAGCGTCGAGGGAGAAATGACAGAGATTAGTGTGGTGAGTGTTCCCTTCCTCCAAGAAAAGGATGTCATGTATTTTCTTAATATCCTCGCCGATCTCGATCAGGACGGATTATGGGATACAACGGGTTCGCAATCAAATGAATGGGTCGTGACCAACGCGGCGATCCTGATCATGCAGACCACCCATGCTAGCTATTTCCCCATCGATAATCCCTCACTGATCGACGATGCAGCCATCACAGTGCGGGTTGTAGTCAGCGAGGGACCCATCTTGCCTGCAGATACGTGGGATTGTGGGCTTCCCGACGGCGCTATAGCCCTTGATTCGGAAGTTTCACTGCATGTGATTGATACCGAAGTCCTTGCTAATCCCGCAGAAGGTTTTGTCGGCGGTGGCTATTGCTCGCCATTCTCAGCACCGATAAACATGGGTGTATTTGGCCCACTTGCTGAGGACCTCAACCTTGAGAGCATCTTCTACCGGCCGGGTGTCCCCGATCTCGATCAAGGTCAAAATACGTGTGTGGGACACTCCATGGCCAATTCCCTGGCCTGGTTAGCCCAGAAGCACGGCTTCACCGACAAATTCCAGCAGGCGAAAGACGCGAAGGGCAATGAACTCGATACCTATGACGTCACTACCGCCGAGGGGGCGAATGAATTGGGTTGGGAGATGATCAGCGACTGGTCGGATAAGGGCCAATACACTCCTGCCAACGGCGTGAGTTCCGACGCCATCGTCTCTGGAAAGCAGAATTTCATTGACAAGCGGGGCCTGCCCGTGAGCGTGGAAGAGATTGGCAGCGCAGATGGTAAAGGTACATTCGATGCCATCAAACAAGCGCTGAAGGACGGCTGTGACGTGGAAGTTGCGCTCAGAATTGAAACGGAGGATGGTGTCAAGGGACACATGGTGACCGTTGTTGGCTTCTCCGATATCATGATTGGCGATACGCCATCCCGTAGCCTGACCTTTCACGATCCAGGAACAACGGCCGAGGCCTCCGGTCCTGGTGGCGGGAACGATCGCTACGAATACGATCCTAAAACTCAGTCCATCAGCAATTTCCCCTTCCTCGGGAAGCTCCGCAAAGCCACCCTCGCCTTCGCCGTGAAGGAATGCTATACGCCGCCGAAGATCAGCTTGAATGGTACCTACGGGGTAGGTATCCAGGTGGCCTTGGACACGCTAAATCATGCTATTCACATCATGATGTCCAGCACAATGAATCTTGCGGTGCGTCAGTCAGACATTACGTTTGAGGGCGCCTTCCCCTGGGTTAACGTGATTGGCACTGTGGATGAGGATGGTGCTTTCCAAGCCACCGGCCGTGGCACTGTTGCAGGTTTTACGGGGATCGCCGTCACCTTTGAAGGCACGATCACGCCTGAACAGCTGGAGGGAGATTACACCATGGGCGCCGAGGGCGGACTTCCTGGCGGAGCGCCAATCGTCTACCATGTTGAAGGCGCGCGGACTGGTCCGCTTGAAGAGCAAACATCGGCTGAGAACGGCAAGACCTTGGTGGAGGCATTCTTTGATCGATTCAATGCAAATTTCAGCGCCCAATCCAGTGAAGGTCTACTCTTTCTTCTTCACCCGGCGGTCATCGATCTCTACGGGGCCGAAGCCTGCCAGGCTTATCTGGAAGAAGTCGTGCAGAACGTTATCCAGGTCAAGGTATTGAGTTCGAGTGGTCCGGAAATATGGCAGTGGGAAATCGACGAACGAACAACCCCAATCGACAACGCCTTCACGGTGAATGCCAATGTCATCGTAGGAGATGCGACTAACCAAAGAGACCTGCACATCGCCGATGACGAGAATGGTTTATTAAAATGGTTCACCGATTGCGGTGATCCGCTGCCGTAGGACATCCTGCCCAAAACTGGATGCCCTCTTTTCACCACAATTAAGTCCCTAAAATTGTCAGAATGGAGCGATTCTGCATCGTTATCTCCTGTAATTTGTCATTTGTGATGATTTGACAAAGAGGATCATAATTGTTGGATGAACGGTGCCATTGATGAAATAAACGACGGGAAAAGCTCTGATCGCTGAGCTCAAAGAGGATCCAACCTGATGCAATTATTTCAAGGCTCTTCAGAAAGCCAAAAAATGAAATTGGTTGCGTGGCTTGTATTTCCTTTAATGCTGGCACTTGTAGGTTGCATCAATCGCCCAGAAACTAAGATAATTGATCTTTCCGACTTACAATCGCTTGACCTAAACCAGACCCAGGGAATTGTCCCCCTCAGACTTGCAGTGGCAAATGTAATTTCCCCGACTGGAACGCTCGAAAGCTATAGCGCGCTGGTGGACTACATCAGTGAGAAACTGGGACGACCGGTTGAGCTCGTCCAACGTCGAACATATGCTGAGACAAACGATCTGGTTCGACAAGGAGAGGTGGATATTGCATTTGTATGTACTTCTGCGTATGTTATAGGACACGAAGAGTTCGGAATGGAGTTGTTGGTCGTACCTCAAGTCAATCAGGAGACAGTATATTACTCATACCTGATCGTCCCGAGTGAGAGCGAGGCCGATTCGATGGAGGATCTCCAAGGTATGACATTCGCCTTCACCGATCCTCTATCGAATTCTGGACGCCTCTACCCCACATTCCTTGTCCACCAGCTTGGCGAGATTCCTGAGAGCTTCTTTGGTCGGACCTTCTTCACCTACAGTCATGACGATGCCATTCAAGCCGTAGCTAACGGCCTCGCCGATGGCGCGGCCGTTGATAGTCTGGTCTTCCAATTTACCCTTTCTCGCAATCCTGACCTGGGCGATCAAATCCGCGTAATTCATAAATCCCCACCCTTCGGAATCCCT
>Ga0255058_10001810_pt1 | contig 11967 bp, 8 predicted proteins | sample Cases_109_9_MG_FD_188637 | JGI IMG/M metagenome (GOLD analysis project Ga0255058, IMG submission 188637) | Seawater microbial communities from Amundsen Gulf, Northwest Territories, Canada - Cases_109_9 | ecosystem: Environmental > Aquatic > Marine > Gulf | place: Canada: Northwest Territories... | reverse complement strand
CCCAGGCCAATTGGTACTCCTTGCGGAACAGGGGGCAGTTCGGCAGCACGGTGTTGTTGCCTTCTATTGCGAGGCCGAAAAATACCACCTGATTGATCTCGTGGCGGTGGATCGCGAGCGACAGCGCCCGGCGAAATCGAGCGTCGCGAAACAGCATGCGGTATGCATCGTCATTCACATTGAGGTTCGGATAGAGCGCGATGCGCGCGCCACGCGCGGTCGTCCAGAGCCGGACCTTCTGATTTTCCCGTTCTTCGGTCGCCTTGAGGAAGGTGTAGTTGTCGAACCGGATGTAGCGCGCCTGCAGGTCGCTGGCGCCGGCGCCCACCTTCGCGGGAATGATGCTGCTGCCCGCAATATAGACAACCACTTCGTCGATGTAAGGCAGCTGGCGGCCTTCCGGATCGACCCGGTGGAAATAGGGATTGCGCTTGAAGACGAAGCGCTCCGAAGGCGGTTTGGTGGTGTTGATCCATGGCTGCAAGGTCGGAAGCGCGGGGTTTTTGTTCTTGTAGGCATTGCTCACCCGGCTGTGCAGGGCGGCCCAGTTGCGCACCTCTTTTTCCGCCACCATGGCTTCGAGTGCGGTGGGGTCTGCGTAGCGGGTGTGGAACTGCTTGAGATAATGGGCCGGAGCGTAGAGATAGAGTGGCCGTGCGCCGGCCAGGGCATGCAGCAAGGTCGGGTTGGGCTTCGGCCAGGTGTAGCGGATGCGGGTTTCGTCCAGCACTTCGAAGCGCGGGCGGTCGCCATCGATTAGGAGAACGTTTGGGATGCCAGCCGGCGAAAGCTCCTCGTTGTTGGCGACATCGTCCCACCAATATCGGAAGTCCTCGGTAGTGAAGGGATGGCCGTCGGACCACTTGTGGCCGCGACGCAGGTGAAGGGTGAAAACGCGATTGTCCTCGATCTCCACCCGCTCCAAGACGTCCGGCACCAGCTCGAGTTCGGCGTTGTAGCCGACCAGACGGGCGTAACCGTAGACGGTCATCTGCCGGAGATCCCGGCTTTTGCCCATGAGCAGCCGCAGTTGACCGCCATATTTGCCGGTCGCCTGCCAGGGCCGGTCCATGGCGTCGACGAAGGGCGTCTCTGGGAGCCGCTCGGCCAGCGGCGGCAGGCTGCCCGCCTGAACCTGCGCCGCCAAATCCGGCGCCTCCAGATAGCCCGCAAGCGCCGAGGGGCTTGCGGCAAGCGCCGCCAACACCAATGCCGTCAGGGCGATGAGCAAGCGTCTCATTGCGCCGCCTCCAGCCCGCCCAGCGACGGATCGGCCTGCACGAAATGGCCACCGCCCAGTTCGACGAACGCAAGTTGCGCCGTTCCGTTCACGGTAAAAGGCGACGGCCAGGCCGCCGGGTCGGAGGCGCGGCCTTCCATCAGGGCGCCGAGGTTCAGGCGGCGGTCCGGGTCGGGCTCGGGCACGGCGGAAACCAGGGCCTTGGTGTAGGGGTGTACGGGCTGCTGGAACAAAAGCTCGCGCGGCGCCAGCTCGACCAGACGGCCACCGCACATGACGGCGATCCGGTCGGCGATGTAGTCGACCACCGCCAGGTTATGGCTGACGAACAGGTAGGTGAGGCCGAGCTCGGTCTTGAGGTCCTTCAGCAGGTTAAGTATCTGGGCCTGAATCGAGACATCCAAGGCCGAGACCGGTTCGTCGCAGATCAGCAGGTCGGGCTTGAGCGCGAGCGCCCGGGCGATGCCGATGCGCTGTCGCTGGCCGCCGGAAAACGAATGGGGGTATCGCTTCAGATGCCGCACATCGAGCCCGACCACGCGCAACAGATCCTTGACCATCTCGCCCCGCGATTGGGCGTCGCCGAAGTTGTGGATCACCAGAGGCTCGCTGATGATATCGAACACCGTCATGCGCGGATTGAGCGAGCCGAAGGGGTCTTGAAAGACAAACTGAATGCGTCGGCGAAAGGCCGCCAGGTCTTCGCCGACCAAAGCCAGCACATCGACGATCTTGCCGCGATCGTTGAACGCAATCTGGCCGGCGTTGGGCGTCAGGGCGCGCATGACGATCTTCGCGAGGGTTGTTTTGCCGCAACCGCTTTCGCCGACCAGACCCAGGCATTCCCCGCGCTGGATCGTGAAGCTGACGTCGTCGACGGCCAGGGTCTGGGACTGTCGGCTGCCGATCAGTCCGGCCTTGCGGTTGGTGAAGTATTGGGTGACATGCTCGACCGCGAGCAATGGACCCTGCTTGTCGGCATCGCTCGGCCAGGGTTCCTTGGCCTTCAGCAGCGGCGAGCCGCCGTCGTGCTTAATCTCACGGATCGGCCGGAGGCGTTCGTCGCGGGCCATGTTGAACCGCGGCACGGCATTTAGCAGCGCCTTGAGATAGGGATGTTCGGCGCGCCGAAAGATATCGTCGAGCGTGCCGGATTCCATGACTTCCCCCTGGTACATGACCACCACTTCTTCTGCTACGTTGGCCACGACCCCCAGGTCGTGCGTGATCATCAGCACCGCCATGCCGAGTTCCTGCTGCAGATCGCTGATCAGTTTCAGGATCAGCGCCTGGATTGTCACGTCGAGCGCCGTGGTCGGCTCATCGGCGATCAGCAATGCTGGCCGGCAGACCAGCGCCATGGCGATCATGGCCCTTTGACGCAGGCCCCCAGACAGCTCGAAAGGATAGGTGCGAAGCGCCTTCGCCGGGTTGGGAAACCCTACCAGGCGCAGCATTTCTATACAAATTTCCTCGCCCTCGGTGCGGTTCACCCTGCGGTGCAGGTGCAAGGCCTCCGTGATCTGGTTGCCGACCGTGTGGACCGGCGAGAGAGAGGTCATGGGCTCCTGGAAAATGATCGAGATCCGGCCGCCGCGGATGCGCCGCATTTCGGGACTGTCCGGGCGCAGGGTGGCAATGTCGATCTCGCGGCCCGGCGCCGCTCCGCCGTCTACCGGCTGAGCCTCCGCCGGGTCGGCGAACAAGATGCTGCCGCCCTCGATGCTCGCGGCCTTGGGCAAGATTCCCATTATGGCTTGGCTGACCACGGACTTGCCGGAACCCGATTCACCGACCAGTGCGACGGTCGAGCCGGGACGGATTCGGAAACTTACCCCGCGCACGGCATCGAGGCGGCCTTCCGGCAGCTGGAAGGCGATCTTGAGGTCTTCGACTCTAAGCAGATCCTCCATCTTCGCCGCCTTGGGGTCCACGGCCACGCTCCTATTTCTCGGGTGCCGCCGCGACGGCACTGCAATTCGCGAGGGGCAGGTCGCCCAACTGTGTCTTGTTGCGTCGCATGAGGACTACCCGATGCTGGTTCCGGAGGCCTCGGGCGGCGGGGATTCCCGGTCGGCGTCGACGCCAAGGCTCAAGAGATTGCCCGCCGAGGTCGGATCCATGGAAAAGCCATTGTCCCGTATCGCCTTGGCGGCCCGCCAGGCAACGTAGTCGAAGCCCTCCATACCGGAGTCGTAGGTTAGTGAACGCCCTCCCCCCTTCAATTTGAGCTGCATGAAACCTCCCTCGGCCCGTGCTTGTCGCTTGGTGCCAAAATACCTCAGTTTCAGCCACTGCAGGTCGGCCCACGCCATGACGCGCGTACGTAAACCCACATCGCAGATTTCTGTGTCGGTAATCGCCACCCTGGTCACATTGCGCTGGACCGTTCTGAAGGCAAAATAACCGAACAGTGCGCTCCAGCTCCCGAATATCGCAACTATCGCAGGCGAGAGGGGCGTAGACAACAGGACGCCGAGCCCGACGGCGAGTCCGGCACCGGCGCGAATGTAGTCTCCGGCCAGGGCCCGCGCCGGATAGCGGTGGACCATCATGGGTCCACACACGAGGCGGCGGACAGATGAAAGGCCTCGTCGGCCGTGATCCACCGAGTTGCCGGATGATCGCCGAGCACCGCAAGAAGACGCGACACGAAGCCCCAGGCCGCGTCGTCCATGACGAGGTGGTGGGTCAGCAGGCCGCTAGGCTCGTCCGGCTCAGCCCCGCACGAGCCTGCGGCCGCCACTTCCGTCCTCACCTGCCGGCGGGCGCGCAGATGTCCGATCAGCAGGTCCAACGCCTCGTTCTCCCCCAAGAACTCCCGTTCAGGTCTCCACCGCATGACATCGACGTGCGTGTTGCACGCAACCAGTCCGTCCGCAGGTCTCAAAGCGGTGCGGGTGGTGTGGGTGGAGAGCCCGCGAAATCCGAGTCCGGCCAGCTCGGGAACAAACTCATCCGCAATCCGGTTCCAGGGTGGAACCAGGACCGGGACGGCTTGTTTCCCGAATTTGGCGTTCAGCATAGCCTGGCCGCCCGCAAGTTCTTCGCAGATCGCGACACGCGGACGATGCGGGCCCAATTCCATGGATTTCTCACCCTCAGGGGCGTGATTTGCATGATCGAAACCGTGCTGGAGCACGCTAACGTCTGCCGCCGCCGCTAACCGCTCGGCCAGCGCGGTCGTGGCGTGGGCCGGGATGACGGCCAAATTCAAAGGGATCTTGTACTGCCCCGCGAGATCGAGCAGGCGGTCGAGCGCCGGACTGCAGTCGACCGCGTCGTCGTCGCGCCACCACAAGGTGGCCGCCCGGTCGGTTTCCCGCCACGCCTCCAGTTCCTGTTGCAATGCCTGCCAGCCGCTCATGGAGTTAGTTTATCAAGCATGTCTTGGAGGATGGCGGTCGTTTTCCGGGTCCCGGTCATGTCGATTGGCGGCGCCGGGCTTCGGTCTGTCATGACCAGCGCCTGGCGCAGTCCTTGGTCGAGGCGTTCGCCGGTGAGCTCGGCCTCCGCCACCACGGACAGCAGGCCCCTGGCCGCCAACAGATCGGCCCGCAGACTCTGTTCGGTCTCCGACCCGGCAGCGAAGGGCACCACGACAGCAGGCCGGCGGCTGAGCAGGACCTCCATGACCGTATTGTAGCCGGCCTGGCTGACCGACAGGCGGCAGCGGGCGAGCAAGGCCTGAAAGTCCGGCCGCGACCGCTCGACGATCACGCCGCCCGTTAAACAGTTGCGCGCACGGCGGGCGAGCGCTTCGAAATCCGCCGCCGGGAAATGTTCGCCAACCAGGATTCGCCAGGGCGCGGCGTTGAGCGGACCGATCGGCCGGGCCGCGAGCGCCGCCTCGATCAGGGGCCCGGCGACCCGCCCGCCGCCGGCCGAGACCAGGATCTCGCCCTCCCCCGCGGACGTCCCTGCAGACGTCCCTGCCGACGCCCCTGCCGACGCCCCTGCCGACTCTGGGGTGGCAGTGCCGTCCAAAGAAGCGGGCGGCTCCGTCACCACGTATCCGGTGTAAGTCACCTCGGGTGCGACTCTGGCGATCTCGGGGAAGGTCAGATCCAGGGTTGCGACGGCAGGATCGCCATGGACCAGCACCCGGTCGAAAAATCGGTCCAGGGTGGCCATCATCCACCGGGTCTTTTCGGCGCTGCGCTGCGCGTTGAGGATGTCGCGAACTGAACAGACGATGGCCGGCCGCGGGGTTCGTCTCGCGGCCGTTTCGAGCAGCGGCAGCAGCTCGAAGCGCATCTGCCGCCGCCCCAGAGGGAACATCTCGGTGATCAACAGGCGCGGACGCGCGGCCCGGAAGATTTCAAGCAATTGTGTGGCGCGTGCGTCCTTCCAGGCCTGGTCGATGAGCTGTCCCTTATCGTCCACCAAGCCGGAAAAGTGCTCGTCGAGGCTCTTGAGCGGCGGCAACTGAACCAATTGTGCCGCCCCTATGTCGAGGCCGGGCACCGGCAGCCCGCCCGAGACGAAAACCACCTTCACCCCCGCCGCGTCGAGCGCCCGGGCAATGGCCGCAGAACGGCGCAGGTGGCCGATGCCGAGCAGATGCTGGACGTAGAACAGGATGTCGGCGGATCCGGTCACGGCAGAAGGGTCAGGTTCAGGCGTGCAACGTCAAGGCTGCCATCGGATGCCAGTTGAAACGCGTGAGCGCAATCCGGAAGCAGCTTATCCGGAGGCTTTCCGCGCAGGTCCCAGCCGGTGGCGAGGGCATAGATTGCCCGAGTGATGCCCTTGTGGGCCACCGCGACGGCGGGGTTGCCGCCGGCCGCCACACGGTTGAGCCAGGGCGCGAGGCGGGTCTGCAGGTCGCGCGGGCTCTCGCCGCCCGGCGCGCGGAAGTCCAGGCCGCGCGCCTCGTTCGCCGCCATGGTTTCGCCCAGGCGGGCGCGCAGCTCGCCCAGTCTCTCGCCCTCCCACCGACCCCAATCGGTTTCGATCAGCTCGGGTACGATTTCGGCGTCTTCGTGGCCCAAGAGGGCGGCGGTCTCGCGGGCCCGGCGAAGCGGGCTGGTCGCCCAGTCGTAGTCCTGAAACGCCGGCGGAATTCGCCACTCCCGGACCCGCGCCCGGCCTTCGCTGCTCAGCGGTCGGTCGCTGCGGCCTTGGATGCGCCCCTCCGCGTTCCAATCGGTGGGACCGTGGCGCAGCAGGACCAGTTCCGTCTGCGTGGTGCGCGCCATCACGCGGCCCCAGGAGTCTCGATAATGCGTTTCAAGCTCACGGCCGCGCGCTCCAGACTATGCTCACGGGCGACTTTGGCGAGGGCCGCGCGGCCCAGCCGCGCGCGCCGCGCCGGGTCGCCCAGAAGGCGCTCCAGGTCGGCGGCGAAAGCGGTCGCATCGCCGGGGTCCGACAAGAGGCCGGTCTCGCCGCTCTCGACCAGGGCCGGCACCCCACCACTGCGCCCGGCGACCACCGGCAGGCCGGCCGCCTGAGCTTCCAACAAGGCCATGCCATAGGCTTCGTTGACGGCGGGCCAGGCCAAGAGGTCACAGCCGGCGAGCAAAGCGGGCAGCTCGCGCTCCCCGACGGCGCCCGCGAAATGAACCCGGCGCCCACCGCTATCCGGGGCCGCCAGTGCGGCGAAAGCCTGTTCGACCTCGCCGCGGGCCGGACCGTCGCCGACGATGAGGAGCTGCCAGGCGGAATCCGGGAGCCGGGCGAGCGCCTCGGCCAGAAGCCGGTAGGACGCGAGCTTGTCACCCCGGCGCATCATCGCCACCGCCGCGACGATCGGCCGGTCAGGGTTCAGGGCGAACTTTTGGCACAACGCGGCCCGGTGGGTGCTGCGGGCGCCAGCCGCGGCCCGGCCCGGCTCCGGGTCGAGGAACGGGGGGATCACGTGGACAGGGCAGGTCTCCGGCAGGCAGGCCGCGTCGTCCGGATTGAGGGTGATCACCGCCGACGCGCGCGCGAGGGCCGCCACGGCCGCGCGATGCCCGCGATCCCAAGGCCCGCCGGCGCGCTTGGGCGCGACCGAGGCCTCGGCCACGAAATAGGGTATGTCCAGCCCTCGGCACACGGCCGGCCCGAGCCAGTCCGGCGCCTTGTAATAGAGATGATAGGTGAACCAGCACCCCGGACGCTCCGCGGCCGGCCGGGCCCGGAAACGGCGCAGGATCCGGTCCGCTATTCCGGCGCCGAGTTGCGCCAGCCGGGCCTGGCGATCCGGATCGCCGGCGCCGTCACGGCTGCAGAAGCGGCTGGCCAGTTCGACCTCCTGGCCGGCCAGGCGGAGCGCCTGCATAAGCAAATTTGCCATCCGCCGGTCGCCGGACGGCTGCGGATGGTCGGGCGGCTTCATGGGGGCGTAAAACGCGATGCGCATGAGACCTATCCGGCCCTCAGGAGAAGCCGCCCGCCGGGGACCGGTTTGGTCTCGCTCATTGCGCCGCCGCCGGATAGGCCGGCGCCAGGCGGTCGGCCAAGAGGTCGAGGCTCCGCTCCATCGAGAAGTCGCGCCGCACCAAGTTGGCGCCCGCGCGGCCCAAGCGGCTCCGTAACTGGGGATCCCGGATCAACCCGATGAGCGCGGCGGTCATGGCGGCGGGGTCCCGCGGCGGCACCAACAGCCCGGTCTCGCCGTCGCGGATCAGCTCGGGGATGGCGGATACCTTGGTGGCCAGGCACGCCAGCTCCTGGCTCTGCGCTTCCATCAGGACATTGGGCAGGCCGTCGCGGTCGCCGTCGTCGGCAATCCGGCTGGCCAGAGCGAAGACGTCGGCCTCCCGATAGGCCGTCAGGACAACGTCCTGGGGCTGCGGTCCGCGCCACTCGATCCGGTCCGCTAGACCGAGGCGCTCTGCCTCCGCTCGCAATGCGGCCGCCAGGTCGCCGCCGCCGATATGAACGAGGCGCCAATGAAGATCCGCCGGCAACCCGGCCAGCGCCCGCAACAGGTCCGGATAACCTTTTTTTTCGACGGCCCGGCCAACGGACAGGATCACCAGGGGGTCCTTGGCATCGCTTCCATCGCGCGCGGGGCGCCGGTCGGGGGGCGGCGGAAAACGCTCCAGATCGAGGCCGTGATAAACCAGTCCGACCTTGCCGGACGAGACGGGGTCTTCGGCGCCAAGCGATACCAGATGGTCGCGCCCGACGGCCGTGCAGGTGACCAGCCAGTCCAGATCTCTCAGTTTACCCCGCTTTTCCCAGGCCGGTATGGTCCAGATATCCTTGGCGTGCGCCGAACAGGACCAGGGAAGGCCGGTCATTTCGGCCGCGTAACGGGCGACCGACCCCGGGGTGTGCAGGAAGTGCGCATGGAACCGGACCACGCCGGCCGGGAGCTCGGCCGCCAAAACGCAGGCCTGGCCGAAGCGGCGGACCCGGTTCTGGGTCCGATCGCGGCGCAGATCGGCAAGCCATTGCCGGCGTGCGGCGCGGTATCCTGGCCGCCGGCGCGCCGCCAGCCAGCCCCGCACCACCCTCAGTGGTTCTTGCCGAAGATATTCCGGCAGATAGGTGACGGGCGCGGAGATCTCGTCATGGATCGGGTGTTTCGTCGGATCGGTCGGGTGACGCAGGCTGTAGAGACGAAGCTTGAGGCCGCGCTTCTGCAAGCCGAGGATTTCCTGGGCGATGAAAGTCTCGGACAGCCGCGGATAGCCCTTCAAGACGATCGCGATCGAAGCGTCGTCGCCTGGGTCGTGTGCGGAACCGTCTGCGGGTGTAAGCGTGCGGGTCATACCCGGACGTTAAAGAGGGCCCCGGCGCGGAGCAAGTCGGGGGTGGGCGAGCCGACGCGCTCAGGACGACGCGCTGGCGCGCCTTGCTTGCGGCGCGGTCTTGGCGGGCTCGCGGCGCACGCCGAAACCCCTGCGCCGACGGTTCAGCCATTGGCGGGTCAGCTTGACGACGTTTTCCGTACCGTCCAGCAGGCCGGGCACCACCCGCTCGGCGGGCCGGTTTTGCTGCGGCAGGGTGCGCAAGGCCGTGGCCATGGTCTTCGGGTCGCGCACGCCGTCGTCGGTCAGCATCCGGACCAGTCCGAGCTCGTGGGCGCGGCGCGCGCGCAAGTACTGCTCCATGCGCGGTTCCGTGCGCGGCACGATCACGGCGCGTTTATCGAAGGACAGGATCTCGCAGAAGGTGTTGTATCCGCCCATCGAGACGACCCCGAGGGCCTTGTCCATCAAGGATTCGATATGGGCGTCGAAGGTGATGGCCTCCACGTTTTTCAAGCGCCCGGCCCGTCGCCGGAAATCGGCCTGCAGTTTACTGCCCATGAAGGGGCCGAGCACCAGAAGGGCCGGATAGGGGATCTCCGGATCGGATTCGTAGGCCCGCAGCACCCAATCGATGATCTGCTCGCCGTCGCCGCCGCCGCCGACCGTGATCAGCAGGTAGGGATCGCGGATCTTTTCCAGGCGCAGTTGCGATCCGGTTTTCGGCAGGCGGCGCTTCAGATAGCCTGTGTAGGTCATGATCTGCTTGACCCGGCCCGGCAGCTTTATGCCCTTGAGGGGTTCGCAGATCTGCGGCAGACCGTAGACCCAGATCTCGTCGTAATAGCGCTCGAGCGCCGGCACGGCGTTCTTGCGCTCCCATTCCGGGACGAGCAGGCTCGGCTCGTCCATCACGTCGCGCAGGCCAAGCACGCAGGGCCTGCCCTGGCTTTTCAGGTATTCGAGCGCCGGCTCCACCTCGCCCCGCAGGCCCAGTGGTTCCTTGTCCACCAGCAGCAGGTCGGGGTCGTAGACCTTCGTCGTGTGCTCGATAATGGAGGCGCGCAAGGCAAGGGTCTGATCGATGTCCAGGTGCAGCTTGAGCGAGGTGTATTCGCCGTTCCTCAGCTTGATGACCCCGGGAATGCGGACGAAATCGACCCGCGCCCGGAAGTCGAAACTGCCGATGATGGGCGAGCCCGAGAGAATGAGTACCGAGAGATTGCGATCGGCCGCGACCAAGGCATGAGCGATTTCGCGGCAGCGCCGCAAATGGCCCAGACCGAAGCTGTCGTGGCTGTAGATGAGGACGCGTTTGTCCTTGCGTTTCACGGCCGGTGACATCCTGCCCTCCCCGCGTGGCGGTTGGTTCCGACGAGTGCCAAAGGAGCCCCTTGAGGGCCTCTCTTCCAGGTTCGCGATTCAGGTGCGATCATGCCATAGGGCAAGACCCCGCGGGAATAGCCTTTTTTTGATCCTGGGATTGGCGCTTTCGCGACCCCAGTTTACCCGGCCAGACCCTTTGACTAAGCTGCCGGCACGGGGAATCGGCTAAGCCCCGCGTCCGCCTCAACTCCGCCGACCGGCGGCCTTACCTTGCGAGCGATCGAAAGCATGGAGCCAAATATTTTCAAATACGTCTGGCGCCACAGCAAGGCGGAGCAGGTCCGCATCCTGATCTTGGTGATGATCTCTCTGCCGTTCTATTTCTTCTCGCTCGATCTGCCCAAGTCGATCGTCAACAAGGGTATTCAAGGCCAAGGGTTTGACGGGCCGGGCTCGACCCAAGCCATCTTCGGACTCGATCTGCCGTTCGGCGAGCTACTCACGGGCGAAAAAATCGAGCTGTTCGGCGGCTTCGAGCTGGAGCAGCAGGATCTGCTGCTGGCAATCAGTTTCGCCTTCCTGGCGCTGGTCCTGGTGAACGGCGGTTTCAAATTCGTCATCAACACCCGCAAGGGCCGCTTGGGCGAACGCATGCTGCGCCGGCTGCGTTACGAGCTGGTCGACCGGGTCTTGCGCTTTCCCATTCTCCACCTGCGCAAGGTCAAGCAGGCGGAAATGGCGACCATGATCAAGGACGAGGTCGAGCCGCTGGGCGGCTTCATCGGCGACGCCTTCGTCACGCCGGTCTTCCTCGGCGGCCAAGCCATAACGGCCATGGCCTTCATCATCTTGCAAAGCATTTGGCTGGGGCTTATCGCGGCCGCAATCGTGCTGGTGCAGGCCTTCCTGATCCCCAAGCTCAGGAAGCGCATCTTGGTGCTCGGGCGCGAACGGCAGCTGACCGCGCGGCAGCTGGCCGGCCGGGTGGGCGAGGTCGTCGACGGCGCCGTCGAGATCCATGCCAACGACACCAGCAACTACGAACGAACCGACTTCTCCGCGCGCCTGGGCCGGATCTTCTACATCCGCTACGAGATTTTTCAGCGCAAATTCTTCGTCAAGTTTCTCAACAACTTGCTGGCCCAGTTCACGCCCTTCGTCTTCTATTCCCTGGGCGGCATCTTGGCGATACAGGGCCAGTTGGATATCGGCGCCCTGGTGGCGGTGATCGCCGCCTATAAGGATCTGCCCAGCCCGATCAAGGAGCTGATCGACTGGGACCAGCAACGTAACGACATACAGATCAAATACGACCAGGTGATCGAGCAGTTCCAGCCGCCGGGCATGATCGCGCCCTGGGTGCAGGATCCAGAGACGCCGGAACCCGAACCGCTCACCGGTGACTGGCAGGTCTCGGCGGTGACGCTGGCCGACGATACGGATGTCAGGCTGGTCGACGCGGCGAGCTTCACCGGGCACCTCACCGATCATATCGCAATCGTCGGCAACAGCAGCAGCGGCAAGGAGCACTTGGGCATGCTGCTCGCCGGACTCGTGCAGCCCTCATCGGGCGACATCAAGATCGGTGGGCGGAATATTCCCGAGCAGCCCTCGGCGGTCACCGGCCGCCGGATCGCCTACGTCGGGCCGGACGCCTATCTGTTTCCCCATTCGGTCTACGAAAACCTCGTCTACGGCCTCAAGCACAGGCCC
>Ga0255058_10001809_pt1 | contig 11968 bp, 12 predicted proteins | sample Cases_109_9_MG_FD_188637 | JGI IMG/M metagenome (GOLD analysis project Ga0255058, IMG submission 188637) | Seawater microbial communities from Amundsen Gulf, Northwest Territories, Canada - Cases_109_9 | ecosystem: Environmental > Aquatic > Marine > Gulf | place: Canada: Northwest Territories... | reverse complement strand
ACGTCGTGCACCGCGCCGTCATCCTCGCCAGTGGTAACGTTATACGTCAGGGACACCTGGTTAATATCATCAACATGCTGCCGCAGGTTGAACTGGATGTGCCAAGGACCAGCGAGGAACTCAAGCACATCAAGAAGATCGCACGGAAAAAGTCCGTAGAAAATGTCGAAAAGCATTTCGTTCTCGGCGCGTTGAAAAGGAACGGCTGGAACGTAACGCGGTGCGCCGAGGAGACTGGAATGCAGCGCAGCAATTTCCAGGCGCTGATGAAGAAATACGACGTCGGAATTCGTGACGGAGAGCCGCAACAAGCGGAGGATGGCTCCGATGGTAGCGGAGCCTCCTGAGACAGTCGCCGCAAGACTTTGGCTAGTGGTCGGGTATTTCCTCAGGTTCTTCGTAGCCAGTAAACATTTCCTTGAAGTGCGTCGAAGGCTTCTGGCCCAGTGCGCCCATGTACGCATGCACCGGGATGAAGAACACGAACAGGATGAATATCAGTACGTGTATGGTGTCGACTACGCGGATCCCACCCATCATCTCAATCCAGCTTGCGAAACGTTTGATATCCCACATCATGATGCCTGTGATGAACTGGATCGGGGCGACCACCAGCATTATTTGCTGGTAGGTCAATCTTTGCATCGGGTTGAACTTGTTGTAAGGACTTGCGCGGTGCGGGCTATGCTCCCCCTTGAAGATGCCGTAGCCGTAATACCGTGCCTGCCGGAAAAAGTTGCGAATAAAATTCTTTGCATCCAGCACAGGATGATAGTTGGTGATCCGGTCTGAGAAGAGGTAATAGCCCAGCCACAGGAAGTAGTTGGCGATTACCGCAAATCCGACCCAATTGTGCAGCTTGATGGCTGCTTCAAAGGTCATCAGCGTGAACAGGTCGACGTATCGGATCTGGACCCCGGTCAGGATCAAGGATACGAATCCCAGCGCATTGGTCCAGTGCCAGATGCGTATCGGAAGCGGATGGAGATAGGTCTCTTCGTGACAGGCCTGGTTTGCTCGAATCGTTTGCATCTCGGTACTCCTTGCTACCGTTTTCTTCTCAGGTACTTACCCATTGTCATGTGGCCGAGCGGAATCGCCAGACCGCCAACCAGACCAAGGATCAACAAGCCATCCAGCAACCCAACCCGGGTGCCGCCGAGCGCGTAGAAATTGCTGACGGAGCCCAACGATTGCACCGAATTCAGGACTTCGCTGTCTGCTTGATAACGCAGTTTCCTGCCGTCCGGACGAGCGATGGAAACCGTTACATTCTGGAACGCGTCGGCGCCGTTTTGATGGCAACTTCGGCAGTTCCTGACCGCCGAGCCCTTGGCCGCAAGCCGGTGCGCATCGACACCGGTGCTGACTTCCATCCGTCCACGCAGCGTAACGTCGGTACCCTGACCTTCATGACTCGTCTGCCGGACGAGGCTCCAGAGTTCCAGCGGATCCAGGCCGTCACCGGTCGCATCGATCTCGCGTACCCGCTCCCGGAATACGGCATGAGACTCACCCTGACCCACGGGGGTCTGGGTCAGGTTGTCATACAGTTGCAGATCGATCCGGCGTTCCGCCATGGGCGCATGGCAGGCGGCGCAAGCAACCACGTCGAGGTGCAGGCCGGCATTCGGCAGCCAATCCTGGTGTGCCAGGATGACTCCTTCATGGCAACTCAGACACGTGGACTGCAAGCGGTCGTTCGCTGCCACGGCAGTAATTTCATGCGCCCGATGGCAATCAGCGCAGATCGGAGCCTGTATGTGGCTGGCCCGGATCACATTCCCGCTGGACCTGGCCTCACCGTGTACGCTTCGTGCATAGGCTTCGAAAATATTTTCGTGACAGCTTTTGCACGGCTGACCGGTCAGCGGTTCGAACACTGCCAGCGACTTGATCGCGTGGGCGCTATGACAATCGGTGCAAAGTGGTGCAGCGTGGTTACCGTCTGCGACCAGGCTGGCGTGAATGCTGCCTTCGTACTGCCTGAACTTCGACTGGTGGCAGTTACGGCAGCCCTCGTTCTGCTCAATGGAGTAGTCGCGCTTGTTGTTGATGGCTACCTTGGTCTTGGGATGTTTCCTGTTCGCGATATCCGGGTGGCAACTGGTGCATCCGATACCGCCGTGCACGGACTCCGAGAATTCGGCGACCGACACACGCAACGAGAGTTTTTCCCCATTCTCCAGCGTTTTTTTCAGCTTCATGGAGTGACATGCGAGACATTTCGCATCGCTGTCGGAGAGGATGTCGTCAGCCATGCTGAGAGACACCGGCACAAATAGCAGCGTGGAGGCCAGTATCACAGCGAAAGTGAGCAGGGCAGCACAGACAGGAGCTGCCCCTTGGTCCGCTTTTACTGGGCTGCTTGCCCTGCTCTTGCTCAACATGCTCGTTTCCTCTTGTTTATCGCCTGAAGCCTGCGCCGCTGGCATGTAACGGGGCGGCTGCGCCATTTCTCCGCGCGCGGTTTCAGCTGGATACCAACTTCTCGGCAAGAGCCTCCTTGCCCAGCTTCGCCAACAGGTAGAAACCGACGAACGGTAACGCGATGATGTAACCCAGGGCGATGAATGGCGCCAGGAAGAACATGCTGACGTTTTTCGCGAAAATACCGACCTTTCTCAAGGTGCTGATGCTTTGTTCCGTAGCGATATCTGACGATGTTTCCGGCTCATTGGCTGCCTGCCAGACGTTAGCGGGTTCCTGCAGCGCCTTAAGCGTGATGCCCTCAATGATTTCAGGAGTGAGTGGCTTATGAACAAAGCCACTGACGCCCAGCACCGAGGCCCTGGCTTCGTGGTCTGGCGTGCCATTGCCCGTGATCACGACCACCGGTGTCCAGGGGCACCTGGCTTTGATGTGCTCGGCGACTTCGAGCCCATCCATACCCGGCATCACAATGTCGGTGAAAACGACGTCATAGTTCGTGGATTCGATGTATTTCAGACCTTCCTCACCGGTCAGCGCAGTGCTGACTTCATAGCCTTTGTCGCTGAGGACCCGGTCGAAGCTGCGTCCGACCACTGCATCATCGTCGATGACAAGTACTTGTGGTTTGGCATTCATGATTTTGCTCCTATCTTCGTTAATTGAGTGACTGCCGGGTTCATGGGCTGGTGCGAAACGAGGTATTCCGCTTCCCGGTTTTTCAGTTCGCTGCGTAACGCCCAGCGTTTCTGGATCATGGCGTCATTTGCCGCCTTGATGACATCATTGGGGCCGACCGGCTTGGCCAGGTAGTTGTGTGCTCCCAGTCTCATCGCTTCCTTGGCGGACTCAATGGTCGGGTAGCCGGTGATAATGACGACCTCACTACACGGCCAACGTTCTTTGATTATTCTAAGAACGTCCATGCCGTCCAGGTCCGGCATGCAAAGGTCGAGCAGGATGACGTCGAAAGGATGTTGCTCCATAACGCGCAACGCCTCATTGCCACACGCGGCGACCTGCGTATTACATTGGGTGCCGACAAGGCTCCTGAGATGGCTGAGGCGCACCACTTCTTCGTCGTCTACGATGAGGATATTGGCTATGTCGTTCATGCGATCACCTCGGTTTGTTCTCTTACTAATGGTGATGCAAGTAACATGCCAGAAATGGTCAAGGCGGATTTCTAAATTTTTTGACTAATAAAATCCGTGAGTTATGTGATTGCCGGGCCATGGTTGCGTATGCGCATCAGGGCCCTCAAAGCAGTATTTGTACTTTTTTTCTGTACAGTATTTCTTCATTTCGGTCGAAATGATTATGTTTTTCAACACATTAGAGGTGTTTATGGATTGTATATTTTTTATGTACAGCTGCAGCGCTGCGGGTAACCGAGCTTACCGGATTTGCTTTCAGGTTGAATAGGAACAAGCCCCTGGTGTCAGGGGCTTGATTCGCCGCAGCCTGTTGGCTACGGGGGGCCACACTCATTTTTCGGGAATGGCTTCGTGGCAGCTTAGACAGTCGACTTCCCTGTCAATGTCTTCACGGTGAGGAATTTCGGCAATGTCCTTGTGGCAGTCCGTGCAGGACCACATTTCGTGGGCTTGCTGGATTGGAGTTCCGTCGTCGTTATGTACCCGCGGTCCGTCACTGTTTTCGGGAGCAGACCATTCAAAAGCCACATGACATGCCATGCAATAATCGTTATCGCTCAGATCCTGCGCAATTACCGGTACTCCCAGGCCCAGCAAGGCGAGGACCGCGAGTCCGAAAACCGGAAATGGCAGGGCTCCCCCGCCACACTTCTTTTCGAGTTGTCTGAAAGCGCTTGTGTAAGTATTCATTGGTACTTCCTTTCTGTGCAGTCAGTTCGCCACTACCGACAACCCAGACGGTCTAGATTCGTGCACCCGCTTTTTTGCTTATCTGCAAATGTCGAGAATCAAGTTAATTGTGCCGAAAATTCTGTTAATTCCTGTTACCTGGGTCCAACAAGCAAACCTTGGCACTCGTCAACTTCGTCCGCAATAGGCAAATACCGCATACGCTGATCAGGATATCGGTTTCAAACGAGGCTGTTGTACTCCGTCGGCGGTAGTTGGAGAGACAGAGTGGTTTGAACAAGAGAGCATCTGGACTCGTCGTTACTCGCGAGAGAAACGAGGATGATTAACTCTGACCCTGCGACAGTTCGTCGCCTTTCTTGCCAGCCACAGTGATGCTGTTTTTTCTATTGCGCCCTGAATCGCTGCGCTTTGCGCAAAATTGGTGCCGGAAGCAGGAGTCGAACCCGCGACCTGATGCTTACAAGGCAACTGCTCTACCAACTGAGCTATTCCGGCAATTTGTCCTGTTTCTTGTCCTGGCTGATTTTTCGAGATTTTGTCCTAATCCGGAAGCCGCGTAGATAAACAGTCACTGCCTGATCCAAAAACTTTGCTGATGCATTACTGACAAATCAGTTGCTCACGCATCTGAGCTACGCCGGATTGTTTTTCCGGCCGTCAACAGGCGACCGGACGCGAATTATAAGCATTGCCGCAAGTGCGGCAAGGGATTTTGCCACAATCCGCGCAGCGGCTCTCAGCTACTACGCGGGCACGTGGCTGAATTCCGCAGCAGCACTTTTTCCTCGCCGTATTTCTCGATGATTGCGCCGGCGCCCTTGCCCGGTGGCAATGCGATATCGACGAAGAACACCGTTGCCTCGCGAGTTCTTGGCATGATATCGGCCGGCAGATCCAGTGACTTCGCCTGCAGTTCGATGCGCTCTGCCCGGCTCATCTCGCCGAACAATCCCAGCGAAATCTTCAGCCCTTCATCATCGGTCGGCACCAGGTAGGCATCGCCGAGGCCGCCTGCTTTTAGTTTTTCCAGCATGGCGTTGCCGGTTTCGCGATCCGGAATATTCCGAATCTGCACCCAATGACCAATAAATACCTCGCCCTGTGTCGTACGCACGCTGGCGCGCATGCCTTCACGTTCATATTCCGCCAGAGCGCCATCCGCATCGGCATTGGTTTTGAACGGACCGATGGTGACGCAGGAGCGGCCGACCACTGCAGCAAGATCTGACGGTTTTCCGGAACCCAGCACTGCGCCGACACTGGTGGCAGCTTCGGCAACCGTATTCCGTGATACCGCGAGTGGCGGACCAAGGTCCGATTCATCGACGACCGCCACTCCGGTCTCCGCCGGTTCCTCAACGAACAGCCCCCAGACGAAGTACAGGATGTTCGCCAGCAGCAGAAGCAACAGGAGATTTCTCATGAATCGCTTTCCACCATGTGCGCCAGACCCTGCAATACGAGATTCGGACGATGCAGAACACTGCCGTCCAGTTGCTTTAGAATGCGTGACGCATCCCCACCGGTCAAGACGATTTTGGGCCTGTAGCCCGCTGCCCGTAAGGTGCGCACTGCGCGTTCAATCGCACCGCAGACCGCACTGAATACACCATTGCTGATGGCTGCGTCGGTGTTGCCGGCAAATATCTCCATGCCGCTCGAGGCGATCTTCGGTATTTGCCTGGCAGCGAGGATATCACTGGTATCGGAGCGCAATGCACGAGCCATGAGATGCAGTCCGGGCAGGATTTGTCCGCCGATATGGCGCCCGGCCCGGTCGACCGCGTCGATGGTTATCGCTGTGCCGGCATCCACGACGCAAACGGCCGAGCGCAGCTCTGCGCGTGCACCTATCATGGCAACCCAACGGTCGACGCCCATACGCCTCGGTTGCCGGTAACTGTTGAGCAACCCGTAAGCTTCTTTCTCAGTGTGCGCGAAATGCACATCTGTATCGCAATGGAGCGATATAAGCCCGGACAATCGAGTCGCGAAACTGGCGCCCGCCACGTTGCTGGCAAGTACAGTGTCGACGCGTTTGGGCAGGCGGGTTGTCAATGCTGCAAACCCGGAATCGTGAAGCTTTGCATGAGTAATGCTGCCACTGCGACAAATGCGGCGATGTTCGTACACGCCCCATTTCAGGCGGCTGTTGCCGACGTCAAACAATAGTGCCCGGAAATGGCTCATGCGCGCGCCGCCGAGTGTTTGGACAACGCAATACTGCCAGACAAGATGCGCTTTCTGCCGTCCCTTGCCCTGATGAGCAATGCACCGTCGTCGTCGATGCCCTCAGCGACACCGGATAGCAGTCCCTGCGGCGACTCGACTGAAATTCTTCGGCCGTGCAGCCAGTCATATTGCGGCCAGGCCTTATGATATGGCGCAAAGCCATGAGTCTCGAAACGGCTGAACATACCGAACAGGTGTTCGATTACAGCAGCTGCCAAGGCCGAGTGCGAGGGCGGATTTTCGACCATGCTGGTGACATCGATTACGCCGCCATCACTTTCCCGGGCGAGCCTTTTCAGAGACACAGCCGGCAGAGTGACGTTGATACCGATCCCGATAACGACTGTTGTGCCGCGAGCGTGGTGTTGACGAACCTCCGTCAGGATGCCGCCCAACTTGCTGTCCTTTGCAACGAGGTCATTCGGCCACTTCAGGGACACGCCGTCAATCGTCAGTGAATCAAGGGCGTTCACGATCGCGATACCGGCAGCCAGCGTCAAGCCGGGCAGCTGTACGGGTGTCTGCGCAAAAGTGTACGCGACCGACATACACAATCCGGATAATGGTGGTGAAATCCAGCGCCGATCGAATCGACCACGCCCGCTCGTCTGGTGCTCTGCCAGCGCCGCGCGAATTGCCCCGGGGGGCGGGCCTGGTTCCGCAAGCAGGTAACTGTTGGTTGAGCCAATCTCTGCGAAGATTTCCAGGCAATCGAGCCGTTCACCGACGTTGCCGCTAAGAGCATGCCGAATACAGTCAGTGTCGGGTTTTGACATCAGCTGACACTTATCGACTCTTGCGAAAAAGCATCAGGCGGGTATTTCGGAATTCCGTGCCATCGCGCATTCTCTGAATATTCGATCGATGACTGAAAATCAGGTACAGCGCCAGCACCACACAGTAGATGAAAAGTGGCTGATCGTCCGGCAACCGCGTCGCCGCAAGGTACAGCGGTGCCGTGAGACCGGCGGCCATGGTTGCGAGACCGACGTAGCCGAATAGTGAAAGAATCCATGCCCACACCAGCAGAACGGGCAAGAGCAGCGACGGCGCCAGCACGATCAACGTGCCGAACAGGGTTGCGGCGCCTTTGCCGCCTCGAAACCTGTGCCAAATCGGCCACACATGACCGATGACGGCGGCGGCCGCGCAGCAAAGCAGCAGCCAGGTCCGTGATACGGCGGGATCAAGGCCGACAAACGGGATATCGAGATGCGGCACGACACTCGTCACCAAAGCTCCCTTGGCGACATCGATCATGACGACGCCAAGCGCAAATATGACCCCCTGTGTGCGCAGCGCATTGGTGCCGCCGGCATTGCCGCTACCCACGGTCCTGATGTCGACACCACCGCGCAAAACGCCCATGATCATCGACCCCATCAGCGAGCCGATAAAATAACTCAGAAGAAATTTTGTGCCCAGTTCCAGCAACGAGAATCCCCGCGCTTTGTATAATCGACGCACGGCATTGTAGCATCAGAGTGCGCATGCGACGGCCGACATGATTCCCCGGTAGCAACCTGAAATGAGCGAAAAACCGATCCCGCTGTTCGTCAATCCGGTTGCCGGTCGCGGGCGGGCTACGCGAAAATTTGCGGAGCTGCAGGCACTGCTCGAGCAGAACGGTGTGGCTACGCTGCTGACCGAAAGTAACGCTCCCGGTGACCTCGAGGAAATAGTATTTTCTGCCGTCGAAAAAGGTGCGTCACAGATTATCGTCGCCGGCGGAGATGGCAGCGTTCATGAGGCTGTCAACGGCATCATGCGGTCTGCTCATGCGGCCGCGTTGGGTGTCGTACCACTGGGTACCGGCAATGATTTCGCGAAGGCCTGCGGTATTCCGCTTAACTGGCATGACGCCGCCGCTCTGCTTGCAGACCGCATTCGCAGCGAGCCAACGCAACGTTTCGTCGATATCGGCCAGATGAATGAGCGCTATTTCGCCAACGGCGCTGGCATCGGTTTCGACGCAAAAGTGAACCACATTGCAAAAAGCATTCACTGGCCGATCGGCGACCTGGTCTACCTGGTCGCGGTGTTCCGCGCGATGTGGGATGGCGTCATCACCCCGGAGTTGGAAATACGCACCGCGGACCATTGTCACTCCGGTCCGCTAACGCTTGCCAACATCAGCAACGGGGCCTGGGTGGGCGGCATATTTCACATCGCCCCGATGGCGAAAAACGATGACGGCGAACTGGACCTCATTTGTGCGGCGCCGGTCAGCCGGCTGAGGATTCTGGCACTGCTGCCGGCGCTAATGCAGGGTTCTCACATTCAACAGCCGGAGATTTCCCATTCCCTGATACAGCACTGTGACATCCTGGCGCGCTCGCCGGTGCCGTCGCATCTCGATGGCGAAGTGCAGCCGCTGCAAACCAGGTTCCACATCGAGGTCCTGCAGTCCGCCCTGCAGCTTCTTTGAGGATTCGGTACGCGCCTGTCAGCTGCCGTTCAACCACGCGTCGCGGCTTTTCACCGTGGCGGCTGAAACGTCGTCGCTCAGTTCCAGGAAACAGGTGTCATGCGGCGGTTGCTCGAACGTGACCGGAAGCCGCAGCAGTTCGTCGTCTCGAAATACGCTGAATATCGCTTTGCCGCCGGCGTGATAATTGCGCATACGGTCATCGATATTGGCAGCTGACAGTCGGAGTTCGTCCAGTGCAACTGCTTCATCGCCCGGCGCAATTCCGGCTTTTTCCGCCGGGCTGTCCGCGTGAACGAGGCTGAAAACGTTCTTGCCCGCGCGTTGCGCCAGGTTAGCGCCAAGCCAGGTTTCGGGGATATCCTCGTCGCGCGCCGCTTTGCCACCCGTGTCCTTCACTTTGGTCGCCGGTCGCAAGTGCAAGATCACGCCGAATTCGCCGAGCAATTGCTGCAACGGCAAGTCGCCGGTGCCGCGTATGTAATGCTCGAAGAAATCACCGAGATCCGTAGCGGAAACTTTTTCGGCGATGGACTCGAGCCCGCGCTCCGGCATGCCCTCCCCGGTATCGCCAAACCGCTTCCAGCACTCTTTCATCACATCGTCAAGCGAGCATTTACCAGCGGTCCGATGGCGCAGCGTGAGATCCAGCGCCAGCGCGATCAGCGATCCCTTGACGTAGTAACTGACGATCGCATTACTCGAATTGGCATCCTGCTTATAGAATCTGGTCCACGCATCGAAGCTGGACTCTTCGACACTCTGGCGGTACCGACCACGCGCCCGCTGGAAGCGGGTTATGGTACGCCCCAGCAACTCCAGATAACTTTCCTGAGAAATAAGCCCGGATCGCAGCAATACCAGGTCATCGTAGTAAGACGTTATGCCCTCAAATACCCATAGCAGACCGGTGTAGGATTCCGCACTCAAGTCATAGGGCGTGAAACGCGCAGGCTTCATACGCTTGACGTTCCACAGATGAAAATATTCGTGACTGCAGAGACCGAGGAACTTGCGATAGCCGTTACTGACGCTCGAATCTCCGCGCCTGGGCAGATCGCCACGGCTACAGGCAAGACTCGATGACCAACGATGCTCGAGGCCGCCGTAACCGTCGTCCAGCACCGTTAGCAGGAACATATAGCGGTCCAGGTTTCCGGGCCGGCCGAGGAATGCCAGCTGATTTGTGCACAGAGTTGACAGGTCCTTGCAAATACGCGCCATGTCGACCTGCACTTTGCCCCGGATAGCAATCGTATGCGGTATGCCGCCAGCCTCGAATTCACCGATCAGCAGATTGCCGATTTCCACCGGATGGTCGATTAGTTCCGCATAATCGCGCGCCTGATAGCTCCCGAAGCCGTATTGCCCGGCATCTTGCCGCCGCATCGATGTGGCCACCCGCCAATGACCGCCGATACCGTCCGGCGGTGGCTCGATCCTGAGCTCGCAACGCTTGCTTTCATGACCGGACGCCATCGGGAATACGCAACTGCCATTGAAATAGGCATGCGTGGTGTCCAGGTGCGCACCGCGCACGCTCCGCTCATAAGCGTGGATCTCTGCCGTGATCCTGATCGGACCATCGACTGCATCCGCCTGCCAGCTGCTCTTGTCGATCTTTGTCAGGCCGATATCCTGCCCGTCGCTCTCGGCTCTCACTGCAACGACGTGCCGCGCAAAATCGCGGATCATATAGCTGCCGGGAATCCAGGCCGCAATCGAGAACAATTGGCCCAGCGGATCAGGGTCGGCAAGATCGAGTGTCACCTCGAACAGATGCGCTCCCGGATTCTTGGGGCGGATCGTATAGCGGAGCGGATTCGACATACTGTGTGTTTCTCCGTCGGCAACAGCGCGTTCAGTTCCTGACTGGTTCTGCCAGCTTGAGTGTCAGGCACTTCGCCGATCCACCGGCTTTGAGAAATTCCGACACAGCGATCTCCCGCACCCGGAACCCTGCCAGCATCAGCCGGGCCTTCAGTGGATCCGAGGCTTTGTTCAGGAACACGGTGTCGCCGATGTTGACGGCGTTGCAGGCGAAATTGCCGGCATCAGCCGTATCAACGACGATGCGTTTGTGCGGCGCAATTCGACTTTCGATGGCCATCCTGGAATCGAAGTCGAAAGCCGGGGGATGGTACATCAGGAAGCCGTCGGTCAGCGGGCAAAAACAGGTATCGATATGGTAGAACCTGGAGTCGGTCAGCCGAATCGAAACCAGGTCAATGTCGAAAAACTTCTGAATTTCTGCATGTGCCTCGATTTCCGTGCGGAACCCGTGACCGGTCCATAGCCAGGGGCCTCGACGGTCCAGCAAACAGTCGCCGGCGCCTTCGAAACCGATTTTCTCATCCAGTTCCAGCAGTTCGAAGCCATTTTCCCGAAACCATTTTTTGAAATGCGGCTCTTCCGGTCGTCGTTCGTGCGGCATGAAGTGGCTTGCAACGGCCTTGTTGCCGTACACCACACCGGCATTGGCCGTAAAAACCATATCGGGCAGGTCGGGCTGCGGCGCCATCGCGACAACATCAGCAAGCTCTGCAATCGCATCGTGCAGCGTCTGCCACTGTTCTTTGGCCAGCCCGATATCGAGTGAACCTTTTTGCCCCGCCATCCACGGATTGATGACGTAGTCCACCGTGAAATAGTCCGGCGGACACATCAGAATCTTGTCACTAAACCCGGCCATCAAGCCCCCCTGAGGTCGTTTTGGATGGCGCACCTACCAAAAAAACGGGAGACGGATTACCCCGGATCCCGTTTTTGTCGGCACTGGCGGTGGCAATCAGACGGACTGCAAGCGGTTACTGGCCGCTTCGGACGACGTCGCCAAGATGCAACAACGGAAGCGGGCTCGGGCTCGAACCGTCCATGAAGTAGATCTTGCTGGCCGGATCCTTCGATATGGCCTTCAGCGCCTCCAGCGACTGCAGCTGAATGTAGGCGGGATTGCGCGCAATAGCATTGTTGATCTGGGTGATCTCATAGGCCTGCGCATCGGCGAGGATTTTCATGCGTTCTGCTT
>Ga0255058_10001807_pt1 | contig 11971 bp, 11 predicted proteins | sample Cases_109_9_MG_FD_188637 | JGI IMG/M metagenome (GOLD analysis project Ga0255058, IMG submission 188637) | Seawater microbial communities from Amundsen Gulf, Northwest Territories, Canada - Cases_109_9 | ecosystem: Environmental > Aquatic > Marine > Gulf | place: Canada: Northwest Territories... | reverse complement strand
CCGACAAGCCATCCATCGCCGTCCTCCCTTTCACCAATATGAGCGATGACCCGAAGCAGGAATATTTCGCCGATGGCATGACAGACGACTTGATTACAGACCTGTCGAAGTTATCCGGCCTGTTCGTCATTGCGCGCAACTCGACGTTCACCTACAAGGGGAAGGCGGTAAAGGTGCGGCAAGTCGCGGAAGAGCTGGGGGTCCGCTACATACTGGAGGGAAGCGTGCGACGTGCCGATGACCAAATACGTATCAACGCCCAGCTCATCGATGCCATGACCGGGGGGCACGTATGGGCAAATCGATTTGACCGGAATATTGGTGACATCTTCAAGCTTCAGGACGAAGTAATCGGTAACATCGTGTCTGCACTCGCCGTGGAGTTAACGGACAAGGAGAAGGCGGGCCGAAAGACGCGTGAACACACTGGTAGCCTCCAAGCACATGAATACTTTCTCCTCGGAAGACAGCACCTTGAGCGCTTTACTACCGGAGATACGGCTAAGGCGAAGGAGTTGTTCGAAAAGGCCATCGAACTCGACCCCAAACATGCTCAAGCCCTGATCGCGTTGGGACGACTTCACTACAATGAATGGGAAATCTGGGGAAAGGCACGTGACAAGAACTTGGCGCGTGCCCTCGAACTGGGCCAGAAAGCCGTTGCCGTCGATGACACATTGGCGGGCCCACACATGTTGTTGAGTCAGGTTTATCGGTTTCTTCGGCAGCAGAAGCAATCTCAGGTCGAATTAAACAAGGCGCTCGCGTTAGAACCCAGAGATGCGGCCACTCTCGCAGGGTTGGGTGATGTTCTGAGATGGTCAGGTCGGCCGCAAGAAGCGATTGGATTGTTGCAGACCGCCATGCGGCTCGATCCGTTTTACCCGGCTTGGTATGAATTCTATTTGGGAGACGCACTCTTTCATATAGGTCGATACGAAGAGGCAATCACTGCCCTGACGAGAGGTGCTGAACGAAACCCGAATTACCCCGCCTTCCCACTTTTCATCGCCGCGAGCTATGCCATGCTGGGGCAGGAGGAAGAGGCCCGTGCGGCAGCTGCAGAGGTTCTGAGGATCAATCCTCGTTTCACCCTGAAAGCCTATACGGCGCACGTCCCTTACATCAGCAAGGAATATCTTGAGCGTAAATTGACAGCCTTTCGGAAGGCGGGGTTACCTGAGTAACCCCACAACAGTGTGTCAGGGATTCCATCGCTGCTCACGGTCCGAAAGTTATCGCATAGCGGACGTTGACCACGTCGTGCCTCGAAGGACTGCTGTGGGTCGCAAGTCGCCGTTGGGCGGCCACGGGTGAATTTCATCGCCTGAGCGGCGGGAATCGGCCATCTCCGGTCACTCCCAAATCGCCGGCGAACGGCTGCTTTATCCGGTTCGTAGTCACGCTAGCTAAATTCGGACTTCGATTTGATCACCCACTTGCGGCGCTGATCCTTCCTACGGTGACACCTCAACTGCGTCCTTCCGGTCACCAGCGATGTAGCGACCGACATCGACCGCGTCGATGATCAAGGACATAGCGTTCAGCAACATTAACACTCGCATCCAGATCCCGAAGAAATCGTCTGCCGGATTTTGGTCGAGCCGCATCCACAAGAAGTAGAGCAGCGGAACCCAAAAAATATGTCCGAGGCCCAAGAGGCGTGTGAAGCCACTGATGGCTGTCAGAACCGTCATCAAGATCATACTGGCGACTAATGCGCCGACGACAGCCTGCGCTTCAAGCCGGTAAAGGAAGAAGAGGGGTATGATTAGATTGAAGGTCACCAGCAGCATGAGCCACAGCTGCCAGAGAATGGGCATACTCATGATGCCTTTGTTGAACTTGACGAATGCACGCATAGACTGGCTCCTTTCCTTCCTACGGCTCAGTCGCCTTGTGTGTTGGTGAATGCGCGCGCAGGTCGGTCAAGCCGTTGTCTCCCCGGGAGGGAGTTCGTGGACGGTCTCGGGCCATTGGAGGGAGTCGGTTATCTTCTTGGATTGAGACGCGTAAATCGTAACACAATGAGCCAGACGTTCGGCGCCTTACCGATCGCATTCGGGCGACTGGTTCGCGATCCAAAAGACATTCGAGGCAACAACTCCGAGTGACTGCAGAGGTCGGGTCCGGCCGTTCCCTGCCTTTCGAGGTATTCTCGCCATCGGCCCTCTGCTAATCCAAATCGAAAGTAATTGGTGTTCTCAGATGCCCCGTGCGAACTTGTAAGAGGCGTCGATCAGCTTCAGGACAAATTTCAGCTCTCCTTCGTCGCGGGGTCCAAACACCATCAGCAGGGTTGGCGGCGCCTCGCCCCTCGGCACCAGCGGGTGAACTTCCCCCAACCTTGTTCCACCACTTCCGCTACAAGATCTTCCGGCAACATCATATGCATGCTGCCGTCGTAGGGGGGATGGACGTGGGCAAACTCGTTGCCCCGCATGAAGGCCTCGGCGCAGCTGTGCCCGCCTTCCTCCAGCAGCCAGAGGGCCTCCGCCCCAGGGACCGAGATGATGCTGGGGCGTCGCTCCACGAAGGGGAAGTCGAACGCCTGACTCTTCAGTTGCTCGTAGATGTCTGCGGGGGGATTCTGATCCAGCTGCTCGTGGGGCAGACCGTAGTTCGTCTTCGGTCGCCCCCCGATTCGTTGCGGTAGATCGGGCATGGCGGGTCCTCGCAGTTGAATGAATGGACCGTGGACTGTGAGCAGGATACCAGGTCCACGAGTTGTTCATGAAGGGGTGTCTTCTCTCACATCGAACGTGGATCTACTTTTGGGGTACGGTCAATCTCTCGGACTAATTGGGCCTTTTGTTCCCTTGTCACGCCCTTGGTGATTCGTACATTTACATACGGCATCAATCTTCTCCTGATCATTCTGACTGCTAGTCTTTCAACAGTCGTACGTGTAAATTGAATGTCGACAGTAAATCCAATCGCCAGCTGTTGCGTTCTTGGGGACCGGTTGTTAAGCCCTGCCATGAACGTAACCGCCATCAACTGGCATGATTACGCCGGTGGTAAAACTTGCGGTTGCAAGGTAAATAACTGCCTCGCTAATCTCCTGCACTTCACCGACTCGATTCATTAGAGCAACACCTCCAAATGCATCGACATCCGCATCACCGTAAATAGGTGTCCTGATAATGCCAGGAGCAACAGCATTGACCCGGATGTTATCGCCTGCAAGTTCACTGGCAAGACTGGTGGTCAACGCATGCACCCCGCCTTTGGTAATTAGTGCAGCGCTTGCGGGGATGCTGGCCGAAGAGTGATTGATGAGTACAGTGCCAATATTGACGATACTGCCACCGTCCTGTTTCTTCATTTGTCTGACAGCCGCCTGGGTGACGAAGTAAGTCCCTTTCAGATTGATCCGAATATACTTGTCGAGATCTTCTTCGGTGCTGTCCAAAAACGATTTCACTCCAAAGATCCCGGCATTATTGACGAGTACATCAACACTCCCGAATCGCTCCACCGCCGTGTCGACCATCTTCTCGCCGGTCTCTCTATTACCGATATCGCCTGGCACTAGCGCAATCTTGTTCTCATGATCCAGAGCTTGTGCGGCGGCAGCAAGCTTCTCACTATTGCGTGCGTTCAGGACAACATTGGAACCCCTCTCCAGGAACCCCCGGGCGACATCGAGTCCAATACCGCTTGAGGCGCCCGTGATTAATACAGTGTTTAAGTTAGTAGTCATCTTTAATATCCTCTGCCGGTTGAAAAAGTAACCTTGCTCACGCAACCACGGCGACCGCCGCGCCCACAATCGCGCCTATTGTTCCGATCAGCGCTAGGAACGCGGGGATCCCCCGGTGATCAGGCGCGAACCGCCGAAACGTCCCCGCAATGCGTCCGAGGATTGCGATCGGAGGCGCTGCCAGCAGCATGTCCCGCATGGCCTGCGGGCCGGCTTGCTGCAACACCTCATGGAAACAGCCGAGCCCACGCACCAGTGGGCCGATGGTGTAATTGCTCTCATGTGTCGCCAGCGGCCGTTCATCGACCACGGATGGGAGCGCCGACCTTAGCGCCTGCTCATCTCCCGCCCAGAGGGACCGAAAGACGAGCCGTCCGCCGACGTCCATAAGATAGGCCGCGTCGGTCTATTGTGCGAATGGCCGATTCAGCATAGCACTGAAAGCAGCATATTCATTTGAAATCTAAGTGTCACGTTTTGGCCGAAAACGCCAGTATGTTGGCAGAGATCGAAGGGCTGCTTCCCGCTGCTTTTCAGCCATTCAGGTTATTGGCTCGAATGGCTACATCGGGTCGGTTTTTGCCGTTCAGAGGGCCTTTCGGCAGCACACCATGATGTTGCAGTGCATGAGGCCGGAATCGGCCACAATCGGTCATACTCGGAAGACACCCGCAGGCCAAGGTGAAACTCCAAAGCAGCCGTTCGCGTTGTACGGGAGTCTGGCCGGTGATGCCCCGAGGCGGACATCCATCGTCGGAGAGTTGGGGTTGGGCCCCGGTTACCCAGCGACCACTACATCGCTACGAGCCTGCGCTGCTCATACCGAAACACGCCATGCAGACACAAAACCGCGAACATCATCCCGGTTGCAAATAACATCGGCGCAGTGGCTCCACCCGTCCAGTCCTGTATAAAACCGGCGGCAATCGGCATGAAGGCGGAACCGGCGAAATACCAAACTTGGAAAATACCGATGCCCGGCCCCCGGTTTTCGGGCTGCAGCACCAGTGCCGGCAGTGACGATACCACCGGAACGGCAATCGCGTAGGCGATGCCATATAGCGTGAAAGTTATCACCGGGATGGACGTGTAGGGGATGAGCACGCCGATAACCACACAGACGATCACACCGGACACCAGAATGGCATCTGGAATTTTGTACCGCGTCGCCACATATCCGCCCAAAGGCAGGGCGAAAAAGAATACCCAGGACATCAGGCTCACCACCTGGCCAGACTCAGTGATCGAGACCCCTTGTTCGATCAGTAGCACGGGCCCAAAGCTGAGCATCACGAGGTAAGCCCCATTGATCAGCATCCATGCGCAACCGGCAATGCAGATCAACCAAATCTCCCGGCCGCTTAAACCGGACGAAACCTGCTGGGCAGGCGCTTCATCGCGTGGCACTTCTACGGGAGTATCCGGTGGGCGATATAGACCTGCGATGGCGATGAGGGCAATTGCGCTTGCCGCAGCCGTCAACAGAAAGACCATGTTCCAAGAGAAATGTTCCGCGATAGGGCCCTGGATCGTCTGTGCAGCCGCGATCCCAACAGGCCACCCGATAATGAAAATCGACATGCTAAAGAACAGCTCCTTGTCGGCGAACCAGTCGCTGAGCATCTTCATTAACAGGACGAATAGGAAAGCCGCCCCGGTGCCGCCGATCAGGCGTCCGACAACCAGCATCGCATAGTTATCCGCCAGGCCTGAGAGAATTCCGCCCAAGATCATCAGGAGAATGGCCGCCGAGACGACTTGTCGATCACCGAACCGCTTGCCGAGGTGACCGGCGGGGATCGACAACAGCAGGCCTGGTATCATGTATAGGCCGATCAGCGTGCCGATCTGATCATAGCCGATATTGAAATCCTGGATCAGAAAGGGCGCAACCGAACCTATGGATTGAAACTGGTTGCCGACGCTAAGCCTGCCGATGACGAGGACCGCAAGAACCGTCCATCGATTGATAACCATCACACGGTATCCCGAACACCGATTCGTAAACCATGGGAACGATATCACTTAAAGCAAAGGACCGACCACCCAAGTCATGACGACAACACAGTTTTGATGATGTCCGCTCATGGCTATCTGCTGCCGCCTCGGCCCTCTCGGCGAATGTCCGCTGGCAGGTCGATGAGCGAAAGGATAGCGCGAGTGCGGAACGGCAACAGTGGGTCGGTAGTCGCCGTTCGAGCCGGAAACCTCGACCGGTCATGCGTTCCTCCAGGCGTTCAGGTAATGTATGGGATGCATTTCACTGAAGAGTCAGCCGGTAAGTCACAGGAGCCTGAGGATGGAGAAGACTAGCGTTGGAATTCTAATCTTCGAAAACGTGGAGGTACTCGATTTTGCCGGGCCATTCGAAGTTTTCTCGAGAACGCGAACCGTGGCCGGAGCGGAGTCGCGACGGTCGGACGACGACGCACCGTTCCGAGTCTTCACGGTAGCTAAAACGACGGACCCTCTCTTTGCTACGGGTGCGTTGAAAGTCGTGCCTGAGTATTCATTTAAGACCGTCCCGCGTATTGACTTGTTGGTAGTACCTGGTGGGTTTGGTACGCGAGCACTGCTCGACGACGAGGAGACCCTGGCGTGGATTGGCACTGTCGCCGCCGACGCCAGCCAGACTACCTCAGTTTGCACAGGTTCCCTACTCCTCGCCAAAGCGGGGCTGCTTAAAGGACGGCGAGCAACCACTCATTGGGGCGCATTAGATTTGCTTGCCTCTCTAGATGCAGACATTACTGTGGATCGAAATAGCCGGTATGTAGACGACGGAATCATTACCTCGGCTGGGGTGTCGGCTGGCATTGACATGGCATTCTACGTCGTCGAGCGCCATTGCGGGCGTGAAGTTGCTGACGAAACAGCCCACTATATCGATTACCCCCGGCCTGATTACCGATGACGAAATGTTTTTGGATCAGCGACCACGCCAACGGTCACGAACGACCAAAAAGGGTCGCATGTCGCCGTTGGGCAACCACGGATTGATTGCATCGCCTAAACGGCGGGACCCGGCCACAATCTGCCGATCAAGTCATCTGGCCTGAGCGACCGGTTGAAACTGAAAGCGGTCATCCAGACGCCTTTGACGATCGGCAGGCACCAACCCGCTGCAGTCATTTGGTCACGCAGGCCGAACCACTGCTTTCTGAGCGCTGCGCTGCAGCAAATCAAGGTTGAAGGTAGAGTCGGAGCTTGGGAATCTGTGAGTCTACCTACAGCCACCCTCCATATCCCTTGGTCGTCCTAGTGTCCACCTGACGTTGGGGCGGATTCCTACTCCGGTCGCCTTCGAGAGCAGACAGCAGGTTCACGACCTTACCGGGCGGTGATGATCACACCTGCAGCCAGGAGTAGACTTCGGCAATCAACACGTGCGCACTCGACCATCCGGCAGGGACGATCTCAAACCTGGCTCCCGTTTCACGGGACGATCGCGTTACTCAGGAGGGGCGAACCAATGAATAGTCACAAGTCATTAGCCACCTTCATACTCACCGTCGGCTTTGTGAGCCTCGGTGTGTTGCAGTCGGCCTATGCGGACAATCATGCCGTCACGGTGACGGCTAAGGGTGAGTCGTGGGATTCGGACTCCCGTGGTTTCGCGTATTTTGGTGGCTTGTCCAAGCAAGAGAGGGAGGTGACGTCGGCTCGAAGGGGTTCACGAATCTCGGTTGATGGGCAACCGGACAAGTTCGCTATCGCCGGGCCCGGCCCGGGCTTCGAGCTCACTTTCACCACTACGGAGCCGACGTTCCGGCTGATCGTCGACGGCGACCGCTTTCCGCGTGTGATTACACCAGCCATGGACGTGCCCAAGGCGGGCGGAGTGGTCGATGTCGGGAAAGTACTCTCCGCCCGGGCCGAGGGCCCCGAGCACACTTGGCCCTTGGTTATGGCCGCGCAAAAGCTCGGCTACGGCTCGACCCTGGAGATGCTGGCCGATAACAAAGGCGCTATACGCCTCCTGGTCTGGAGCTCCGGCGCGGAGGGTGTGCCTCCACTAGCCAATGACAGCACGATTTCCGTCAAAGGCGCCAACCCGGAGGTGTTTCCTTTCACGATGGATGCACGGGACACATTCCTTCAGATGAGCGGGCCGCGCCTCGGAGCGTTTATCGTCATCGTGCCTTTCGCCGCCGGCGAGCGAGACAAGGACGTGATCATCCAAACCACCGACACCGTGACCGAGCCGAGTTGGGATCCGCCGCGACCGTGGACATACGACCCGATCACGGTTTCGGTCCGCAATGGCTTCGTCACTGAGATCGGTTCCAAGATCAGAATCGATTAGTCCCGAAACTCCTGAACCACTGTTCGCATACGATTTGGATCGTCTCATGACATCCGAAGAGCCGCTGGACCGTAAGCTTGCCGCGATACTCTATGCCGATGTCGCGGGCTACAGTGCGTTGACCGGCGAGGACGAGGAAGGTACCCACCGGCGATTGAGCGATTACCTGGATTCGATCTCCGAAACCATCCAGGGTCAGGGCGGTACCGTGGTCCATTACGCCGGCGATGCGGTACTTGCCGACTTCCGAACGGCGACCGACGCGCTGACGTGCGCCGTCGAGATTCAACAAGCACTCAAGGAAAAGAACAAAAATTTGCCCAAGGACCGAATGGTGCAGTTCCGCATCGGGGTTAATCTGGGTGAGGTGATCCTCGATCGAAACGATATCTACGGCGATGGGGTGAACGTGGCGGCACGTCTCGAGGGTCTCGCCGAGCCGGGTGGTATCTGCTTGTCGCAGGCCGTCTACGCGGCCGTAGGCAAGAAGTTGCCGTTCGTCTATGAAAACATCGGCCCGCAGAAGGTCAAGAATATCGCCGAGGCGATCCCGGCCTACCGTGTAGTGCTGGGTCCCGAATCCGCCTCCGCACGACTCCGCACGCGCCTACGCCAAGCACGAGTGGTCGGCGTCGCTGTTGTCGTGTTGGCCATCGGCGTGGGGGTTGTGGGATGGCTGGTACCGTGGGATGCCGGGCAGGAAACAGCCTCGATCGAGAACGAGGGGTCTCCCTCCACTGACATACCGTCCATCGCCGTACTGCCGTTCCAGAACTTGAGCGACGACCCTAAGCAGGAGTATTTCAGCGACGGCGTCACTAACGACATCATCACTGACCTTTCACGACTCTCGAACCTACTCGTCATCGCCAGCAATTCGGTGTTCACTTTCAAGGGCAAGCCGGTCAAGGTGAAGGAGGTGGGTCTCGATCTGGGTGTACGCTATGTGCTCGAAGGCAGCATCCAGAAGGTCGGCGACAATGTCCGGATCAACGCACAGCTGATCGATACCATCACGGATGGTCATCTCTGGGCGGAGCGGTATGACATCGAGATGATCGACATCTTTGCGACACAGGACCAGATCACCGATTCCGTCGTCACCGCCCTCGAAGTGATCTTGACGCAAGAGGAGAAGGGGCGGGAGGCACGCAGGTACACGAACAGTCTGCAAGCATACGAATTGTTCCTGCGCGGAAGGAACTATTTGCGGGGCACGAGGCAGACGCACACGAAGGCGCGCGAGCTATTCGATCAGGCGATCGCACTCGACCCGGAGTTTGCCGCAGCTTACGCGGAGAAATCGCTAACCTACTTCCCGGGCTTCATCATGCCGATGACCGGGGAGGACGACGTCTTGGAGGCCGCCTTGGAGGCGGCAGATCGAGCCATAGCTCTCGACGACTCGTTGCCGATTGCCCACGCTCGGCGGGGATGGGCCTTGTTTGCAGCTCGCCGTCATGCGGATGCCATTGCCGCGGGCAAGCGCGCCGTTACCCTTGGACCTAGTGACGCCGAAAGCCACGTACAATTGGGGAACATATTGAACTGGACGGGCAGACCGGAGGAAGGCATCGCGTATATTGAAAAGGCGATGCAGCTGAACCCCCACTATCCATTTTACTATTTATTCTATCTCGGCCATTCCCACTATTTGCTGGGCAATCGCGAGAAGGCGATCGCCTTGATGAAACGGGTGATCGCTCGCGCGCCCTATTTCCTGCCGGTCCGCCGTCACCTCGCCGTGCTTTTCACGGAGGTTGGTTTGCTGGAGGAAGCAAAAGCTCAGACGGAGGAAGTGCTGAGAATTTTCCCCGGGGCCTCGATCGAGGATGAGCGAGCGCGCTGCTTCTACAAGTGGGAGCCAGAGCTGCAGATGCGGTTCTTTGACGGACTGCGGCAGTCAGGGATGCCAGACGGAGAACCGGGAAGAGAGCCGATTTCGATGTAAAAGGCGGTGATCGCAGGTCGCGCGATGATTACTCCTGGCTGTGACCAAATGACTGCAGCTGGTCGATAGTGCTCGTCGGATGGGTGTAATTGAGTGACTGCATTTGCGGCGTAGCGGACGATGGATGACGACGTCACGAGTGACCAAAAAGGGTCCAGGCCGTGTAAAAACTCGGAACGGTGCGTGATCATGCTGAGAAAACCCTCTCAGACGCAACGCAGCGCCGTTCGCCGACCGCGCTCGCGGTCCAACTCATCGACCGGTTGATGGAAGCACTTCTCAATACGGGTCCTGAAGCCGCCTGTGAAGGCCTGAATCAGCGAGTTTTTGGGGCGAAAGAGGGCCTTATGCCCTCATCGCTTCGATTAGTGTACCTGCACCCAATATATTCATGACGCGCTTCATGTTGTAAGCGAGTATATGAAGACTCATTTCGGTACTTACCCGCGGTAGCGTCTTCGTTAAGAAGTGCGTTGCACCCATCCACGCCTTGAGCGTCCCGAAGGGATGCTCCACTGTCTGTCGACGCAGCTGCATCTTCTCAGGGTCTTCGTTCAGACGTACCAGCATGGCGTCGACGACGTCCTCATGCTCCCAGCGCCGGATTCGACGCTGATGGGAACCCTCGGTACATTGGGCCTTCTTCGGGCAGGCCCGGCAGGTGAATACTGACGCGAAGTAAACATGCAGCGTCAGCCCATTCTCGAGCGTCGAGAAACGCTGGGTCAAATGCTCACCGGCCGGGCACCGATACTGGTCGTGCTCAGGCTCGTAGACAAAGTCCTGTTTGGTGAACCGGCCGGTCTTCCTGCCCGATGACGTTAACGGCTTGGGCACATAAGTGGTGATGCCCGCCTGATCACAATCCAAGATTTGTGTTCCACTGAAGTAACCCCGGTCAGCCACCGCACTCAGCTTCTCGGTGTCCATCGCATCGCGTGCCCGCTCGGCCATCGGGGCGAGCTGGGCGCGGTCGTTTCCCACGTTCGTTACCTCGTGCGCCACAATCAGGTGGTTGTTCGGCTCTACTGCCGCTTGAACGTTGTAGCCCACCATCCCGCTTCCCTTACCGCTCGTCGCCATCGAGCGCGAATCGGGATCGGTCAGCGAGAGCTGCTTGTCTGGCTCGCTCTGCATCCGCTTGTCGAGGGCTTTCAGACGCGCCATCTCCTCTTTGAGGGTTTCGAGTTTCTCCTGCAATCTCACTGTCTTCGCTTCAGCCACCGCCGGTTCGGCTTGGTCCGCCTTGTCGAGCTCCGCTAAATATCGCGCGATCGACTTCTCAACCCGCTCGAGACGCTTCTTCATCTTCGCTTCAGTGAAATTGTTGTCCCGATTGTTGACCGCTTTGAACTTACTCCCGTCAATCGCTACTAACGCCTGCGAAAACAGCTCCAACCGACGACACACTCCGACGAACTCACGGCACACTCTGCCGATTGCTTTGCCGTTGTCCTTGCGGAAATTCGCAATCGTCTTGTGGTCCGGCATCAGCCGACGCGTCAGCCACATGACCTCGACGTTGCGTTGCGTCTCTCGCTCCAGACGTCGGCTGGATTGAACACGGTTGAGGTACCCGTAGATATAAAGCTTCAGCAGCGTCGATGGGTGATACGCAGGCCGACCTGTCGAATGCGGTTCGACACCTTCGAATCCCAGTTCCTCGAGATCCAGCTCATCGACGAATACTTCCACCGCCCTGACTGGATTGTCTTCCGCGATGTAATCGTCGAGTCGTTCTGGAAACAGCGTGCTTTGAGTTCGGTCTTCACCTTCAACGAAACGCTTCATGGATTTTTCGTGATGCTGGAGGTAAGATCAGTATACCTCAAGTCACGTTTTTACACAGCCTGGGTCGGAAGTGGACATTCGGGCCGATCCAGCCGATTTCTCATGCCAGTGTCCGCTTCCGACCCGATGTAGCCATTCGAGCCAATAACCTGAATGGCTGAAAAGCAGCGGGAAGCAGCCCTTCGATCTCTGCCAACATACTGGCGTTTTCGGCCAA
>Ga0255058_10001806_pt1 | contig 11972 bp, 9 predicted proteins | sample Cases_109_9_MG_FD_188637 | JGI IMG/M metagenome (GOLD analysis project Ga0255058, IMG submission 188637) | Seawater microbial communities from Amundsen Gulf, Northwest Territories, Canada - Cases_109_9 | ecosystem: Environmental > Aquatic > Marine > Gulf | place: Canada: Northwest Territories... | reverse complement strand
TTATCTTTAATTTACCCGGCGCCTGATAAACTTTTGTGTTCATTCCACTCGGCGGCGGCGGCCCATGGCGCCTCGGAACTCTCACACAATAGGCCTCATCAAAACGCGAGTCCCACAGCATGTGCGACCGCGGGTATACCCGCAGGCTCATTCCCTGCACTTATTGATGCACCTATCCTCGGGTCAACGCCGTGGCAAAACCCTCGCACACAACGCCGACGCATCAGCTCTCGTTACCATCCGCCCCGCACAATAAACCCGATATCGCAACCACTCGACGATGGCGTTTTTACTGCCGACTACGCGCCCACTAATGGGTTTCTAAAGCTTAATCCCTAGAGTCTACCACTGACCCGCATAATTCTGTTAGATCACCTCAGTTATAGCGTCCTTAGGGTCGGGGTTGGGCCCGCACAGCGCACCTGCAAACAAAAATGCCTTCACACGCGTGCATAAGGACGAACACACTGACAAATGACTTCAGGCTGGCGGCGCGACACTATGCCTGGCGTTTGAAGGATTAAAAACACGGGGTAGATTGCGAGATTATCGAAAAGATCAAGTGCCAGGCAATCAAACAATCTGGCGACTCGGATCTCTCCCCAGTTTCTGCCGTGCTCAAAAGCAGGGTCAAATGAATGCAACGAACGTCGTCCAGCGCCCGACTGCCTTGTTCCAAATATCGGATAACAATCGTTTAGTTAAAAGGCTTCTCTCCCCAAAAACTTAATTTCTGGACAGAGAATCTTGAAAATGTGTTTTGGCACACTCTGGTCCTGGGAGACAGTTGATTGTGAGGATGTGTCGGAAACCATCTTCTATATAAGGCAACAACCGCCGGTTTAAAAACCGGATATTAAAAATGAGATTATAATGGTTTACCGGAATTTCAAAAGTATCCAAATCAGCGCAGATTAGATTGACACCCGAGTGATGCTGGGGAAACCGGATTAAGCCGACATCTGAAGTGTCCAGAGCGTCCACCTGGAATCAATGGTCAGCTATAAAAAGAGCGTTTATGCCGGTAAGCACAGCAATGTCGAGGACTTTTCCTTTTCGTGTCAAGGTAAAATGGGTCTTAACGATCCGTGATGGATGTGCTGGATAGTTCTTTCTAATTCAATGCCAAAGCTATTCCATTGATCAAAAGTTTTTTGATTGAGCAACATATCAACCACTTTATCCTTGCAATCGTACTTTGGGTAATATCCGAAACCCGGCATTTTTCGAAGGCTAGGGTATATCAGTCAATTCAGAACGTAACCTTCTCCATTTCCCTCCAAAATTCCCCGTTAAGTGTTGCGCTCAGCCGAAAACAGGGAACGGCCGCGGCTATTTCCGAGGCATTATGAAAGAGCGTGGAAGATGTTTTCACCTTTCCTTCCGGCGCCATCCGCTCCCAAAACGGCTCCCACACCTGTTTGGCAGCCCCGAAAACCGACAGAACAGCCTCGGATGGATCACCCAGCGGCATCACTTTGTCAATGGATGCCTGTTCAAGAAAAAATATTGCTGAAAGGGGCACTGCCCGTTCAACGGCCCAGCTCTTTTTGGATTCCCTCCAGAGATGGTCGCTCCAGGTGGGAAAGGGATGCACCCTGAAGTCTCCGTCCAGGTCCCTCAGCACCAGGGTCTGATCGTCGCATAGGGCCTGCCAATAACCTGGCAACCGGCGACAGCAGGTCGACTTCCCGGTTTCCCCGGGTGCGGCGATGAGCACGCCCCTGCCATGGTGCGCTGCCAGGGCAGCATGCATGGGTGTCCCGCCTGCCCTTAAGGCATGCCTGTGAATCTCCCGCAGGGCCGACCACATATTGATATACTTGATCTCCGGATGCGCCACAAACTCTTCGTTGATCTCCATATGGACTCCCGGGATGGTCTCATGCCGCCATATGCGATGGATGCCCCCATTTCTGTAAGGCCGCCATCCGTTCTTATCGACAGACTCACCCTGGATGGGCCCCGGAGGATTCGAGGCCTCCAAGTCCCCTACACCTGAAAAACATATTTGATGGGTCCCCTTCTCCACGGCAGGTCTCAATTCCATGATACTGGCCAGCTCGTGCAGCCAGCCGCACACCCCATCAGTGGCGGCAAACACCCATACACTCCCGTCCGCCAGTTCAAGGGCGTATTTACAATCGCTTGTAGGTTTCTGTTCCCTGTTCAAAGTTCCTTATTCCCTATTTCCTGTCCTTTTCCCACTGACCTCCGTCCGTTGACCTTTGTCTTTTCATTCGATGTTGGACGTTCAATGTTCGATGTTCATCTTTCCTTCCCTCTTACCACCGACCACAGCCCTTCCCGAACCGTTAATCTCAATCACCAGATCGGCTTCACGGATGGGGATCGAACGGTGTGAAATAATAAAGACCGTCTTTTTTCCATAAAACTCCGGCAGAGAGCGGAAAAGGGCAGCCTCGGTTTGATTGTCCAAAGCCGATGTCGGCTCATCCATGATCAGCACATCCGGGTCGCGGACCAGGGCCCGCGCGATGGAAATACGCTGTTTCTGACCCTCGGACATGCTGGCCCCACGCTCCCCGATCACGGTATTGTATCCCTGTGGTAAATTGGCAATAAAGTCATGTATCCCCGCTGCCCGGGCCGCCCGTCTAACCTCTGTTTCCACGGCATCAGGGTTGCCGTATCGCAGGTTTTTCATGATCGACCCCGAGAGGAGGATGGTTTCCTGGGGTACGTAGCCGAATCTGGATCGGAGGGAGCGGACTTCCAGAGTGGAGGCGGGTCTGTTGCCGTAAAAGATCTCCCCTTTGGTCGGCCGGTAGAAGCGGAGGAGGAGGCTGATGAGGGTGGTTTTTCCCACCCCGCTGGGGCCGACAATCGCCACCTTCTGACCGGCTTTTACCTCGAAATTGATTCCCTGGAGGACCTTTTCCCGGCCGTCATAGGAAAATTCCACGTCCCTGAACGTAATGTCGCCAAGGGACCCTTCGATCATTTCCCCCACCCCTACATTGTCCTCGGGCATGGCGTCGAACAGGGCCGAAATCCGTTCTAAAGAGGCGCGTGAGGTTTGAAATTGGTTGTTCATGCCGACTAGAAACTGGGCCGGCCCATACACATAGCCGAGATATGCCTGAAAGGCGAGGAGCGATCCCACAGTCCAGTCTCCCTTGATGACCCAGTACGCCCCGAACACGAGCACGAAAAACCGGGCCAGGTTAGGCAGGGCCTGAATGGCCAGACCGTTTACAAAGCCCACGGATTGCTGTTCAAGGGCGATGCCAAAAGAGTTTTTTAGGCCATCTATCAAATGACGAATGGTGTGGGTCTCCCTGGAAAACGCCTTGATGAGTGGCACAGAGGAAAAGGCCTCCTGGAAACGCCCGCTCACCTCCGAGTTGCACTCCATGGAGTGGTGGCTCAAGACGTAGGTTTTTTTGGACATGTAACGGGCCACGAACCAGGTGACTGGCAGGGAGAGGGTCACGGGCACGGCGATGCGCCATTCAAGGTAGAAAAGGAAAATCAGCCCGCCGATAAAGCGTATGGACTGGGTCAGCAGCTGGACCACGGTGCCCGAAAAAAACCACTGCACACCGTTGGCGCCGTTTTGTATTCTCGAGATAAGGTAGCCGGTTCGGGCGCCATCGAAAAATGCCTTGGGAAGGCTCAAGGTCCGTTCGAGGAGATTTTTCTGGATATCCAGGGTCACGTTCTGTTGAAAACGGGTGGAAAAAAAGCCCTGGAGCATTCCTGAAAGTCCCTGCACCAGGGCCACCCCTGCCATCAGGGCCACCACCGGCGCCAGGAGAGCCAACCGTTTCTCAATGAGCACGTGGTCCATGAGAAAGCGGCTGATCATGGGCTGCGGGAAGGTCAAAAGCGATCCGGCTAAAAGAAAGACCCCGGCCACAGCACCCATCTTCCAGTGCTTGAGAATTATTGGGATAAACGGCCTTAAACTCTCACGAACGGTTTTATATTCTGCAGAACCGGCAATCTGGTCCTCGGGTAGCCCCCGCCTGAATCCCCTTTTCAGGTATGAAAACCAGCTATCCATGGGGAAAGTTTCTATGTTCAGAGTCTAAAGATTCAGGTTTCCGTCCGGGGAATTTCGTGGGTCGCAGATCCGCATTATGCGGCTTCAGCATATCCCACAAGCCCTTTGGACATAAGATCTTCGATGAATTCCTTCAGATGATCCGGGGCCTCATCCGGGATGCCGTCCTCGCACTCCTCGCGCAGTTTCTCCAAGATCTCCGGAGATGTGTGTTTCCCATCGAACTGCCTCCAGATAAAGACTGAAACCGGATCCAAGCCGTAGGCCTCGCCGGAATCTGGGTCAAAAAGCACGGCCCAGTCGTCAAATTCCTCCCGCAGTACAACTGTCGGATTAGCCACGGGCCGTTCTAAATCGGTCATGGTATATTCCTCTCTGCTCCTTCAGGGGTCAAAAAACATGATTTAAAAAAAATAAATCATAGTGAAAAAGAACAGGAAAATCAAATTGAAAGTTCATTAAAATGATATTAATCTGTGTAACCTGTCCGCTCGTGCCTTGCAATGGCAGGCGGGTCTGCGTAATCTGAGAATGAAATGCTTGTATCATTTGTTTTTTGGCAACAAATGCAGTACGCTCGACTCTGAACCCTTGAACTCTAAGCCAATGGAAACCGTCAAATCCGAATACAGCACATGCACCGGTCCCAGCATGAACCCTACCCTCAAACCCGGGGACGGGTTAGATCTGTATACCTACAGGGATCACGCAGAAATACGGGTGGGGGATGTCATTGTCTACCCGCACCCATCCAGGACGGTTGATGTGGTCCACCGCATTATAGAGATCAAACCTGAAGGCGTGATCACCCGGGGAGACCATAACAATAAGATCGACCCGTATACGGTTGGGTTTGAGGACATCATCGGCAAGGTCATCGCTGTAAAAAGAAAAACCCGGCGAATCACTGTCACGGGCGGTAAGAGAGGCTTTTGTATTCACAAACTCATGCTGTTCAGGAAATACCTCATCCTTTACGGGTTCAGGCCGTTTCGCTTTGTTTCAGATTTTATTGCAGCCACAGGAATATTCAATATTTTTCATTCTTTTTTTAACCTCAGGACTATTCGCATAAAAAGGAATCATCAGAGTCAATTGATTTTAGTCTCAGGGGATAGGGTCATAGGCAAACAATTGATCGGGTCCGTCGAATGGCAGATCCGGTTCCCCTATAAGTACTTCATCAACAAACGCCGGCTTGAAAAAAGCCGGGCAATGGGGGCAGACTGAATCATGAAATATCAAACACCAAAATTATACCGGATGTTGCCCTTTAGAACTGGCGAGGCTGCCTGTGTCAGTGGAGATCAGGCCTCATCACCCCCGTCATGCGCGGCCGGACCGGAGGCAGGGGGCGCAGGGGGTTGCGCCTCGGGGGCTGCAGCATCCAGCCGCTGCCTGCCCGGGGCCGCGGCCGGGTCAAAGTGTGATGCGGGTACCGGTTATGCTTGAAACCGGAAAACCGCTCAATGAGGTTTTCACGATCCCCATCATCTGTGAATACATCACGGCGCTCTATTCCTCTGATCATGACAAGACGCAGGAGGCCGGGGGGATCCAATAGTGCCGTTCCGGGCATGGCTCCTACATGCTGTCAGTCAAGTTATTTGATTATTTCAAGGATGACCCCTATCCCTCATTGGAAGGCAAAATAATGGATGAGCGACTTACCGACGGCTGTCCTTGGATTGTCAACAATTTTCTCTTCATCCCCTGTATTCCGACACACTGCCTGGCCAGATTCGCTCGGCGGGAAAAAGCCCCGCCTCATGGGCCAGATCGCAGTACCAGTGGGGGGCAAAAAGCTCACTCGACCGGTAATAGTTCATGGCCACACATGACCCAAGACACATCTTTTTCATCAAACAGTCGGCGCAGATACCTTGCAGGTCATCGGGGAGCCCTTTCCTGATATCGTTCAGCACCGGGTTGTTGTTCCACACATCCGCAAGCCTGTCTTTTTCGGCATGGCCGAAGACTAGGTCTGGTACGGTCTCTCCGATGCCGCAAAGGGCGTATTTTCCGTTTCCCAGGACCCCGATTATGCCGAAAATGCCGCAGCGGCCATTGGATTTAGCGAAAATCTTGCTTAAGGACCTGAAGGCCGTGGGGTGAGAATAGACGATCCTAAGCTCTGATGAGGGTTCAAGGGTGTTTTCAATCCAGTGGCCAAGGTCGATCAGCTCTTTGATGGAAAGGGTCTCGCCGGATTTCTGCATCTGTTCCCCCCTCGCCGTAGGGGTCACCAGGTTGAACTTGACTGATTCCGCATTCTCCATTTCAGCCAACCTCACCACCGCTTCCAGCTGATCGGCATTGCGCCGCATGACCGACATGATGATCTGCGGCCGCAGGCCGGCTTTAACCAGATTGCGTACGCCCTCAAGGGCCGCGTTAAAAGACCCTGGGACCCCCCTGACCCACTCATGGATCTCGGCATCGGCCCCGTCCAGGCTCACGGACACGAAAGACCCTTTGTTTTTCACAATCTTTTCTACGATCCGGGGGGTGCATTTTACGCCGTTGGTTTCAATGGTCAACCGCAGGCCTGTTTCGTGGATATGATCGAGGATCTTTTCAATATCCGGGTGGATCAGGGGTTCCCCGCCGGTCAGTTTAACGCCTGAAAGCCCTAATTCCATACCCTGGCTTACAATGTCCTTAAACAATTCATATTCGACCGACGGCCAGATGGTTGCCTCTGTCTGATATTTAGGGGCGATCCAGCAGTGCCGGCATCTGAGATTGCACCCCTGGGTTAAATAAAAATAAATCTGGTTTAGATAATACCCGCATTCGGGTGCCTTGATTTCCCTTATATTTTCCGTCATGTGTCTTAACGCCTTTGTAAAGGTCTAATTGTTCCCCGCCGGGATCTCCGGCAACCGCCCTCCCTCGTCCATAAACCGCCTCAGGCAGGCATCGGGGCTCGGGTGGTAGGGGTCGTCCAGGAGTGTTCCGGCAAGCGCCGGGCAGCTTCCCGTGCAGTAGTTCATATAGCCACAATCCCGGCAGTACTCAAAATCGGTCAAGGGGATGCTTCGCCGGTTCCGGAAGCGGTTGAGTTCGGAATGGTTCTGCCACACGTCCTTCAAGTCGTCCCGGTTAATCCGGCCTAGCTCCATATCCGGGATCAAACCGCAGGGAACCATGACGCCATCAGCCCGGATGGCCATCTTGGTCAGAAAACCGCCACAGCCGGTCAGAAAACCACGGTTGGGAAGACATTCGAGCCCTTGTTTACGGGCTTCTTCCATTTCGAGCCAGCCCCGGGCCTCGGCCAAGGGGCCGGCTTGGGCGCTGATACGGCCGTTGTATTTGTCATTCAGCCGGAGCAGAGTGTCCATGGCCAGGGACCGTTCTTCGGCTGTCAACTGCACCTGTTCGGCGTTCTGCCTGCAAAGACCAAGATGGGAGGCGGCGTTGGTGGAAAACCCGGGCAGTCCGATCTCTTCCAGCAAGAGTTGGGATACGGCCTCCAGGTCCCTGACGTTTTTCCTGTGAATGGTAACCCGGACAGTGGCCGGAAGGTTGTGTTTCATCAGGTTCTTGAGCCCGGAAACAGCCCTGTAGAAATTGCCCTTTCCCCGGAAGGCGTCATGGGTGGTGTCAACGGAACCGTCAATGGACACCTGGATCGAATTGCATCTTCCGGTTGACGCCAGGAATTCTGCAATTTCATCGGTGATGAGCGTGCCGTTGCTCAGTATGGAAAACCGCATGCGGTTTCGCACAACTCCTTCCACAAGTTCCTTAAAATCATCGCGGATAAAGGGTTCGCCCCCCTGGAGGCACACATCCATCACAGCGCAGCGGTTCAGTTCTTCAAAAAACTGAAGCCACTCCCCGGTTGGCAGGTCCTGATCCACATCACCCTGGCTGGTAAAGTGGCTGCAATAGCTGCACCGAAGATTGCATTGGTTGGTAATTTCGATATCAACAGATTTGGGAGTTTTCATCACATTCATGGCAATTTCACCCGCTTTCATTTTTTGGATTTTAGTTAGAGATTGCTGGCGTAATATTGCTCAATATTGGCTTGAAAGTCAAGCAAATATCTCCATGTTGACATATACTCCGGGCATACAGGGACCCGTCAGAGTCTTCAGGGAAGAGGGAAAATGGGTTTTTCAAGACCTTATTCCGGGACCCGTACTTCTCATATTCGGTTCCTGAGGGGATTTTACCCACAAGAATCCCGTTTACGGCGGGATTGAACATTTAGAGGATTCAAATTCGAATGCAACGCGGGGCTTAGGCAAAAGGGGGCGTTTTTGAAAGGTCTCAATGGGTTCGACCACCGTATTGATGGAATCACCGGATTATTTCTAAAAAACTGCCTGAACCTTGTAATGGGGCTGCACTGGTATACCGGGCACACCCGCACAGCCCAGACCGTGGAAGAAAGCCAAGGCGGGTCAGCCGCTATGCCTATATCGGCCCATTGCCAACAGATATGCAGGGTGTTTGACCGACCTCTCCACCAGCATTGCATGTTGTCGGAACCGATCGCCCCGCTGCCAGTCTTCTTTCCTGATGCATAACATCGCAGACTCAAGCGCTCTGCGAAGTTGTGAACAGGTGGAGTCCTTTGTTGTAAAGCAATAATTTTTAGGATGTTGGTTTTTTAACCCACTTCCACCAGCGACGGGCATAGGACAGAGGGAGGAGCAAGCCATTATATCGCGGGTACCAATGTCGCATGTAATCGAGATCCGGAAAAATAAGTTTGAAAATATAGGTAATTTTTTTGAAATTCTTAGCAGAACTTGACAGGTATAATCCTTTCAATAGGTTAAACAGGGTGTCGGTATTTTCGCCTTTAGCCATAGCATTATTCATGCAAGTCAATTCATCTATTGCTGGTTTTGGCCATGTGGAGAAATTATCGAAGTGCTTTGGCACTTGTAGATCAGTTAAGATCTGAGCAAGCTTTAGTGACTCTTCAACTGCCAGCCGAGCCCCCCACTCAGAACTTTTTTCTTGTAGCATTTCCCAATCTTCCGGCACAACGAGGCTACGGGCAAGCAATGCAATATCATAAACCCATATCAATCGCATATCCTGATTGTGATGCATAATCAAATGGAGGGCTGCATTAATCAGCGCATCAACCGGGTGCATGGTTTCAAAAGACAAGTCCGAGGCCTTGACCTCAATGGCATTTTGAAAAATAACCTCCACTTTATTGCCACGTTTTTCCCCGAAGAATTGATGCAAATCCCAATGGAGATCAACACTATGCATGACCCTTGAATCTGTCCGGCTTATAAATTCCTCCTCCCGATGAAAATCTTTGAAAACTTCGAAAATCTTGGACTTGCACTGGTAATCGATTCTTTTGAAAATCTTTCTTGCTTTCATGAATTCATCCGGCCTCACCAGCAGGTCAATGTCACTCGCCGGTCTTAGAACTGCATCAGGATATATCGTCCTGCCTAAGGCCGGCCCTTTGAGGACCAGGATTCTTACCCCTTCATCCTTAAATGCGGCCACGATTTCACCAAGCTGCCTTTCCATATGAAAGTAGCGAGTGCGGCTCCACTGAAATGTCGTCCTCATCGTATCAATAATAGGCTCGGGAGGACAAAATTCATCGGGCAGCCGGCCGATGTGCCAGTAAAGCAGGGGCAATACCCAGTGGGACCTCAATATGGAGAGCAGTTTCCTCCATTCCGTTAATGATACAGGGGGGGGTAAAACGGGATCACCTTTGAGAAGCGACAACGTATAGTTCAAAAGATCATTAGAAAAATCCATGATCGCATTTGTGGGATCACTGCAGAACCGGAGATTCGGGTGAAGATCCCGGGCATCCTCCAGAAGAGGGAGGGGGATCGAATGTGTTTCTCGGCCGATGGTTTTCAACTGGTGTTTTTATAGTTTTTTTCTAATTTCAGAGTACCTGATTCTTGCCAGTTGGTCAGCTTACTCGTCAGTTCCCAAGCGTTCAGAAATCCACTAATAAACTACATTACCTGTAAGGAACTTCATTTTTTTTGCGTGAGGAATATAGAAAAATTTGCAATTCGTGTCAAGGGAAAGTGCGTTGCAACACATAGTGTGGCGGGTTAATAAGACGGCGGTGTCTGTTTTTGAGCGTTCGAAAACGATATGACCTGGGTGTCCAAGCTAATATGGACCAGAGAATTGCCTTTAATTGACTAATATTTTCAAACGGCGGTATGATTACGCTTAAAACCTTCTTCTGCCATAATGGCACCCTCCATTTTAAGGTTTCAAACAAAGGATCTCAGACTTTGGACTATTCAACCAAATGCAGAATTAGATGAGAAACCGGGTTCGATTCTGTAATTGGAGAACCGTTTCAGGTCAACTTGAATATGAAAAATAGGAATATTTTGAACGTATTTATACCCAAATCGATGGGATTTAGTCAATCATTTTAAGGATTCCGGCCGCCGTTGATATTATGAGATAATCAACAGGGTGGGGAAACCTTTGATATCATAATAATTTTGATGATATCTCAACAATTTTTTGGCTTCAAAAACCTGTGGTTTGTATGGAATACATGCAGTTTTGGAAGGACAGGTTTCAGATACCAATTTATCTGGGTTTGGATGGCAGAGATTCAGTGGTGCATCGTCTACCCATAACCGGTCCAGGCGTCACACCTTGCACAAAAATGCTGTTTACAGAAGAAATCATAGAGAACGCATTCAAGCATGTATGTAAAAAGCGTCTAAAATACAGCCACAATAACGATATCTGGGATTTAAGATTAAACTGGAACAAGGAAAAACAAGAATTATATGAGCAACTTAACAACGCCACCTACAAGTTTGAACCTGTCAGGAAGATAACCACCGAAAGCGAAACCTTAGAAATATGGTCTTCCAGGGATGCGATTGTTCTAAAGGCACTTGAGATCATACTCGGTGAAAGGTTTCGCCCTGAAATATCTGCAACATGCTGCCATATAAAAGGGAACGGGGGTTTGAAAAAGGCAGTAAGATCTGTAAATAATAATATCAACGATTTCAAATACGTTATGAAAACCGATGTAAAGAAATATTATGCATCTTTAGACCATGATGTGATGTTTGAAATTATTGGAAGATATGTTACGGAAACCCAACTATTAAGGCCGTTATATCAATATCTTAAACGTATCGAATATACAGACGGATATTACTGTGAAGTTGAAAAAGGGATATGCCGGGGATGTCCGATCTCCCCGCTCCTTGGGGCTCTTTACCTGAAAGAGCTCGATGAAGCCATGGAAAGATTCGATGTGTTTTACATACGCTATATGGATGACTGGGTTATAATGGCAAAAAACAGGTGGATGTTAAGAAGAGTTGTAAAAAGAGTGAACGGGATACTTTCCGGGCTCAAGCTGAAAAAGGCTGATGATAAGACGTTCATAGGAAAGATTGAACGAGGTTTTGATTTTCTGGGTTATCATTTCAGCCTTGACGGCTTAAGTCTGGCGGAGAAAACTGTTCACAACTTCGTTGAACGTTTGAGTCTGCGATGTTATGCATCAGGACAGAAGAGAGGTTCAAATTGTGGATATAAAGAAATTGGGCTTGACAACATTTCGCGTTATGTGTACTCTTCCGTCTCAGACTACATTCGGAGATGGTTATCCTGGGTAAACGGCGGTTTGAAAGGTATAAGAGTGAATATTTTTTTGGGAACTGCCGCGTTTACCTGACAATCAAAAACGGAGGTCGAATATAAGATACCAACATCCGCGTCTGCGTAACTTAAACAACTTCACTCACGCAAACTGCATCGACGGTACCTCTGCCGCGGGGGGACTCGGAGGCAACGCCACTATCAGCATCTCCCTATGCTGGTTGGGGACAAGCCCGAATATACGTCCCATTTTCGACGCCTGCTTCAACGGTGACGGTGATAGTAATGTTTACGCAAACATACCAAATGCTACAAGCTGCGCAGCCGGACCAAT
>Ga0255058_10001805_pt1 | contig 11978 bp, 8 predicted proteins | sample Cases_109_9_MG_FD_188637 | JGI IMG/M metagenome (GOLD analysis project Ga0255058, IMG submission 188637) | Seawater microbial communities from Amundsen Gulf, Northwest Territories, Canada - Cases_109_9 | ecosystem: Environmental > Aquatic > Marine > Gulf | place: Canada: Northwest Territories... | reverse complement strand
CTGCGCCGCCAGGTAACAGATTCATCGTGTGGCCGCCAGTCCAGTCAGGCGCCAGATCAGCAGGCATTGGGTCAAACAGTCCTTCCAGGTATAAACCAACGAGAATGTTAACTGCCTCACGCCATTTTGTAAAGCTGATGTTAATCTGCTCATCCATAGCTTCCAGTTGCATCTTAGCCCATCGCGGAGAATGGCATCCCTGACACTTCTTTATCCACGCATCCCTCTTGGCCTTATGCTTCGGAGCGCCTCTATTGAGCTGGTTCATACCCATGTGTGCATATTCAGTTGAAGCATTCTGTACATTATGATTACCATCTTCTCCCATATGGCAATATGCACAGGTTGGCACTCGGTAATTCTGCGGCTTCATCTTCTTATCCCAATCATATGTGTCACCTTCCATCATAAGTATTTTACCGTGGTATGAATTGTAATAGAATTCATATTCGTAATGGTCAACACCCATATGACAGACACCACAGGTATCAGGTTTCCTGGCCTCTGCAGGTTTAAACTGATGCCTGGTATGGCAGCCATCACACCTGTTTCCGGCGATACCATGACATTGAGCACATCCGGCAACCTCTTCTCCAGGCTTTCCAATCTGCCATGCAAATTCAGTAACCGAAACACCCCATATTGTACTTGGTTTATGTGATCCCTGTCCACCGGCAAGATGCTCGCCATGCTCCTTTTCATGGCATTTACCACAAGTGTTGTGGCTGGGCATTTTCAATTCTTTATGATTAGTGCCATGGCATGCGTCACAACCAACGACCTGCTCTTTTTCCATCGAATCTGTCTTTCCGGCCTTTGAGTGCTTACTCGCTTTCCAGTCAATGACGATTCTAGGTGTCTGCACAGAATGGCACAAGACACACTCCTCTGTCTTGAATGTACCCTCAACCGCTTGAGTTGATTCATAGTATACTTCAGGGTTATAGTACATCCCCGTTACCGGCAGGTAATAAAATATGTTTTTATACTTACCTTCACCAGGCAACGCATTCTCTACTCCTGTATACCTTGCTGTCAATCCAAAGACGAAATTCACACCGGAATCATCATCTCCAACAGCCTGTCCATAAATCGAAGAAGCCACATCCTGAAACGTAGGTGCAGCCTCATCTGCATATACTTTGCCGGAATTGTTTACAGACACAAACGCACATGCCATAACCATTGCCAATACACTTACATATACAACAAACCTTCTTGCTAAATTGTTCATACTTTCCTTCTCCTTTCCTTACTTCCAGAATTGAAAATTACATTTAATTAACGCCCTTCGGGCGAACTCCTGAGCATCGGGGGTCTCTCCCGATGCTGGTCCTAAATATCCTTACCACAGGAGGATTGGTTTCGGGTGGGACTCCCGAAACACTAGTGTTTTACTCGTATATAGCACAATTAACAGTCTATAATTTACCATCACCTCCCCACCTTCTACAGTGGCTGTATTATACGTATAAGCCTTTACTTGTCAATAAGATTTTACAAAAAATTATAAAAAAAGCTGGCATAGTTTAAAAAACCCTATGCCAGCTTATAGAAAAACTTAAAACAAAAAGAATCTGTTGGTACTTAATGGCGAATACCGGGATAAGGGTCGGGACCCTGTATGTTATCCCACTGCGCACCCAAATCCACCCATTCTACGAACAAGAATCTCTCATCTTGTGTCAAAAGCTTGTTGTGCATAACCCTTCCTTCTAATGGGAAAGCATTCTCACGCGTAGCAAACTGAGAAAGTTCTTCTTCGTATAAACGCCATACAAGCAAGCTGTTGATAGCGGCACTTGCGTTTACGTATTTACCTCCAATATTACCATCTTTACCTCTCTGACGAGTCAACAGGCTGTTATAAGATCTGCTGAACGCAGCCGCGCCATTAGCTGAAATCAGCTTTGTGCTGCCACTCAGGTTAGGAGCCTGTGTAGCATCATGGCAACTCGCACATTTTGCATCTATTATTGGCTGAATATCCCTTCTGAAATCAACTGTTCTCAACTGGTCAATGTAAAGACCTTCAACTGTTGCTGAAGTTGTACCTGAAGGACCACCATAATAAACGTCTGCCGGAACCATAACGCTGTCTCCGTGCTTTACTCCTGCATATTTCCCCTTCTTGTCAAACCTCAAATGTCCCCACATGAACGGAGAATCGTAATGGCTCAAATCACTGAACCACCAGTTATAAAGCGCTTTCGTGTGCAGATTGAGGTAACCTTTCTTATCATAAGAACCCCAATGGCAACCGGTACAAATCCTGCCGCCATAAGGCCTCACATAAGCCCATGCCAACTGAGTCTGCACAGACATACCCTTGTCGTCAAGAATCTGTGCACAATAAGGTTCGTCGCCGGGATGTGAACTTACAACAGAACCATCATCCTCAACATACTGATAACCAAACATACGTCTTTGTGAAAACGCGCTACCCGAGTTACTGCTTGAACGAGTACCGCCTATGAGGTTGCTGCCGGCTTCGGCACAAAACCTTTTTGAATCCGGCTCAATTGTCTGTATACCATTAAGGACCCTTATGGCTTTAATATCGCCATGCTGCATTTCTTTTGCTCTCTGATGAGGATACGGCCCTATTGGCAAATTCGTCAAAGTCGTATCGAAGCATATGGTAGTACTCCATGAGTGCGGATATCCTTCAACCTTTACCTGGTCAAATGGCTGGTATGTTACAGTTGTGACACCAAACTCATTACCGGCGGTAAAAGAGTTTATCCATCTTGGCTTGTATCTTGGATATACAGGTTGCGGCTGATGATCATTCCACTCCGGATCGTCATAAACCAAATCTGCCACTGTGCCATTATTCGTATCAAACCAATAAATCCCGAAATCATTTCTTTCCGCAGATGAAACCATAAGTCTGCCATCAGGCACCGGATGCGGACTTCTATAAAGTCTTCCATCTCTGTTTAACCTGGAGTATGTCTTTGAGTGCGGAGTCGTCCAGCTTACTCTTCCAAGATTGCCTACACCGGAATCAAAGTCCAAAGCCTCTATGAAATATAGATAGCCGTCTGAACTCTCTTTAGCCTGGATCTTAGCAGTATTCGGCGTTTCATCATGCTCGTTACCATATATGTGGCGGGGATAAGAACCGTCCCAGTTGTCCACTATAAGGCATATGCTGCCATCGCCATTATTGTGCGTACCATTAGCCTGCGTGCTGCTGAACATGATATTTCCGTCACGCGTTAACGTCGGATCAAAATCCGAGCTTAGGTTATAAGTGACTTTATCTGCAACCGAATTTGTGCTTGGCATATCTATACCAACCAGCTTATGGCCGCAGATACGATCCATTGAATCTCCGCCTTGCGGATCCAATCGGTAGATGTTAAAATGCTGTGGCTTGTAATATTCATCCAGCTCTCCTTCAGGCGAATAAGCAAAGATCAGAAAACCAAGCTTTTCTACATCTCCACGATGTCTCCAGTCACCTTCAAAATATCTGTCTCGAGAAATTACTCTGCCTTTACCAGACTCAATAGCGCCAGCCGCATAATAAAGAGGGCTTCTTGCAACGCCCTTTAAATCAGTCAACTGTCTAAGCCCTGAACCGTCAATACCTACTTCCCATAACTGGCAACCGCCACCGTTCTTATGTACGCCGGCAAATGCTACCCTTGTGGAATCCCAGTTCAGGCATGGATCAAAGGCGCTCTGCAATTCTTTTGTTAGTACTGTCAACTTCCTCGTTTTCGTGTTGTAAGACACGATCCTGCTATCATTTGATACATAGTTAGGATACAGGTGATACGGATCGCCTGCTGTTGTCGGCTTAGATTGGGTAAAGACTACAGTGTCGATAGTCCCCTGAATCTCTCTCGCCATGCCCCAGTAGTCAGCCCATATTGCCTTTCCCGGTTTAGGGCCACCTGTCATAACTTGCGCCTGGCTATTGCTGCAGAAAAGCCCGCTTATGGCCACAGCACCAACCAATGCAATTGATGCTAGAAAATTCCTTTTCATAAGTTGGTCTACTCCTTTCATTAATTTTCATAAAAAATATTCTAAAATAAAACACTCTTCATTCTTCTCTTCTTATTGGGAATAGTCCCCATTTAACCTGGAGACTATTCCTTAACAAAAAAGCTCATTACAGAGCCTTCATAAACTCAACAAGATCCTGCAACTGCTGACTTGTCAGATGAGACGTAACACCATGCATATCCTTTGTGTTTGCTGTATTGTCTATTGTAGTCAACAAAGTCTGCGCACTGCCATCATGAAAATATGTACCTGATGCATAAATATCTCTCAATGTAGGCGTATCAAATTCCTTTACAAGATCCAAACCAATAATTGGCACATCATACTCTTCACCATAAGGATCTACGCCTGCTTCCAAAGCTGTCGTGTTAAATACAGCGCCGGGTGTTGTCCTGAATCCATCTCTACCAACCCGGCCTGTTCCAACGTCATGTGTTTGCGCGTCGCTGAACAATGCCCTTGGGTTTTTTGGATCGCCGGGGTGGCATTCTATACATCCAACCTTTGCATCGCTGAATACCTTCCAACCTCTCTTCTGTGCATCCGTCAAAGAACCGTCTTCATTCCTGAAAGGGCTTCCCGTGAACTCTAAAGACCTGATGTAAGCGATTAAGGCTTCTAATCTCTCTGGTGAGAAATTTTCACTTCTGAACACAAATCCGGGGTCGCGTCCGCATACCCTGTCAATAGAAGACGTAGCGCCCACGATTTCATCTGGATGACCGGTAAAACCTTCATGCCTGAATGGAGGGAGATATCTTCCACCACGGATATACTTCGTGTTTTTCCAACTGCCCCACCCTTCATCTCCAAGATCCCAGATCAAACCTGTTGTCTGGCCTCTTTCATAGTGGCAGCTTGCACATGAATACTCGCCCTGCAGCGTCCATGATGCTTCATTAAACTGAAACTGTCCGTATCTGACCAATTCGCTCTTGTATGGAGAGTGTTTTACTCTGTAATGTACTTCAGGAACAGTCAACGGCTCTCCTCTTTCAAGCGGCGCCCACTCCACACCAGTCTGGATAGTAGCTATAACTTGAGCTTCTCCAGCGTTTGCCAGATTCATAGGTGCAGAAGCACCAAAAAGGCACATGGCTGCAATCAAACCCAACATATACATCTTCTTCATTACTAGCCTCCTTAAATAAAAATTATTAAAAAGCTTGCTCAACCTTCAATACTCATTCTATCAAATGATTAATTACTCAACCGGAGTTTGAATGACTGATATATTATTTGTGAAATAGTTTGCAGCATAGCAAAGCTTGCCATCCGGTGAAAGAGCAACACTGCTTGGACCCAGACCTACATTCACTCTCTTAACCAGATAGTCAATCATAAGCGTAAGGTCATTCTTCATATCATCCAACTCTTCCTGAGTGCTGGAAATAACGATATCAGTCAGCTTTTCCAGATCAAGAATAGTTACCCTGTGCATGCTCCTTATGCCGATGTAAACATATTTTCCACCCGGATCAACGGCTAAACCGTAAGGATTTCCGTCATAGTTGTTATGTTCATCCAAAGGCATACTTGCAACCTTTCCACCTTTTTTAGTTTCTAGAACTGCAATATTGTTAGAAAATATCTGTGCATTTTCTGCCTCACAAACAGGCAACCAGTTCTTCGGCTGTTCCATCGTGACAAGCACAAACGCTCCATCAGGCGTGTACGCTATACCTCTCAGATTAGCGCTCTGTGGTATAACCCTGTGCTCAATGAGCCTGCCTGTTGAAAGATCAACAAAATCAACACCTCTGTTAATGCTGCCTGTTGTATCCAGGCAAATAGCTGCAGTTTTTCCATCAGGAGAAATAGCTATGTCCCTTGGACCGTAATTTGAAGTCCTGATCTCCCCAACTTTGCTATTCATCGCAGTGTCTATGATGTCAACTGTATTCCACATACTGCCGGAACAAGTCACATAAGCCTTTGACCCGTCTTTTGACAACTTGATACTGCATGGCCAGTCGCCGACCTTTATCGTCTTTATAACTGACTTGTTAACAATATCAATAACCGATACATTGTCACTCTCAGCGTTGCAGACATACAAAGTACGGCCATCCTGTGAAAATACCGAAGCTTCCGGCTGTACCTGAACAGCAACCTCGCCGGTAACTTTTCTTGTTCTCGCATCAATAAACGTTACGCTATGGCCTGACTGATTTGCTATAGCCAAAGTCCCGCCATCTTGCGAAACTGCAACGTGAAAGGGCGAATTACAGTCAGTTCTTACCCTTGTGCCCTGGATAAATCCTGCGCCAGCACTTTGAGCAAATGCCAGACTCAGAATTCCTGCAACCATGAACCCCAATAACCAAACTCTTTTCTTCATTCCTCACCTCCAAAAAATTAAAAATAAAAAACTAAAACGCAGGAACATGCGGGCATGTTCCTGACTTTTGACAAACTGTTTGCAGCGGTTTACCACAATCATGACAATTTCCAGGATCTGCCAGCGTTGGTATGTACTCTACTCTCTCATCCAGCTTATGGCCTGTTCCCGGCTCGCTATACACTTTGCCACAGCCGGTACACTTGAAATCAATCTTCGACCAGACCTTCTTACTGGTGATATCATCCATGCAAGTCTCGCAAATTCCCGGATGCGGTATACACTTCTCATAGTCAGCACACTCTCTGTTTACACAACTGTAAGCGATCCTCGGACAACCCCATGCTTCTCCCAGATCCTGGTGTTCCTTAGTATCTGTATATTCCGCACTCCCCGCTTTATACTTCTTGTAATCCCATATGTAAGCAGCGGTATCACAATCTTTAAACTCTCTTATTTCTTTACATGCGGCACACCAGAACCATAATTGTATCTTTTTTTTTGGGCAAACGCCACCATCCCCCCCAACAGCGTAGCCAACATAACTTGTTAAGAAGGAAACCATACAGAAAAAGATACAGACATACAAAACTTTGCCAGCAAAGCTCCTTGTACTACTCAATTTTCCACCCCACCTCTAATCTAAAAAAGAGATAAGATTGTAACATCATTTAAAATGATGGAACATGCGGGCATGTTCCGGACTGTTTGCAAACGGCCTCAAGAGGCTCTCCACAATCCTCACATTTACCAAAGCTTATCAAATGTTCCGCATACTCCTTCTTCTTGTCAATCTCATGCCCTGCTCCCGGTTCATCAAACTCCTTGTTGCATTTTGCACACTTGAAGTTAAGCTTTGCCCTGGATTTTTTAGGCGCCAGGTCATCATCACATATTTCGCATGAACCTGCATTATAAGGCAAGCATTGCTTAGAACCTTCACAAAAAATTGCATCCGGATTTGAAGACCATTTTTTCCCATCACGTATGCAGCGATACTCAGTCCTCAAACATGTCCAAGATGGTACCATCTTATGCTTAGCAACTTCTCCACTATGCTGCTCTCCCTTGAATTCCCAGATGTATTTCAAGTTGCCGCATTCATTCCAGGTAAATATCTCCTTACACTCCATACACCAAAACAATTTCTCATTCTCTTTTTTCGGACAAGCCTTACCCTCTGCCGCAACAGCAAGATTAAGTTGACTACTTACGAACACAACTACACACAAAAAGGCACCAAAACATAAAGCCTTGCCAACAAATCTTCTTGAATTACCCAATTTCCCACCCCCTTTCAAAATTAAAAAAATATGTTTCACTAAAATAGACTATTTTTAACTTCGCACATTGTATGCCAAAAACAACCAAAACCTACGCAACCCTTTATCAGCATTGATTGTATCGTGATATTTCTTTAAAATCACATTTGATGAAACGGTTTAAATGCACCAACTTAGCTTGCGCAACTGCAGGATAACTACCATATATTATTTCGACTATTATGTCAACTAATTAATTATCATATTTTTCCAATCTATATCTAAAAGTGCCCCTGCTGAGACCGAGCAATTTTGCAGCTTTCGTTTTATTGTTTTTGCTTCTTTTAAGCGCCTGGTGCACGAGATGTTTTTCAAGTTCATCTAAAGATATTCCTTCAAGAGGTAAATTAAAATCCAGTGTTCGTACAGTCCTGTGTTTACCATTATCTCCGCCACAGGCAGATTCCCTGACCAAAGAAACCGGGAGGTGTTCTTCGGTTATGACGCCTCCTTTGCACAATATAACCGCCCTTTCCAAACAGTTCTTCAGTTCCCTGATATTGCCTTCCCATTTACTGGAAACAATGATTTTTTCCGCTTTTTTTGATATTCTCAGTGGATATTTACCCATTTTAATAGAATATCTCTCCAGAAAAGACATCGTTAAAGGCAGGATATCTTCAGGCCTTTCTCTGAGCGGCGGTAAATTAATAGGAAATACATTAACGCGGTAATATAAATCTTCTCTAAATCGTCCCTTTTTGACATATTCTTCAAGATTTTTATTACTGGCACAAATGATTCTCACGTCAACCTTTATAGTTTCAGAACCTCCAAGCCGTTCCAACTCTCTTTCCTCAACAACCCTTAATACTTTAGCCTGTACAATAGGATTCATTTCTGATATCTCATCCAGAAACAAGGTACCCCCATTCGCAAGCTCGAAACGGCCTTTCTTGTTCCTTTCTGCTCCCGTGAAAGCGCCCTTTTCGTAACCAAAAAGTTCACTTTCTAATAAATTCTCAGGCAAGGCAGCGCAATTTATCGTGACCAATGGGCCACTCTTCCTTAGACTATTAAAATGTATAGCCCTGGCTACCAACTCTTTGCCGGTACCGCTTTCTCCATAAAGGCAAACAGTTGAATCTGTCCCAGACACATCGCCTGCTAATAAAAGCACTTCTAACGTCTTGGGCGAATTGCCGGTTATATTGCCAAAATTGAAATGGGATTCTATCTCCTTCCTTAGATACCTGTTTTCCATCGTCAGAGATCTCATCTTAAGTGCTTTTTCCACAGCTAACGATAGCGAATCCTCTTCAAATGGTTTTGTAATATAATCAAAAGCCCCTTCTTTCATAGCTTCTACTGCCGCTTCAATAGAATCGTCAGAGGTAATAACGATAACAGGCAGGTCTGAATCTTTAGATATTAAGTATTTCAAAAACTCCAATCTCCCCATTTGAGGAACCCTCAAATCAGTAACAATCAAATGGAGCCTTTCTTTATCAACAGAGTCAACTATCGAAAAGGGATCTATTGATTTTACTACTTCAATATCTTCCATTTCATCGAAAATCACTTTTATATTGCGCATTATGCGCTCCTCGTCATCTGCAATTAGTACCCTGCTAACCATAAAGGCAACCCCAATGTTTTTAACTCAAACTAAAGAACAAATTAACGACGACAGCATAAAGCTAACCATAAGCAATCCAATGATAAGGACTGGAATCCCAAAAGCCCTGGAAACAAATTTTCCGAACACACCTGCCGGTTTAACCCTCAAACCCTCTAGCTGATCCTCACCTTTCATTCTCTCATAATAAGCTCCTCTTTCATGTATCACATGCTCTTCAGACACCCTTCCGGTAAACATAGCTTCGTCTAACGGTATATTTTCAGGAAGCATATGTGTATGAATAAAGTGGATAGTAAAGATAAAGCCGGCAGCCAACAAGGCTTCATAGCGATGCGCTACCAGGGCTATGCTTGGTAAATCTACAAAAGCGGCAACCTTTACAGGCAATATACTCGTGCACTGAACAGGGAACCAGAGAATAAAGCCGGTTACAGCCATAACAAACGTTCCCCACATCAATGACAGATATTCAAATTTCTCCCAATAAATCCATGTCTCAAACTTCGGCCTTGGCCCTAATCTGAGAAACCATAAAATATCGCCTAAAATGTTTAAAAGGTCTTTAGGCTGAATGATCAAAGAATCCGGCCCCCAGAAAATCCCTGCATTTTTCTTGACTACCGTTTGAAAAGTTAGAAATGCAAAGTGCAAAAACACGGCAAAAAACGTGATCAAAGCACAAATTCTATGTATAATTCCAGCAGTTGGATAACCACCCAAAATCTCATATAGCCAATGCGCCCATCCATATTCCTTGAATACAAGCGGCATCCCGGTTAAAACCAACCCGAAAAAACTGATAATAATCAGGAAATGCCCAAATCTATGAAACACACCAAATCTTAACAAACTGCCTTTATTGTTAGTCATGCTTTGAATCCTTTCCTTTACGCTCATCTAATATAGTTCCAAGCCACGAGAGTAGTGAGTGCATGCCAAAACCTGCAAAAGTCTGTAGTAAAATACCTACATACATTATAAAAAGAATCGTTAGAATTATTTGAGGACTTTTGATGATACTCCAGATTTGATCCGGATCTTTTCGAATGTTCAAAATAGCAGCAACAGCCGATTTATAATATACTATATTTTTATATTGCGGATGTGCTATGTGTTTAACGAAACTATCATTTGCGCCCGGATGGCACGTGCCGCACGTCTCAATAACATTTTGCGAACCTAAAGTAGATTCGGGTTCCGTTGAATGCAATATGGTATGCATACCATGGCAATCTACACATGTCGCTATGTCTGTATCAAAATGTCCCAGTGCAGTAACCTGGCCATGCAGATTATTTCTATATGAATGATAATATTCTTCGTGGCATCCACCGCATTTTTCTATAGTGTCAGCCCTATGAGCCAGATCTTTTGCCCTTGGCGTATCGCGTTTGGATTTTTCTCCGGCATGGCAATGTTTACACGTTGGCGGCTGAACGCCATTTTCCTTCATCAAGCTTACGTGTTTGCTCTCCAGATACTCAGCGGCCGGGTCATCATGGCAGAAAGTTATACAATCTACAGGCTGTAGATTCGGATAATGTTCACCCTCAATATCTTCCAAATCAGCATGGCAATCGACACAGTAAAAATCCTCGCCGCCGTGGGCAGATTTGGCATAAGCCTCTTCATCAACAATCATCGACACGATCTCGACATCACCGGTGACGTGATCAACCCTAACCTTTACGTCACACTTCGAAGGGTCTATATGGCACTCTATGCAATCACTGTTTTCCTGAGAGAAAAGATTGTTTGAATAGAACGTAGAAATGAATACAAAAAGACATGAAAATAATATTAGTTTATGAGATTTATTACAGATTACAGCTTTAAAGGCTTTTATCAAAGAAGCCACTTTCGCATCTCCTCCTTCTCTGGCTGAATAAAAATAGTCAGTACACATATAATAGTGGGTAAAATCTTATAATCTTAAAATCTTAAAACAGCTACAGCTTAATAAATACCGCACTTAGATTGATAATCTCATTCATTTGAAACATCTTCCAAGTGCGGCATATTAAATTGCTAAATGATAAAGTTTGTATCTTCCTTCAAACTTATTAATGCTTACTTGGCATTAGGCGGCTTTGTCTTATAATGCGGGTCCTGCTCTAAATAACCCTTCCATTTCTTCTTGTCAGCCTTAGGCCATACATCGTCAATTCCGTCATGATCCCTGTGATCATCTCTCTTAATATAGGCTTTAGTGAAGACCCTATCTTTCTTTTCGCTATTCTTTTTACCTTCGCACTTAGGACACTTATCCTTGTCTTTTGCACCTTTTTCCCAATGGCATTCCATGCATTGCTCTTTTATCGTCTTATATTTGTTTATGCCAGCCACATATTCCCCTGCATCATATTGGACCTTTCTGGCCATCATCGGGTCTTCTTCCAACAGCTTCTTGAAAGCATCTTTACCTTTTTTGTTGTAATTTTTCTTCACCTTAACATAAGCTTCACCCGGGCCGTGGCATGCCTCACATCCAACGTTTTCAATAAAGTCCTTACTACCCTGTTTAGACTTGCCCTTCTTTATCTTCTTACCATACGCTGTTGCATGGCATCTCAGGCACTCAGGGTTACTCTTATCTTCATCGGTTTCCAACCTTTTGAAAGTATTATAATGTTGATTCTTCATCTTCTTATATTCTTCACCCTCAAAGCACCCTTTTGCCAAGTGGCACTTGCAACCTGCGTTACCGACA
>Ga0255058_10001804_pt1 | contig 11981 bp, 10 predicted proteins | sample Cases_109_9_MG_FD_188637 | JGI IMG/M metagenome (GOLD analysis project Ga0255058, IMG submission 188637) | Seawater microbial communities from Amundsen Gulf, Northwest Territories, Canada - Cases_109_9 | ecosystem: Environmental > Aquatic > Marine > Gulf | place: Canada: Northwest Territories... | reverse complement strand
CCCTTTCAATGTCGTCGAGCTCACCAAGTCGTTCCTGAAGCAGCGGTAGGGTGCCCGAGGTCCATTGCAGTGCCACGAAGCGATACAAGGTTTCGTCCACTCGTGAGCCGAAGCGCGCGAGAATCGCTCCTCGCTTCGCGTTCGACGCCATCCGGGCCGCATGGAGCGGGCGCGGACGCGCGTACCAAGGGAGCGACGCGTTGCGAAGGCGTTGTCGTCCCAGCGCGAAATCGAGGACGTCGGATAGGAGTCCCCCGATTCCGCGGCCAAAGTCTCCGTTTCGATACGCACTGTGGAGTAGCCCGGCGACACACAGTTCTGGACGGCCGTCGTGTGCGGCCAGAACGCTCGCGGTGGCGACCAGGTGGCAGGGAAATGGCGCCCCATTGGCTTCGTAACGTCCGGAGAACAGCAGAGCGGCGAGCTCGTAAGCGGCGCGAACCTGGGCGAGCTCGTGGTCGGTGAAACCCAGATCCGCCAGTTGGTTTAGTAGCTGGACGTTCGTGTGTGCGTAGACGGCCACGGGCCTATCGTAGCCGCGTAAATTAACTTTGAACCTAGACCAGTTAATGCAGGCAGGTCACTCCCCCGCGCTCACGCTGCCGCGTCCAGCAGCTCGAACGCGTCGCGCCGAAGCCGCCGCGCGCGGATGTCGGCCTCCAGCCGCTCGCGGCTCACCGCGCCCGTCTCCAGACACTCGCGCAGCAACGCGAAGAAGGTGCGCTCGACATTGGTGTCGGGGTGCCGGGCGTACACGAGCTGGCCGCCCGGGTGCAGCGCGGCCCGCCATCGCTTGACCCACCGCCGCAGGCGCAGCAGCCGCACCCGCTCGGGCAGCCATGAGTCCGCGCGCGGATTGATGCCCCAGTCGATCGGCAGCCCGGTCTTCCACGGTTGCGTGCGGCGATTGGTCATGTGCAGCAGGCGCGTGTCCGGTCGAATCGCGTCGTACTCGTTCCACCGGTCCTCGAGCGGACCGAATGCCTCGGGGTCCTCGTGCTCGAGGTGCAGCCAGGTATCGATGTCCAGCTCGTGGGCGAAGACCCGATCGATCTCGGCGTCCCAGTTCCAGTGCGCCAGGCGGCTGCAGTCCAGCAGCATGACGCTGGTGGAGAGCCGCGTCTCGCCGAAGCTGGCGAGATCGTGGCGGCGGCACACGATCGCGTTGCCGCCCATGTCCCGGGACAGGAGTTCGACCACGTCTCCCAGCGCGAAGACGTCGGAGTCGAGCACCAGCGCGCGCCCCCCGAAGTTCATCAGCGCGGGCACACGCATGCGCAGCACGTTGCACGACTGCGCCTCGTCGTTCGTCCAGTGGTACTTCCGGCCCTTGTACGTGTACGCCTCCCCCGTGCGCCCCGCGATCTGCGGCACGTCCTCCAGGAGCAGGATCCGCACGTCGAAGGCGTGCGGCGTCGCGGAGCGCGCCTTTAGGGAGTACGCGCACACCTCCGCGGCCAGCGACTGCAGGCGGTTGGTGTGGATGAAGACGACCGGCTTCATGTCCCCGCCTGCGCGCCCGCGTGGGGCGACTCGCGTGATCCGCCCACCACGCTCGCGATGGGCGCGCCGTCGAGACCCTCGAACGAAACGCCCAGGAGAGCCCCGATCGTCGGCGCCAGGTCCTCGATGGCGGCGTTCGCCCCCGGCTGCGCGTCGCAGCCCGGCCCCTGCGCCAGGTAAAAGCCCCGGAACAGGTGATTCCCGGAAACGGCGGGCTGGGGCACCGCTAAGCGCCCCACCTTCGCCGACTCGACGCCGCGGATCGGTGCCCCGCGCCGCCAGATCACGAAGAGATCCGGCAGGTCCTCGCTGGCGTTGCTCCCGAAGAACTCCTCGCGCCGCTTCACGGTCTCCACCACGGGCTCGCCACTCTCGACCTCGACGAGATCGAGGAGATCGCGCTCGAGCTGCTGGCAGAAGGCCTCGCACTCCGGACCGGGATGCAGGCGTCCCTCGGGCTCGCGACCCACCCGGTTTAGTCGGATCGCGCCGAAGGCGTCGTTGTTCGGAACCGCGAAGCAGGGCCGCCGGCTGCGCTCGGCCGCGAACATGGCGTCGGCCAGCCGGCGAGGCTTGCGACGCTTCTGGACGTCCAGCGGTAGCGTGCGCCACAGCGCCCGCGCCACGCCTGTCGCGCCGCGACCCACGGGCGGTTCGCCGTCCAGGCGGCGCAGTACGTCATCCAGCACCGGGCTCGCGGACTCGCCCGACGCCATGCCCATCGGCGAGAACACGATCACGGTAGCGTCCGGACCGGCGTGCTCGACCAACGCGCCCACGGCTAGGTCGAGGGCCGCGTAGACGTCGCGAACCGGATCGCCCACACGGGCGGTCACGTCCGCGTCGTGGAGGGGATGGGAGGCATCGTGCAGGTGCCAGCACTCGTGCCCGACGCAGTGCGCGCCCGCATACACCCCCAAGAGGAGATCCCAATCGTCCCGCTCGAGGAGGTCCAATAAGAGCCGCGTCTTGGCTTCCACGCGCTCCACCAGCAGATCCCGGAACGCGGCGTACTCGTCCACGCTGCGGCCCGTGTTGAAGCAGTTGGGGAGCGGATCCTCGCCGTGACGCGCCACCACCTCTCCCGCCAGCTCTGCGGGCGCGCTGCTCACCGTAAGCGGCTCGCCGGTGTGCACGATCCAGTTCGCGAGGTGCACGCCGAGGACGTCCGCCGACGCCTCACACTTCGGGACGTCCACGACCGCCACGCGACGTCCCGCGCGGGAGAGGGCGTCCCAGAAATACCCGCCGTCGAAGTCGCGCTGCGGGCGAGGCCGGACGTCGTACGACCCGGACCTAATCTGGCTCACGAAACTACGGCCATGCGTGCCGGGCGACCGGCCGCTGTAGAAGGACGTCCAGATGCCGTGATCGCTGACACACGGCGGTGGCCAAAGCTCGCCGCAGCTCCCCTGCTCCGACAGCGCGCGCAGCGACGGCAGCCAGCCTGCCTCGATCCCGCCGCGGACCAGCTCCGCCTCCGCTCCGTCCAGCCCTACGCACAGCACTTTCGCCGGCATCCGCGCTTCCTCGTCCGTTCCGCCATACTAGCAGCATGGGATCGCAGCGAGTTTCGCGCGCGGTCGCGGCGTATGTCCTGGCCGCGGTGAGCGCGCTGCTCACGCTCACGCCGGCGCCCGGGGGCCGACCCTGGGTCCGGTTCCGGCTGCCGCCGACACCGGAGGGCGAGGCGCCGTGACGCGCTAGCCGCCCTCCGCGCTACTCCCAGCGCGGGCGCTCGCCCGGTTCGCCCTCGGCGCGCCGCAGCCAGCGCGCCGTGCCCGTGGCCATCCCCCAACAGTAGGCGCCGCCCGCTACCAGCAAGAGCGGCGAGAGCAGCAGCGGCTCGAAGCGCCGCGCGCGCAGCCAGCAGCCCAGGATGTAGAGCGTCCGTGCCAGCGCGAGCGGCGCCGCGGCCGCGATCAGGAGACGCGGGTGGCGGTACAGCCCAGCCCAGCGCGCAGTGCCCGTCGCTGCCTTCGTCTCCACCGCGCTGTAGCCCCAGCGGTAGTTGCGGCGCAGCAGGTTTCCGAGCCCGCGGCGGTTGTGGTGCAGGACCATCGCCCGCGGCTCGAAGTGGATGCGGTACCCCGCGTCGCGCAGCTGCGACTGCCACACCAGCTCTTCGTGCGCGTAGGCCGCGGCGCCCTCCTCCGCGAAGCCCGCGCTGTCGCGCAGGAGCGCGCGGCGCACGCTCAGGTTGCACGGAGGATGGTTCGGGACAGAGCCGGCGGGCCGGCGCTCGTGCACGTGGTACCAGCCGCAGTAGTAGTCAGTGCGCGCCGTCACACCCAGGCCCTCCGGCAGCACGAGCGATCCACCGACGACGCTCTCGCCCCGCTGGTGCGCGTCGAGGAGCGCGGCCAGCCAGCCCAATGCGGGAACGCAGTTGGCGTCCAGGAAGACGAGCACGTCGCCCGTGGCCTCGGACACCCCCAGGTTGCGCGCCGCGGCGGGGTTCCCGAGCGGGCCCGTTGGCGCGCGGCGCAGCAACCGCGCGCCGGCGGCCCGTGCCAACGCAGCAGTGTCGTCGGTCGAGCCGTCGTCTACCACGATCACCTCGCACGCCGCGACGCCCGCGCCCTGCTCCAGCACTGCCTTTACCACGCGGTCGATGGAGGCCGCCTCGTTGCGTGCGGGGATAATCACCGAGATGCTCGCGGGCGCGGCGTCAGTCACCGCGCGCCTCCGCGCGCGCCGCCACGTCCTCGAAGATCTCGCGCACGGACTCCACGAAGCGCCCCCAGGCGTTCTCGCCCTGGACGAACTCACGAGCCGCCTCGGCCAGCTCGCGACCGCGTGCGCGGTCGTGCAGCAGCGCGGCGATGCCGTCCGCCAGCGGCTCGGCGCCGGCCTCGACCAGCAGCGCGCGGCTCGTGTCCAATACGGCGCGGTGGGCCGGGATGTCCGTGGCCACGATCGGCTTCCCGGCCGCCATGTAGTCGAACACCTTGAGCGGCAGGTTGGCGCCCTGTGTGCGGGGCGAGACCAGCACGTCGGCCAGCTCCAGGTAGCGGGGCACGGCGGAGCGCTCCTGGCGCGGCAGCAGTCGCACGCGCGGCTGCAGGTCGGCGGGCAGCGCCCGGCGGGCCGCGTCGAGCTCGTGCGTCCGTGCGGCGCCGACCAACACGAACACGACCTCGGGCACCTCGCGAGCAATGCGCGGCACCGCCTCGATCAGGAGCGGCAGGCCCTGGTAGGCCTCGAACGTGCCGCTGTAGACCACCACCGGGGCGCCGTCTGGCACACCGAGCTCCGCCCGCAGGGCCGCCACCTGCTCGCGTGAGACAGGGGGCAGCTCGCTCGGAAACCTCCACTCCCGGAAGGCCACGCCCGGCGCGGCGGCGCGAATCCGATCCCCCAGCCCGGCACTGCACACCACGAAGTCCGCGCTCCGCAGGAGCCAGCTCTCGAGCCGGCGTCCGAGCGCCTGGAAGGGCGTTGTCCCGAACACCGGGTGCGGCGCGAGCTGCTCGGGAAGCGAGGACTGCATGTCGTAGACGACCGGAACACCGCGTCCCCGACACGCCGCCACCGCGGCGAAGCCCGCCTCCTCCACCGCCTGCACGCACAGGTACCGGTTGCGCTTCAAACAATCGCGCAGCATCCACCAAAGGAACAGGTCGAGAAACACCTTGCGCAGGGAGAATCCGACGGGGATCGAACGGAAGCGCAGAGGGTTTGGCGCGCGGAAATAGCGCACGCCGGGCAGCTCGAGCGACCGGCCGACCGGGAAGGTCAGCACGTCGACCTCGTGGCCCAGCTCGACCAGCGCGCGCAGCACGTGTCGCAGCGCGATGGGCGTGCCCCGATCCTCGTAGAAGGGCTGGGGCGCCATCAGCAGCACGCGCCGTTTATGGGATACGATCGGCATCGTGGAGATCGAGTGGGTCAATCACGCCGGATTCCTTCTCGCCCGCGGTACGACCCGGCTGCTCACCGACCCATGGCTCGAGGGGCGCATCTTCGATGATAGCTGGGATCTCCTCTCCCCTACGCGCTTTCGCCCGGAGGACTTCGGCTCGCTGACGCACCTGTGGTTTTCGCACGAGCACCCGGACCACTTCCATCCTCCGACCCTCCAGCGCATCGATCCTGAAATCCGCCGTCGCTTGACGGTGCTCTACCAGCCCACCCGGGACGGGAAGGTGGCGACGTACTGCCGCGGGCTGGGCTTCCCCGTCGTCACACTGCCCGCGGACGACTGGTACGCCTTGGGTGAAGACCTCGGTCTGCGTTGCGAGCCGCACCTCACATCGGGCGACTCTTGGGCAGCGCTGCGGGGACCGGAAGGCACGCTACTCAACGTGAACGATTGCGTGATCGCGGATCCCGAAACGGCCCGCTCGATCCGCGACAAGGTGGGATCCGTGGATGTGCTGCTGACGCAGTTCTCCTACGCGTGCTGGGTGGGGAACCCGGACGACGCGGCTGCCCGCCGCGCCGCCGCACGCGAAGCGCTCGAGCGCGTGCGCATTCAGATCGAGGTCTTCGAGCCCCGTTTCGTGATCCCGTGCGCCAGCTTCGTCTGGTTCTGCCACGCGGAGAACGACTACCTGAACGACGGAGCGAACTCGGTCCGCGACGCCTGCGACTTCATCCGCGAGCGGACGGGAGCAACACCCGTCGTGCTCCAACCCGGCGACCGCTGGCGCCTGGGCGAGGCCTGGGACAGCGACGCCGCGCTCCAGCGCTACGACGAGGATCGCCGCCGGGTGGACTCGGCCCCGCGATCAAGCTCGTCCCCCGCCCCGCTGGACGAGCTGCTGCGCGCCGGCCAGGCGTTCATGGAACGCCTGCGGCGCCTGAACCCGACGTTGTTCCTGTACCGGGTGCGACCCGCGCACATTCACGTCTGCGATCTGGACCGCACCCTCAAGCTCTCGGTATGGGGCGGCCTGCGCGAGACCCGCATCGCCCCCGAGGCGTGCGACATCGCGCTGTCCTCGGCGGCCCTGCTCGGGAGCTTCCGCAGCCTGTGGGGAGGCGGCACGCTGCACGTGAACGCTCGCTTCACCGTGCCGCCGCTGGGCGACCACCAGCGCTTTCGCGCCTTCGCCCAGATCGCGAACCGCAACAACCTCGGCGGCCGCTATCCGGACCTGCCCGTACGTGCGCGCCGGGCCTGGCAGCGGCTCAAGAGTTCGGTGTGTCGAAGAGCGTCTTGAGGTGATCGGCCAGGCGCAGCGCCAGCGCCGCGATGGTGAGCGTGGGGTTCGCCCAGCCCGGCGTCGGAAACACCGACGGCCCGGCGACGAAGAGATTCGAGAGCCCGTGCACGCGTCCGTTGCGGTCCACGACGCCCTGCTTCGTGTCGTCGCTCATGCGGGTCGTGCCCAGGTGATGCTGGCCGGCGGCCAGGTCTTCGGGCCAGGCGTTCCCGTCCCGTAGCCACTCCGCGACCTCGATGGGTCCATACCCGAGGCGCCCGAGCTCCACGGTAGCCAGCTCCGCGGTGCGCAGGAGCGAGTCCTTGTCCTGGGCCCCCATCTGCCAGTGGAGCACCGGGCAGGGCACGCCGACCGCATCGCGCTTCTCGCCGAGCCGGACGCGGCTCTCGGGATCGGGCACCGACTCGCTGCGCACGCCGAGGCGGAAGCCGGAAGGGAGCCCATACCCGCGCCAGAGCTTCGCGGCGATGTCGGCCAGCACCCGACCCGGCCGGGTACCGACGGCGCGCATCTGCTCGGCGCCGCCCGCCGGCCACTCGGCCCGACGCAAGGCCTGGAAGAGTTCGCGCGCCGCGTGGAACTCGGGGCTCCCGTAGTGCACCTCCAGCGTCACCGCGCTGTTCAGCAGCCGCCTCGCGCGCTGCTCCTCGGCCGTGGGCCCGAAGCCCACTCGGACGCGAACCCCTTCGATCTGGGGCGGCGCCGCCATCACCGACGCCTCGAGACGCCCGGCCGGCGCGAACCCCAGCACCAGGTGCGGGTGGTCGGCGAAGTAGCGCCCCACCTGGTCGTGCTCGTTGCCGACCCCGCACTCGCGAACCGAGCGCGAGGCCAGCAGCAGGCGCGGCGTCTCGATCCCGCCACAGGCCACCACGAAGTGGCGCGCTCGCACGGAGGTGCGGAGGCCCGCGGGATTCGCGAGGTCGACGGCGACGACGCGGCGGGCGTCCGGATCCATGCGGATCTCGACGGCGTTCGCGTGCAGCAGCACCCGCACGTTCTGGCTGCGCGCGAAGTCGGGACGATGGACGTCGCCGAAGCGGGTGGGAGGGCTCAGCTGCCAGAACTTGTGCTCGAACTGTTCGAACGGAAGCAGCGCCAGCTCCGGCCAGGCTGGGGCTGTGTAACCGTAGCGGCCGAGCTCACACAGCGGCTGCGCCCGCCGGTAGTAGGGCTCGAGGTCGGCGGGACGCAGCGGCCACCCGCTGCGGGCGACCCAGTCGCGCGCCTCGAAGTCGACCGGCTCCAGCGTTGTGCACCAGCCGTTCCAGAGGTTCGAAGCACCTCCGAAATACCGCGGTCGCCGCTCGTGGAGCGCTCGGTAGGGCAGCCCCGAGATCTCCCCCTTTCCCAGGGCCTGCGTCTCGGGTTCAAGTCCGAGGCCGCCGCTTTCGAGAAGAAGGACGCGGAGGTCGGTGTCGAGGAGCCCGTGCGCGAGCACGATCCCTGCGGCGCCGGCGCCCACGATGCACAGGTCGGCCTCGTGCTGGGCGGCGTCGCGGTCTTCGTTCAGGTCGATGAGCATCGGTCTCCTGTGCGGTAGGGCCGTGGTACCATTCGCCAAAACAGGATCTCACGAGAATCCGTGCTCCCCGGTGAGCCACCTTCCCCGGACGGGAGAACCTTCTGCATGAGTGACGCCACCGCAACCTGGACCCTGCGACCCGACGTCGTCACCACCGTGGTCGAGGACGGAGCGGTGCTACTGGACCTCGAGAGCAAGTACTTCTACTCCGTGAACGCCACGGGCTGGGCCGTGCTGCAGCTCTTCGAGGCGGGTGCGACGCGGGAGCACGCCGAGGAGCGGTGCAACGGCTGGGGCGCGCCGGACTCGGACGGAGAGGCCATCGCGCGCTTTCTCGACCTGCTGCTGGAGGAACGCCTCGTGGAGGCCAACGGGGCGCCGCCGCAGACGCCCGAGGTCGCCGTCCAGGGCGGCTGGGCCGCGCCGAAGATCGAGAAGCATAAAGAGCCGCTCCAGAAGATCATGACCAGCGCCTTCGATCCCAGCCTGCCGCTGGCAGAGTGACCCACTCCCGCGTCGCGTACCGCGACTCGTTCGGCTGCGGCCCTCTCGAGGTATCGGTCGAGGCCGAGACGCCCGCGCTGCGCGACAAGGTCGCGGAGTCGCTCTGCCTGCACAACGTCGAATGGGCGGAGCAGCCGGCGGCGCTGCGGATCGAAGCGCGCATGGTGGACGCCCCTGCGGAGGGCCTGCCCGGGCGCTTTCTCGAAACCGCCCGGATGCGTGTGGATCGAGTCGAGGGCGGTCTCGCCGCGACATGCGACTCCGGGGCGTCATGCGTATACGCGGAGTGCGAGCGGCGCTGGTCCATCGCGGTGCCGGCTAACGGAGCGGAGGCCGAGATCCCGGAGGACGTCGAGCTCCTGGTCGGGCTCGCGCTCACGACGGGCTGGCGGTCGCTCGGGTGGGCGCCGCTGCACGCCGGCGCGGTCGCGCGTGGCGACGTCTGCGCGCTTCTGTGCGCGCCGTCCGGCGGTGGTAAGAGCACGCTGATCGCGGCGCTCCTCCGACGCGGCTGGCATACGCTCGGGGACGACAAGCTGCTGATCCGCGACGACGGGACGGGCCCCGTCGCCGAGGCCCTCATCCACAACTTCAACCTGCACCCGCGGACGCGCGACTGGTTCCCCGAGGTCGGCGACCTCACACGCCTGCCGCGCTACTCTGCCTGGACCGAGAAGCGCAAAGTGCGCATCGAGGACATCTGGCCCAGCGCCACCTGCCGCACGGGGCGGCCGACGCACTTGGTGCGCCTCGAGCGAGGCGGCGCCGAGGGAACGCTCGACGTGCGCGTGCTGCCGCGCAGCGAGGTGCTCTCGATCCTGCTGCGGCAGGTCGTGATCCCGAACGACGCCGCGGCGGCGCGTCCCCTGCTCGCGACGCTGGGCGCGCTGGCCGGGCGGCTGGAAGGTCTCGAGGTGGTCCTGGGCGAGGACCTGTACGGCGACCCGGATCGCCTGGCCGCTCTGGAGGACACGTTGCGGTGAGTGCGCTGCTGTCCACGAGCGTGGTGGTGCCGGTCCGCAACGGCGCGTCCACCATCCGCCAGACGCTGACGGCGCTGATGCCGGTGGCGACCGCGCTGCCGGGCACGGAGGTCATCGTGGTGGACAACGGATCCACCGACCGCACGCGCGAGATCGTGGCCGGCTTCGACGTCACCCTACTGGACGAGGCCAAGTGCGGGCCCTCAGCGGCGCGGAACCGCGGCCTGCGCGCCGCCAAGGGCGACGTAGTGGCGCACCTGGACGCGGACACGCTGCCCACCCGTCACTGGCTGCGGGAGCTGGTGGCGCCCTTCGCCGATCCGAAGGTGATGATGACCGGAGGGCGCACGCTCACGTACCGACCCGAGACACCGGCGGAGCGCTACGGGGCCGCGAGCGGCCGCTCGGATCCAAAGACCACCGTCTACCGCGAGATCTTCCCCTTCGTACCGTCCGAGAATCTTGCCGTGCGCCGCGAGGCTGCCCTCGCTGTCGGCGGCTGGGCCGAGGACATGATCGCGGGCGAGGACGTGGACTTCTGCCACCGCGTACAGCGCGAGCACGGATGCGGGATCGTCTACTGCCCGAACGCCCTCGTCTTCCACCAGAACCGCAGCGACGATCGTGCGCTTCGCACACAGGCCTGGGTCTACGGCCAGGGCGCAGCGCACGTGTACCGCCGCTACCCGGAGGTGGTGCGCTGGGACGCGCTGAAGACGGCCAACGTCGCGCGCGTCATGGTCGTACGGGCGACATCGGGAGGCGGCTGCGGCTGGTGTCTTCCGAACGGGCCGAGTTCGCGCGCTACCACAGCATGTGGACGTGGTGGTGGTGGCGCGGGTTCTTCAGCATGTACCGGAGCGGGGAGTATCGCGCCGCGCCGGTGCGGGGGTCGTGATGCGGGTCTCGGTGGTGGTGCCCGCGCACGACGCGGAGGCGACGCTCGGGCAGTGCCTGCGCGCACTGGCCGGTCAGTCCCTGTCTGCGGACCAGTACGAGCTGATCGTCGTGGACGACGGCTCCACGGACGGAACCGCCGACGTGGCGCGCGGCTTCGACATCACGCTCGTCCAGCAGAGCCGGCGCGGCGCTCCGGCCGCGCGCAACGCGGGACTGCAGGCCGCGCGGGGCGAGTGGGTCGCGTTCACCGACGCCGACTGCCTGCCCACGCGCTCCTGGCTGCGGGCCCTGCACGATGCCGTCAGCAAGGATGGGGACGACGATCCGCCGTACGGTGTCGCCGGGAAAACGGCCGGACACCCGAGCGACGCACCGGCGGCGCGCTTCGTGGACCTGTCCGGCGGTCTCGACTCCGAGCGACACCTCGCGCATCCGCGCTTTCCGTTCGCGCTCTCCGGCAACCTGATGTACCGGCGCAGCGCGCTCCAGGAGGTTGGAGGCTTCGACGAGCGCTATGCCACCTACGAGGCGTGCGACCTCCACGTGCGATTGCGGCGCGCGCACGGAGACAGCTTCCGCTACGAGCCGCGCGCCGTCGTGCTACATCACCACCGGCCCACCTGGAGAGCGTACTGGAGCCAGCAACGGGGCTATGGACGTGGCCTGGCGCAATTCACCTGGCACTACCGGGACGAGGTCCCGTGGTCGCCGGTGCGCGAGCTGCGCGCGTGGGCGCGCGTCGCCGGCCGCGGTTTGCAGGCCGCGCTTCCGGCGAGCGGCGATGCGGCGCTGGTGCGGCGCGGTCTCTTCGTGAAGGACCTGGCCCAGCGGCTGGGCTTCGTCCGCACGTACTGGAGCCGTGCAGAGCGCGCGCGGTGGTAGAGGCCATCCCGCGCAAGACCTGGACGCCGCTCGGCATCGTGCGCCGCTTCGGCGCGCTGATCCGGAAGCCCTCGGACGCGGCGCTCACGCTGCGCATCGCGTGGTTCATGTGGCACGCCTCGGGGAAGCTGGCGCGCGTGGGCCTCCCGGGTGAGCTCGACCGCATCCGCTCGCTCGCGCGTCCCGCCTGTGACGACGCCGACGCCGGCGTCGAGCGCATCGCGCGCCTGCGCCGGCCGTGGTTCGGCCTGCCCGCGCTGCGCGGTCACGACACCTGCTACATGCGCGCCCTCACTCTGTACCGCTTCCTTGGCACGCCCAGCGGGGACCTGCGCATCCACTTCGTCATCGAGCCCGGGGACGAGCCGGGCGCCCGCCCGCGCGGGCACGCGTGGGTCACGCTGGCTGGCCGCATCCTGGAAGAGCCGCCGGAGCTCGCCGACGAGGGACGGACCCGTGGACTCTATACGCACCCGGCCTGAGGCGGAGACGCGCGCGGTGCCGCCCGCGCTC
>Ga0255058_10001803_pt1 | contig 11987 bp, 6 predicted proteins | sample Cases_109_9_MG_FD_188637 | JGI IMG/M metagenome (GOLD analysis project Ga0255058, IMG submission 188637) | Seawater microbial communities from Amundsen Gulf, Northwest Territories, Canada - Cases_109_9 | ecosystem: Environmental > Aquatic > Marine > Gulf | place: Canada: Northwest Territories... | reverse complement strand
CCGCCCGATTTTGCGTAAGGATCTAGCTCAGGCTGCGGATTCGACGGTCGCCGATGGCGCGCTTTCGTTTCTGGCCGTACGCATTACCTTTCTTCCCCATGCGGACAGCGTATCGAAGTAGGCGTAAAGAGCGGGCACCACGAGCAGGGAAACGATCGTGGAGAATGCCAGGCCGCCGATTATTGCGCGGGCCATCGGAAAATACGGGGGTCCGTCGCCGCCGACCTGAGTGGTGCCGACAGCAAGCGGTGCCAGTCCGACGATAGTGGTCGCCACCGTCATCAGAATGGGTCGCAACCGGTCCCGGCCGGCCTCGACGATTGCCTTATTCCTTGGAAGACCTTCCTGTCGCAGATTGTTGATGTGGTCGACAAGTACGATGCCGTTATTCACTACGACACCAATCAGTATCATGATGCCGATCGATGCCATGAACGAAAACGTTGTGCCCGTCGCCGCAAAGAACAGGAACACGCCGAAAATGGAGAATACGATCGAGCCCAGGATAATCGAGAACGGGAATAGCATGGACTCGAATAAAGCCGCCATCACGAGGAATATGCAGGCAATGCCCAGCATGATGTTGGTTGCCATCATCTGCTGAGTTTCGTCTTCGCGGTCGAATCCCCGCCCGAATTTCCAGTTGTATCCCGGTGGAAGCTCGTACTGCTCCATGATGCTTTCGACTTTGGGCTGAAGCGTGTCAAGTGTCGCGTCCTCATCCAGGCTGGCCGAAATGACAACCGCCGTTTGACGGTCCACGCGACGAATCGTGTCGGGTGAATAACCGATATGGAAGTTAGCCACAGTACCGAGTGTGATGCGACGACCATCGGCCGCATATAAAGGTAAGTTGGCGAGTTGCTCCACGCTTTGCTTGTCGCTACTCCTGAAAGCCAGCCGGACGGCGACTTCGCCGAGATCACCGCGGAAATCACGAAGGTTCTGGCCGCGCATCGCAATCGCTATCGATTCCGCGATTTCCTCGACCGTCAGACCCACTGCCGCGGCACGAACCCGATCGACGCTGACGCGCACTTCACGCTCGCCGGATTCAGCGTCTGTCGACAAATCCTTAAGGCCTTCGATAGATTCCAGGGCTCGCGTCAGGTCCAGTGAAATATCCTTCAATTGCGCGGTCGAATCCCCGGATATTTGCATGCTGAAACCCTCTCCGCCCCCTTGCTGGTCGAATTGAAAACTGGGTTTGCCGATCGCAATGGTTGGCAAGTCTGCTTCGATACGTTTGATGATTTCCTTTGTTGCCAGCGTCGCATCATCTTCGTCGGTGAGCAAAATGGTCGATTCAGCACGACCCTTGTCGTAATAACTGTAAATCGAGCGGATATTGAATTCTTCCTGGCGGGAGAACAGGTATTCCTCGATGGTATCGACGGTAGACTCGATGCGCTCGAGCGGATGCTGGCCATCGACGTGATAGGGCATGAACAAGCGCCGTCCTGATTCCTGCGGAAATGCATCGAACTTGACGAGCTCGAGGACCAAAGGCATCACGCCGATTACGCAGATAAGAATGATGCCCCCAAAGGTCTTCCATGGGCTCACGAGAATCCACTGCAGGCTTCGGACGTAACGCCTGGTCAAGCGACTCATCAGGGCTTTGTCTTTCGGCTCGGGCGGCGGCTTTATGCGCGCCGCGAGCATCGGTACAAGTGTTTGTGCGATCAGCAATGACGCCAGCAATGCGACGATGATCGTGATCGCAACATGCGTCATGAAAACTGAAATGTCAGTCTTGGTTCCAAACATGATCGGTACGAAGACGATGATTGTTGTTGCGGTACCGGCAATAACGGCGAGGCCCACGTCGTTGACGCCACGCAAGGTAGACTTGAGAGGTTCGTCCGGGTGCATGTGGCGGTGGCGAAAGACGCTTTCCGTAACGACGACGGCGTTATCTACCAACATGCCAACGGCGAGCATCAGGCCCATCATCGTAAGCATGTTCAAACTGAGGCCGGCGAAGTACAGAGCGCCGAGCGTAATGGTCAGTGAGAACGGCACCGAAGCGGTAACAATAAGTGTCGTCGTGACCTGCCGAAGAAACAGGTAAAGGACAAGTAGGGCCAGCAGGGCACCGATCATGCCGGCATTAAGCAGGTCGGACAATGACTCGCGTACTGCATCGCCCTGGTTATCGAGGTCAAAAATATTGATGCCTTGCATTTGCGGCAAGCGGCTGACTTTTTCGACCTCGGCCATTACCCGGTCAGTTACGTCCACCATGTTCGATCCAGTGGACTTGCTGATCGCTACCCCGATTGCGTAGTTGCGGTCCAGGTGCCGGCCATAGGATCTGTCGGGACTTCGTAGTGCGACTTCAGCAACGTCACGAAGACGCAGGTTGTTTTGATCGATGACGATATCGCCGATTTCTTCGACCGAGGCGAACTCACCGCGCGGCCGTACGCTGAATCGCTGGCTACCGTCAGTAATGCGCCCGGCGCTGACGGCGAAATTGCTGCGTTCCAGAAGCTCGCGCAAGTCGTTGATGACGACGCCATGAGCGGCGAGTCGATCAGAATCGAGCAGGATGCGGATCTCTCGGGGATCGACGCCGTGCAGGTCGACGCGAGATACACCCTCGAGTCGCTCAATGGGTCGCGTCAGCAAACGGTCGAGCATGTCGTAACTGTTCGACAGATCACGCTCGCTGGATATTCTGAGCTGCAGCACCGGCTGATCGGCCAGTGAGCCGGTAAAGATGAAAACGCGCCTTACGTCGTCAGGAAGGTTTTGCCGTATGGCGTCAACTTTTGCACGCGCCTCGATCCCTTTCACGCCCATGCTTTGGTCCCAACCGAATTGCAGGAACACTTCCGCCTGGTCTTCCCTGGATGCCGAGTACATGCGCTCGACGCCGGACAAGGTCGCGAGTGCCTCCTCGATAGGACGGGTAATCAAGCTCTCGATCTCTTCGGGTGTCGAGCCCTCATAGGGAACCTGAATGAAGATTCCCGGGAACTCGATATCCGGAAACTTCTCCAGCGGCAGCAGTCTGGACGCAATCAACCCGACCAGCGCGAGCGCCACGAAGATGACACTCGTCGTAATCGGGCGGTGAAGTGCGACTTCGGTGTGTTTCATGTCCGCACCCGGTCAGCCGCCAGCCGGTGTGGTCAGTTCGCTGCCGGCTGCAACATTTGACGGCCATTTCTTGCGGTCGAGCAATGAATACACGACGGGAATAACTATCAGAGTAAGCAGCGTCGATACCAGTAATCCGCCGATTACCGTGATCGCCATCGGGGCCCTGACCTCGGCACCCTCGCCGAAGCCGATTGCCATTGGCAACAGTCCCAGTGCGGTAGTTAACGTCGTCATCAGGATGGGTCGCAGTCGGGCCCGGCCGGCTTCCATGATGGCCTCGATTTTCCCGGTTCCGTTCACCTGTAACTGATTGATCAGATCCACCAGAACAATCGCGTTATTGACCACGATACCGGCCAACATGATCACACCGATCAGCGCGACGACATTGACGGTAGTGCCCGTCAGGAAAAGCGCAAGAACGGCGCCAACCAGTGCAAGCGGAATCGTGAACAGAATGACAAACGGGTGAATGAGCGATTCAAATTGAGATGCCATGACCAGGTAGACCAGGAACACGGCGAGTGCCAATGCGAACTGCATTGACTGAAACGACGCCTGCATCTCTTCATTCTGACCGGATACAATTGCCGTCACGCCGGACGGCATCGGTGTGCGATCGATAATTGTTCGCGCTTCGGTTGCGGCGGCGCCAAGGTCGCCGAAACCAAGGTTGGCAGTAATCAGGGCCACGCGTTCCTGCGCCACCCGGCGCACTTCAGACGGCCCGCGGGAGACCTTGATATCAGCAACAGCCTCGAGCGTAACCGGCCGTTCGGCGCTCGGATTTACGATCAGCTTGCGGAGATCCTCGACGCTGGCCTGACGTGTGTCGACACTGCGGATCAAAACATCGATCTTCTTGTCCCGCCAGGTGTAGCGCGTCGCCAGTTCGCCGCGTACGTTCGCGACCACGCGGTCAGCGATATCACGAACAGCGAGCCCCAGTTTGGCTGCACGTTCCTGATCGAAAACAATCTGGATTTCGGGATTGCCCTGCTCGATCGTCGTCTTAATGTCGGTAAATCGCGTGGACGCAGACATGGCAGTGACGATTGCCTCATTGACCGCAGCAAGAGCGTCGAGGTCATATCCCGCAACTTCAATTTGCAGCGGGCTGGCAAAACTCATTAATGCAGGCCGGCTGAACTCATATTGCACGCCAGGGAGACGGGCAAGCTCGCGGCGCATCGTGTCGATCGCCCTGTTTTCCTGGGCTCGTCCGGCGCCAGACGCCATCGTGATGCTGAGGGTACCGGTATTTTCTCCGGAATCGACCGGGTTGGCATCGAGTCGATTGCCGGTTCCGGCGACCGAGAAACTCAATTCGACGCCGTCGATATCGCGTGTAACTCGTTGCGTTGCCTGAATTGCACGATCAGTCTCGGCAAGCGGCAAGCCCGGCGCCAGGCGAATATCGACGTTGAACTCGCCTTGCGATAGCTGAGGAATCAATTCGGTACCGAGCAATGGCACGAGCAGCATCGTCCCCACAAAAATCGCCACGGCTCCCGTAACAACGATGAATCGTTGCCTGAGTGCCCAGGCCAGCGTGGCGGGATAGACGGCCGCGACGCCCTTGTATATCCGTTGCATTAGCCAGCTCGGCGCCCAGAGAATCAGCCAGAACAACCATTTGATCTTGTCGAATACCCATGCCATCAAGCGGACGACAAACGCGACGGCCTTCGTGAACCAGCCCGGGGCGGTGTCTTCCTTTACGTCGTCGTATCGGTAACCCGAGCCCAGTGCGGCCAACATCGGGATCAGTGTCAATGCGACTACAAGGGAGAAGACCAGCGCAAATGTGACGGTCAAAGCCTGGTCGCGAAACAATTGGCCGGCGATACCGCTGATGAAAACCATCGGAAAAAATACCGCGATCGTGGTCAGCGTAGCGGCGACGACCGCGCCGGACACTTCCGCCGTTCCGTTTCTTGCGGCCTCGAGAGAGTCTTCGCCCTGTTCTCTCTTTCTAAAGATATTCTCGAGAACAACGATGGCGTTATCGACAAGCATGCCGACCGCCAGCGCGATTCCGCCTAGCGACATGATGTTGAGAGATACATCGTACGTGTACATCAACAGGAATGTACCGACGACCGAAATCGGAATCGCGATAGCAATGATCGAGGTTGCACGGGAGTCCCGAAGGAATCCGTAGAGCACGATGATCGCCAGAATGCCGCCAAATATTGCTGCCGTCGTCACGTCATTGATTGCAGAAGCGATAAACTTCGACTGATCGTAAACTTTGATCAGCTCGAGGTTCTCAGGCAGAGATTTTCGAACTTGTTCGATGCGTCGCTCAACACGAGTCGCTACCTGTACGGTGTTAGCATCACCCTCTTTGTATACGGCGAGCTCGACCGACTCCGTTCCGTTAACCCGCGTAATCGCCTCGCGTTCTTTGTGACCGCGAGTAACGGTCGCGACATCGCCAAGATAGACGGGTCGATCTGCGACGTTCGCGACGATTGCAGTTGCAAACTCGTCGACGCTTTGGAACTCGTTGATCGTGCGAACCAGGAATCGCTGATTGCCTTCCTCGAGACGCCCGCCAGAGAGATTTACGTTCTCGGCGCGGATGCGCTGGGCGATTTGTTGAATGCTGATGCCGAGCTGCGAGATTTTCTGCTGATCGACCTGAATCTGAATTTCATCTTCCAGTCCGCCGCTAACCTTTACTGCAGCGGTACCCTCTTCGGCCTCGAGGTCGTTCTTTATGCGGTCTTCGGCGAGTCGCCGCAATTCCTTGAGGCTGCCTTCGCTGGCCGTAATCTCGTCTTCGTCCGCGTCCTTCCTCAAAAGTCCCAGGCGCATGATCGGCTCTGAAGACGGGTCGAAACGAAGCAGCAGCGGCCGTTTGGCCTCGATCGGCAGGTCCAGGATGTCGATTTTCTCCCGAACATCTACGCCGGCGATATCCATGTCCGTGCCCCAGCTGAACTCGAGCGTGACGTCGGACTGCCCGGTGCGCGATACAGATCTTACGAGCCTGACGTTTCGGATGACGCCAACGGCTTCTTCGATGGGTTTCGTGAGGAGGTTCTCGATCTCGATCGGGGCTGCGCCCGTCAGTTCGGTGCGGACAGTGACTGTCGGGTAAGAGATATCGGGGAGGAGGTTGACCTTCAGGCGCGATAATGAAACGAGGCCAAACAACACGATCGCGACCGTGAACATTAGGATCGTGACACGACGCTCAGTTGCAATTTCGATCAAACGGCGCATTACGACATCACTCGTTAATAATGCTTATTCGGTCGAGCTGTTATTGGCCGAGCCTTCTTCGGCTTCTACCGCGTTGATAATCGAGACTTTAGATCCTTCCCTGAGTCCTGCCTGTCCGACAACTACGATTTTTTCGCTGCCCGTCAGGCCATCGAGGACTTCGATGTGGCCGTTGTTGGAATAGCCCGTCTTGATCAGTTTGCGTACTGCCTTTGCTTCCTCGACGATGAATACCGATGTTTCGCCGGCTTCGTCGATAATCGCGCTTCTCGGTACCTGCAAGGCCTGCGCATGCATGTCATAGACAATATTGACGCGCCCGAACATGCCGGGTTTAAGGCGTCGCGTGGGGTCGGATACCTCAACGGTTATTTTGAATGTGCCGGTCTCAGGATCTACCACCGGGCTGATGCGGGCAACCGTCGCCTCGAATTCACTTCCCTGCAGGGCGTCGACTTCGATGACCGCTGTCTGACCCCGTTCGATGCGCCGGTATTCGCGTTCGGGAACATGCAGGTAAACAATCAGGGGTTCGAAACTCGTTACCTGAAATGTCAGGTCGTTAATGGCGATCGTATTGCCGACTTTCACATAGCGCTGCGAGATCACACCGTTTATAGGTGCTCTGATCTCCGTGTAGCTGAGCTCCAGTTTGGCAAGGTTGTAGGAGGCCTCGAGGGCCTGCATTTCGTATTTTATTTTCTCGAAGTCGCCCGTGCTGATCAGGCTCCTGTCCTTGAGGTCGACGTTACGCTGATAGTCACGCTGCGCTTTTCGCAGGTTGGCCTCAGACTGCATCAGTTCGAGGCGCAGACGGTCGCCGTCAAGGCGAGCGAGAATTTGCCTGCTCTTTACCTGATCGCCTTCCTCGACCAGGATTTCACGGATCTCACCGGCGACCTTGGCGATGACGCCGGCGTCCGCGTCTGCCTCAATGGGCGCCGTACCGGAATACATCGCATAGATATCGGCGCGCGTTGCTGCCGAGGTTTCAACGGGTATCGATGGAGAGTCATCTTCAGACTCTTTGCCCTCGGACGAGTCCGCAGCGCTGCCGGACTCAGCACCCGGCTGGCAGGCGGCCAGCAACATCAGGCCAAGTACCAGACCAGGCCAACATCGCCGTGCCGTCATTTGCGTCTCCCTTAATTCCCCCATGTCGTATTCTGGTGGGGGACCCGTTGTTATTTATTAACCGGTAAAGCTTGCGAGTAATTCCTTGCTCGCTAAAACCTTGGCGCCATCTCGCAAACCATTTTGACCGGTAACGACGATCTGTTCGAACGCTTCGAGACCATCGAGTACTTCGACAAAACCATTTGACTGGATGCCGGTCTCGATCTCGCGGCGGCTAGCCGATCCGTCATTCACGACATAGACCACGGTCTCGTTATCTTCCTCCAGCAACGCAGCTGCAGGTATCAAAAGTGCATCGGCATGCTTCTCGTAAGCGATATTGAAGCGCCCAAACATGCCGGGTGCCAGCTCGCCATCCTGATTCTCGATGTATGCCGTGGCCTTGAAGGTACCATTACGGGGATCAATTGTGGGGCTGATCCGGGCAATCAAAGCGCTGAACTCGATCTCCGGCATCGCATCGACTCTAACCTCGGCCGTATCTCCAGCTGAAATCTTAGCCAATTCCGTCTGGGGGATGCTCAGATAGGCCACGAGCTTCTCCGTATCGGTGATTTTGAATGCCGACTCTCCAGCCATTACATGCTGCCCAAGCTTAATGTCCCTGGAGGAAACCACGCCGGAAATCGGCGCGCGAATTTTGGTGTAGTTGTAGTTGAGGCGCTTCAGCTCATAAGTAGCTTCAAGTGCGTCAACGTCGAACTTCAGACCTTCGAAAGTAGAAGCGCTGACAAGACCCTTTTCATTCAGCTGTGTATAGCGCTCGTATGCCTTTTTAGTCTTCTCGAGATTGACTTTTGCCTCGATCATTTGCAGTTCCAGTCGTTCGCCGTCCAGCCGCGCCAGGATCTGACCTTGCTCGACGTCGTCGCCTTCTTCGACCATGATTTCAACCACTTCGCCGGAAACACGCGCAATGACGGGCGCCTCGGATTCAGATGTAATTGTGGTGGTGCTCTGATAGGTGGCGAAAATGTCTGCAGTCACCGGTGCTGATACTTCCACAGGCAACGGCGTTGCCGCCGCTATTTCGGCCGGATCGGCTACTGAGGCCTCGCCAACGCCACAAGCAGAAAGCGAAACCGTTGTTGCTGCGGCTGCAGTCAGCAGCCCGAGTGTTTTCAAATTCATCTTTTCACCTGATTGGGACGGTCGGCGTCCCGGGTCTGATAGTGTTGTAGTGAAGTATAACACTAGATAACTATAACGCAACACCTCTAATATCGACCCGGCAAGCAATCTTTTCCCTATATTTCAATCAATTACGCAGTTTCCGGTGAATAAGGCCCCAACTAAATTTCCAGGAATGAGACCTGATACCCTTCTGACTGGCCTAAATGGCGGAAGTTCGAGGCGTCGGACCGTAAGGAGATCCGGGTCCGAAATTCGGCCCATCACTCCTTAGATGCGTGAAAACAGGATTTGGATTAAAGAAAATACTGCGACAGGAAGGGATTCATCATGCGATTGGCCGGGTCCAGCTGGCGGCGGATCTTCTTGAAGAAGTCGAGCCGGCTGCCGAAGGCCTGTCTGGCGTAGTCGGGCTCCATGCTTCGTGTCTGATTGAAGAATGGCGAGCCACCCCAGTGCTGGGCGAATGCGGCGAAGTCGATGACGAAGTCTTCCCAGCCTTTGCACGGTGTCGACACGGCACGAAGCGCGAACATCGACTCATCGAAGGTCGGCGACAACAAGGCGCTCCGATCGCGGGCGAGAAGGAAACCGACCGTTGGCATATCGCAGCGATAACCCGTGCTCTCGTAATTGTCCAGGCAAAAGTCCTGGTACGCCTTTGCGACAATGGCAAAATCGCTTGCCGGAAAACACCAGGTCGAATATTGCAGGCGATTCTTGTCAGTCGAGCCGTTCGTTCCTAACGATTGGGTTGCTGCGTTGTCGCCAGAAGATACCAGGCGATTATTGACCAGTCCCTGGGTAGCCTCACTGATCGTGTCGATAAGGCGGTACCGCACGCCACTCATCGGGACAATGCGGCTGAGTGACTTGAAGACGTTCGGCAGGACCGTACTCTCACCCCAGTCCTTTATCTTCCAGGGTATGGAATGTGTCGAGCGAGTCTCAGGGCTGATGGTCCGGACGTCCAGATAAACGCGGTCCCTGAAAGGCAACACGTAGAATTTCAAACCGATATTCGCCGCCGACAGGCGGCCGGCTGATGAGGCGAACTGTTCGATCGTGTATTTCCGGTGCGTCGCCACAAACGGTCGAATCGGGCGCACCTTGAGCGTTACGACACAAATAATGCCCAGCATGCCGTAACTCAGGCGGAACGCATTGAGTATGGTTTTCTTCTTCTGAGACAGATCCAAAACCTTGCCGGCAGGTGTGATGACTTTCATGCCGATGACTTGCTTGGCAAAAAATGCACCCGCGCCTCTGATTGACGGTCCGATGCAACCACTTGCCACGGCGCCGCCAACTGTGCGGTTCATCAGATCGAAATTTCCGACAAGTTCAAGACCGCTCTGCGCCAGGGCGTCGACCAGTTGATGCAGGCGCAAGCCCGCTTGCACGGTCACCGTATCGGAATAGGCATCTATCTTGATGATCCTGTCCATGGCGGTCATGTCGATTACGGTTCCGGCTGTTGCAGCGGAACATTCGGTGGACGAACTTCCCGACCCCATGGGTCGAAAAGGCGGTAAGTAATTCGACGAAGGTTCTAAGTAATCCTGCAGGTCTTTGAACGTTGTGGGACGAACGACGGTAGGTTTTGCGATCTTGCGGCGGGTGAATATGCCGCTGTTGCGAAGGGCGTTGGCTGACATTGCAGGCTCCTGTAGTTTACGATTTCATCGTCCGTGAAAAAATCAAAGCAATGCCAACACGCGCATTCGAACGAGGAGCAGACCATAGATGGGGGGGTTGCCCGCGACCGTGAAACAGTCGCAACCGGCTTATCCGTAGGCAACCCCGCTGTCATAGGACGTGCCCTTAGACCGGTGGCTTTGCGACCCTGTCTTTCGACAGGTGTGCCTTTTTCAAACGAGTTCAAATCGTCGCACAGCGTTGATTGCGCTGTCAATTTTCCGCGAGACTGGTTTCTGGATATTGTTAAATCAAATCGGGAATTGAGAAATTGCGACCATAAGAGCCGCTGAATGGGGCGAATGACATCGCCAAATTCGATTGATTTTGCCTGCAACGACCGTCTATCCGCATGAGCATTTCGCAACACTGCGAGGGGACGGTCATGAATGAGAAAAATACACTACGCGCGGTCGCGCTAACCACAATCTATATTTCGCTGATTGTGATGTGCGCTCAGGCAACTGCCGCCGAGCCAGGCTGCGCCGCAAGCGCAAAAACGCAACGACTTGCCTGCCAGTTTGACCTGCGCGACGACTTCTATACGGAATCGGCAATCTGCCTCGATAGCGTCGCGCAGGACGAAACCTGCTTCAGCGATGCCGAGGACGGATTCGACGAAGGAATTGAAGAATGCGACGGCATTCTCGAGGCACGACTAGATCTTTGTGAGGCACTTGATGACGCAACGCACGATCCGGAGTTTGGCGAAGCCTTCGCCGCAAACTTCGTCGATCCTCTGCAGATCGGCATCAGCGTCGCACCCAATCCCTGGTTTCCACTCGTCACCGATAATCGCTGGGTATACACAGGTGATGGCGAATCCATCGAGGTCGTCGTTACGGGTGACACCAAGCTAATTGACGGCGTGACATGTGTAGTCGTCATCGATACTGCAACCGAAGACGATGTTGTCGTCGAAATTACAGATGACTGGTATGCGCAGGACGTCGATGGAAATGTTTGGTACTGCGGCGAAATTGCCGAAAACTTCGAAGAGTTCGATGGCGATGAAACCGCAGATCCGGAGCTTGTCGACATTGACGGATCCTGGAAGGCCGGACGCGATCGCAATGAACCCGGAATACTATTGCCGTTCGATCCTCAGCCGGGCGACATCATCAGGCAGGAGTTTGCACAGACAGACGCAGAAGACGTCGTCGAAATCCTTGCCATCGACGCGAGCGAAGCCGCGCCGGGCGGCGCTTGCAACGGCAATTGCTTGCTGACACGCGACTTCACTCCACTCGAGCCGGAGGTCGAGGAAAACAAATATTACGTACCAGGTGTTGGCCTGATCGTCGAAGTCGATTTGGAGACGGGGGATCGCGTCGAACTGGCCGAATTTACGGGAGTGGGACAATGAATCTTTATAATCATTTGATCTGTTCATACCGCTGCTATGGCTACTTGCTGGCCAGCATGATTGTTGTCGGGCTCACTGCCTGCAATAGCAGCAACAATGCACCGATAGCAACGCCGCCGTCGGGACCGCCCGCCGCAGTGACTATCTCTGGCGTTGTCACGGATGGCCCTGTTATTGGGGGAACCATATTCGTATTCAGTGGAGATCAGGTATTGGCCGCCATGGCCGGTATCGATCCCGCCGGCGACAGGTTGGCCGATCTGACCGCAGCCGAATCGATCGCAACGCTGACACGGGATCCCGCGGACGG
>Ga0255058_10001802_pt1 | contig 12003 bp, 11 predicted proteins | sample Cases_109_9_MG_FD_188637 | JGI IMG/M metagenome (GOLD analysis project Ga0255058, IMG submission 188637) | Seawater microbial communities from Amundsen Gulf, Northwest Territories, Canada - Cases_109_9 | ecosystem: Environmental > Aquatic > Marine > Gulf | place: Canada: Northwest Territories... | reverse complement strand
CGGATCACCTCGTCCAGATTGAGGTAAGCGACGAGGTAGCCGTCGAGCACCTCGAGCCGCTTGCCGATCTTGTCCAGCCAATGCTGGCTGCGCCGCAGCAAGACCTCGTGGCGATGATCGAGGAACGCCTGCAGCACCTCGGCGAGCGACATCACGCGCGGCGTGTGGTCGGCGTCCAGCACGTTCATGTTGAGCGAGGCGCGGGTCTCCAGATCGGTCTGACGGAACAGGGATTCCATCAGCACCTCGGCTTCCACGTTGCGGCTCTTGGGCTCGAGCACCAGGCGCAGGTCGGCCGCCGATTCGTCCCGCACGTCGGCCAGCATGGCGAGCTTGCGCGCCTGCAACAGCTCGGCGATGCGCTCCACCAGGCGCGACTTCTGTACCTGATAGGGGATCTCGGTGACGACGATCTGATAGCCGCCGCCCTTCTGCTTCTCGAGCTCCCAGCGGGCGCGCACCCGGAACGAGCCGCGGCCGCTCCTGTAGGCCTCGACCACCGCGGCGCGGTCCTCCACCAGGACGCCGCCGGTCGGAAAGTCGGGCCCGGGGATCAGCTCCGCCAGTTTCTGCGCCGTCGCATTCGGGTGCTTGATGAGATGCAGCAGCGCGTCGCAGATCTCGCCGACGTTATGGGGTGGGATCGCCGTCGCCATGCCGACCGCGATGCCCTGGGCGCCGTTGGCCAGCAGGTTGGGGAAGCTGGCCGGCAGGACTTCCGGTTCGAGGGCGTCGCCGTCGTAGGTCGGCCGGAAGGCGACCGTGTCCTCGTCGATGCCGTCGAGCAGGGCCGTCGCGACTTCGGTCAGCCGCGCCTCGGTGTAGCGCATGGCGGCGGCGTTATCGCCGTCGATGTTGCCGAAATTGCCCTGGCCGTCGATCAGCGGAAAGCGCAGGGAGAAGTCCTGGGCGAGGCGGACCAGGGCGTCGTAGATCGACTGGTCGCCGTGGGGGTGAAACTTGCCGATCACATCGCCGACCACGCGGGCCGACTTCTTGAAGCCCTGGTCCGGCGTCAGGCGCAACTGGCGCATGGCGTAAAGCAGGCGCCGGTGCACCGGCTTGAGGCCGTCGCGCACGTCGGGCAGCGAGCGCGACATGATGGTGGAGAGCGCATAGGCGAGATAACGCTCTTCCAACGCGTCGACGAAGCGAACGTGGCGGATCTCGCCGGCCGGCGCTGAAGATGAGGACGAGGCCATATCGGCTCCCGAATTTACCAGATGTACCAGATGTAGTAGTCAGGCTTGGGACGGAGCCACAATAAATCGGCCCGCACCGGGCCGCAAGGCGGGCGCTCGTTTATCACGCCTCACGGCCATCCGGAAACCCCGGCCGAGCCGGCCGGAAGGCCTCAGAAGCGGTCGACCCGGTAGGGCGCCATGTCGATGTTGGGGCTGCGGCCGGCGGCCAGGTCGGCGATCAGGCGGCCGGTGCGGGCGACCCGCAGGGCGGCTCATGATTTCACGATCCGACCGATTCACCTGTCATCGGAGCCACTTTTAGGCGTTATCTCGGAAATCTCTGGTGATAGAGGATGGTCCGACAGAGCCGGGATACAGCGCTCAATCGCTCCAGCAGTTTTCTCACAAAAATAGAAAATGCTTGCCCGGGACCACAACTTATACTTAAGATTGCCGATAAGAGGCCAGATGAACGCGGTGATAGCCGAAGGGGAACGGTTACCCGATGTCCAGCGCCGACCTTGCCGCAGTCTTGCAGTACTTCTTTATCGCGTGGCTGGCTGTGCTCGCCGGTCTTGTCGCGATCAAGATCCTGCGCGGCGATATCAATACCAACGGCCTGTTGCACAGCCCACAAAGCAACCAACCCGACGGCGAGCGAGTGGCGTCGCTGGCAACGACGCTGGCCATCGCCGGCTACTACGTCATTCAGACCCTCGGTACGCCCCTGCAGAGCCTGTATGACAAAGAGACCGGCGCCTACTTCATGCCGGATCTGCCGGAAGAAGCGCTCGTGGTGTTGGGCGGCTCTTACAGCGTTTACGTAACAGGGAAACTCCTTCGCCGAAAAAACGGAGCCTAAGTCATGCCTAATCAAGCTGGGAACACAGATAAAAGCGTCGTCAGATCGGAGAGAAGGCAAAACGTCCTGTACGTTCTTGGGTTTCTGTTGCTGGTTAGCGTCATCGCCGGCATCGCAGTCAACCAGGGCGCCACAGCGGCAGACATCGCCTTGATCGGATTTATTGCGTTTTCGGCTGTCATTGTTGCGTTCGCGGCAGCCGTGCTCTTGGAGATTATCTTCGGGACGATCAACCTCAACGGAATCATTTCGGAGCCCCAGGACGTCACCGGCCCCGACGGAAAACCCAAGGCAAGCCTTTCACGATTCCAGTTCCTGGTCTTCACCTTCGTCGTCGCCGGCCTGTTCCTCATGCTTTCGATCGAAGCCGGCACTTTCGTCAACATACCCAACAACGTCCTCGGGCTCATCGGTCTCAGCGGCGGCGGCTTCATCGTGTCCAAGGCCGTGGGCCATAAGAAGCCCGATGCAGCGAGCACGACGGGCGGTGGCGCGGCAGACAGCGATGACACGACGAGTGGTGGGACGACAGGCGGTGGCACCACAGGCGGCGGCACGACGGGCTGACGCGCGGGACGCACGGGACACACAAAAGGAAGCCTGCGATGATCCGACCATGGGCAATCGGGGCGATCGCGGTCTTGGGCCTCGCCGGTCTTGCCACTAGGCCTGTGCAGGCCGAGGAAACGCCGTCTTGCCCGGCCGCGTCCGAGACGAAAATCCTGCACGACATCGAAGAGACGATCGGACTGCCGGACTCGCACAAGGACCAACACGACCCGAGCGAAGTGGGGATCACGTGTCCCGCAGATGAACCGGACTGCGCCGAGCCGCTTCTGATTTGCCACGAGCAGTTTTGCACACAGTACAACTTTGCGACGAAGCTGCCGGACTGGGTAATCGAGCGGCTCACCCCGAAGATCGTCTCGGGCAAGAACAAGCGGCCCAACGTCAAATTCAAGCCGGATTCGAAGCTCCCAGATGACAAACTCTCGGCAACCGACAAGGACTACGCAGGCAGCGGACTGGCCCGCGGTCACCAGGCAGCCTCCGCCGACTTCAAGTGCAAAAAGGATTGGATGAAACAGACCTTCGTTTTTTCCAATGCCGTTCCACAGGTTCAAAACGGCTTCAATGGCGGGATCTGGCGGCAGCTCGAGTCCCATGTTCAGAATCTCGCCAAGCACCGAGACGAGATCTTCGTCATCACCGGCCCGGTGGAGATGGCCCCGGACGGCGCGGAAACCGTCATATCCGAGGGTGCCAACGCATGCGGCAATCGCATCGTCCTTGCCGGATTATCGAAACTGAAGAAGTCGTCGATCTGCGACGATAACGACAAAGATCCCTCCAAGGCCTGCGATGCCGGCGTGGCCGTGCCGGCCGGCCTGTTCAAGATCATCTACGTCCCGGAGACCGAACGCACCTTCGGATTCGTGATGTCGAACGAGGATCACCGAAAGCTGAAGGATGGCGACGTCAAGGCGGTGGACTATTTCGAGGAGTGGCGCGCGACCATCGAAGTGATCGAAGAGGCCGCGAATCTGGAGTTCTTCACAAGCCTGTCCTTAAGGGACAGCACGATGAGGAAGGGTCACTGCACGGAAACCCGCTGGCGATAGCGGACCGGGCCTCAGAAGCGGTCGACCCGGTAGGGCGCCATGTCGATGTTGGGGCTGCGGCCGGCGGCCAGGTCGGCGATCAGGCGGCCGGTGCGGGCGCCCAGGCCGATGCCGCCGTGGCCATGGCCGAAGGCGAAGAAGGCGTTGTCGTAGCGCGGCGAGCCGGAGATCACCGGGACCGAATCCGGCATCGACGGCCGGAAGCCGATCCACGGCTCGACCCCCTCGGTGTTGAGCCCCGGCAGCCAGCGCCGGGCGTGGGTCAGCAAGACCTCGGCGCGGCGCCAGTCGGGCGGCGCCTCGAGCCCGCCCAGTTCGACCGTGCCGGCGACCCTGAGGCCGATCGCCATGGGCGAGAAGACGACCCCGCGCTCGGTGGAATAAAGCGGCGTGTTGGGCACCACCCCGGGATCCGGCATGAGGACCGAATAGCCGCGCTCCGTATCGAGCAGGGTGTCGCTGCCGAGCCGGCGCACCAGGGACCGCGACCAGGCGCCCGCGGCGACGACGAGGGCATCGCAGGCGTGGCGGCCCCGGTCGGTCACCACGGCCTCGACCTCGTTGTCCGAAGCGAAGGCGAAATCGCGCACCTCTTCGCGCTTCAGCGTGCCGCCCTGGGCGACGAAGGACTCGGCCAGAACCTGCACCAGGCGAAACACATCGAGCGCCTGGGCGACCTCCGGGTAATGGATGGCGCGGGCGAAGATCGGCGCCAGGTTTGGCTCGCGCGCCCTGAGGGTCTCGGCGTCGAGGACTTCCATCTCGACGCCGCGGCGGCGCTGCAGGTCGATGAGAGGCGCGGCGCGCCGGAACCCCGCCTCGCTCTCATAGACCATGAGAAAGCCGGTCCTGCGGACCATCGCCTCGGCGCCGGCCTGGCGCAGCAGGGGATCGAAGTCCAGCAGGGCCTGGTCGAGCAGGCGGGCCAGCGCGATCGAGGCCGCTTCCACCCGCGGCCAGCGGCTCTCCGCGACGAACCGCGTCAGCCAGGGGACCAGGCGCGGCAGATAGCCCCAGCGGACGCTCAACGGTCCCAGCGGATCCAGCAGCATGCCAGGCACCCGCCAGACGATGCCCGGCGTCTGGATCGGCACCACCGCCTCGCAGGTGAGCATGGAGCCGTTGCCATACGACGCCCCCTCGCCCGGCCCCTGCCGGTCGATCAGGGTCACGGAAAAGCCGTCGCGCTGGAGGAAGAGCGCGCAGCACACGCCGATCATGCCGGCCCCGACCACGACCGCCGTCGGACCGGTCTCGGCCCGGCCCGCCGTCTCGCTCATGATAGCGTCCCGCTCATGGTGCCACCCCGACCGGGAAGGTCTCCGCGAGCCGCTGGCGGGCCGGCGGCAGGGCGCGGTCCTGCGGGTGGAAGACGTGCCGCTCGAGAAAATAGCCGGTGAGGGCCAGCCCGGCGCCGACCTCCAGCGAACCGCCGCCGCCACGGCCGGCGAGGAAGCCGGGCAAAACGAGCAGGCGTTCCTGGTAGGGCGCGCCGGCCGCCAGGGAGACCGCGCGGCCGGTGCGCGGACTCACATAAGCGAGCTGATCGTTGTCGCCCCCGGCGGCGCATTGGGTGAGGTCGAGCCCGAAGCCGAGTTCGGCCAAGACCGCCAGCTCCCAGCGCACATAGGCCTCGGCCCAGTGATCGCCCTCCATGGCCTCGAGCAGCGCCAGGAAGCCGTGGAAGCAGGCGGGATGGGGCTCGCGTTCCGGCAAGGCGCGCTCGCTCACGGCCGCCGCCGCCGACAGCGCCGCCAGGCGGCGCGGATCGTCGAACAGCCGCGCCGCATGGCTGGCCAGCGGCTCACAGGTGAAACTGCCGAGATGGTCGGCCAGACGCGCCCGCCACTGCGCCCGCACCCGGTTGCCGGCCTGATAGATCGCCCGGCTTTTCGGGTTCTGCCCGCCGCGCACCAGGCCCGCGTGCCGGCCATGCTGTTCCGTCAAGAGGGTGACCACGGCCGATGTCTCGCCATGCGGGCGGGCCGAAAGGACGATCGCCTCGTCGTACCATTCCATCGCCGGTCAGGCCTCGTAATCCAGGCCCCAATCGCGGTAGCGTTCCGGATCCTCGATCCAGTTCCGGCGCACCTTCACGAACAGGAACAGGTGGACCTTACGCCCCAGAAATTCTTCAAGTTCTTTTTGAGAGTCGCCTCGTATCTCTTTGATTGATTGTCCTGATTTTCCGAGAACGATGGCCTTTTGCGTGTCCCGTTGGACATAGATCGTCTGCTCGATCTTCACGCTGCCGTCCTCGAAGTCCTGCCAGCGCTCAGTCTCCACGGTGAGCGCATAAGGCAGCTCCTGATGCAGCCGTTGAAACAGTTTCTCCCGGGTCGTCTCGGCCGCCATGAGCCTGAGCGGCAGATCGGACAACTGGTCCTCGGGATAGTGCCAGGGCCCTTCCGGCATGGCGGCGGCAAGGAAGGTCCGGAGATCGCCGACCCCGTCGCCGGTCAGCGCCGAGATCATGAAGATGCGGTCGAACAGCCCTTCGGCCTCGAATTTGGCGGCCAGCTCGAGCAATCGCGGGCGTTTGACGACGTCGACCTTGTTGAGCAGCAGGATGGCGCGGCGGCCGAAGTCTTTCAGGCCATCGAGGATGAGCCGGCTGTCGGGATCGATCCCCTTGCGGTTCGCATCGAAGACCAGCGCGATGACATCCGCGTCGCGCGCACCCGACCAGGCCGCCGCGACCATAGCCCGTTCGAGACGGCGCTTGGGCGCGAAGATGCCCGGGGTATCGACGAAGACGATCTGGCTGTCGCCCTCGACGGCGATACCGCGCAGGCGCGACCGCGTGGTCTGAACCTTGCGCGTGACGATGGAGACCTTGGCCCCGACCAAGCTGTTCAGCAGGGTCGACTTTCCCGCGTTGGGCGCTCCGAGCAGAGCCACGAAGCCGCAGCGCAGCAGAGCGCCGTTGCCGTTGCCCGGTTCTTTCATGATGCCGAGCCGCCGCCGGCCGATTTCTCCAACTGCGCAAGCAGGTTTTCGGCCGCGGCCTGTTCGGCCATCCGCTTGGAGCGTCCCTGGGCCGTGGCCGGATGATGGCCTTCTACCCGTACCTCCACCGTGAACAGGGGTTCGTGGGGCGGTCCTTCGCGCGCGATCTCCTGATAGCTGGGCAACGGCAAGGCGCGGCCCTGGGCCCACTCCTGGAGCGCCGTCTTGGCGTCCTGGGGTGGTGTGTCGTCGGCTTCCAGATAGGGCGTCCAGTATGGCAGGACGAAGCCCTCCGCCGCTGTCAGCCCGCCGTCGAGATAGAGCGCCCCGATCACCGCCTCGCAAGCGTCGGCCAAGACCGAGGGGTTTTCGGCCCCGCCGCCCTCCTGCTCTCCCGGTCCGAAATTGATGGAGCGGCCGAGTTCGATCTCGCCGGCGACCTCCGCCAGGGTCTCCTTGCGCACCAACGCCGCCAGCCGGCGCGCCAGGTCGCCCTCCGGCTCCTCGGGGAAGCGCAGGAACAGGAGCTCGGCGATGATCAGCCCGAGCACCCGGTCGCCGAAAAATTCGAGCCGCTCATAACTGATCAGGTCTCCGCCGGGCCCGCGGGTCGCACTCGCGTGGGTCAAGGCGCAGCGCAACAGGGCGCCGTCCTGAAACTCGTGGCCGAGTCGGGCTATGAGCTGGCCGAGGTTCCGGCTAGGGCCGGCGAGGTCTCCGCGGGACGCGTTAGGGCTGGGTTCACTCACTTGGGACCGGCTCCGGCCCGGGCTGCCATCGGCCGCCATCGATTGACAAACTGCACTAGTTGATCCCGCTGAAGATGCGGCTGAAACGAATCACCCAGGGCCAACGCCAGATCTCCCACCAGCTCGCCGAATCATCATGTGAGAAAAACAGGAACTCGGCGCGGCCGACCAGATTGTCCAGCGGGACGTAGCCGACATCGTAGAGCACCCGGCTGTCCCTACTGTTGTCGCGGTTATCGCCCATGAAGAAAAAGTGCCCCTCGGGAACGAGATATTCGTTCGTATTGTCCAGGTGGTCGTTGTCGCTCGCCTCCCAGATCAAGTGCTGGCGGCCGTTCGGCAGGGTCTCGCGATAGACATCGAAGCTCCTGGTGCTGAAGGTGTCCTGGTCCGTGCTTTGGCCGAGCTTTTCCCGCATGACCGGCTCGCCGTTGATGTGAAGGATACCGCCCAGCATTTGAATACGATCGCCCGGCAGGCCGATCAGCCGCTTGATGTAATCCGTCTCGTTGTCCGACGGCTTCTTGAACACGATGACGTCACCGCGTTCGGGCTCATCCACGAGAATGCGGCCGTCGAACAGCGGCGGGCTCCAGGGAAAGGAATAGCGGCTATAGCCGTACGAATACTTGGAGACGAAGAGGTAATCGCCCACCAGCAGGGTAGGTTTCATCGAGCCCGATGGGATATTGAAGGGCTCGAAGGCAAAGGTGCGCACCACCAGGGCGATGATGATTGCGTAAAACACCGTGCGAACGGTTTCCCACAGCGCACTTCCCTTGCCATGTTCCATCGACTGTTCCAACTGTCTCACCATTCCTTGCGAGGGGCCTCAGGAGCCCTGCCGACCGTCCGACCGCGGCACTGCTGAGATGATGACGATCGCCTGGGCCAATGGATAGTCGTCGGTCAGGGTCACATCGATTTGCGCCGTCATACCCTCTGGCGTCATCTCGGCCAAGCGCTTCTTGGCGCCGCCGCTCAAGGCCAGGGTCGGTTTGCCGCTCGGCAGGTTCACCACGCCCATGTGCCGCCAGTGGACGCCGGCCCGCGGCACGCCCGTGCCGAGCGCCTTGGCGCAGGCCTCCTTGGCCGCGAAGCGTTTGGCATAGCTCGCGGCCCGGGCCGCCCGCCGCTCCGATTTCTGCTGTTCCACCTCGGTGAAGACGCGCTCGACGAAGCGGTCGCCGAAGCGCTCGAGTGTCCGCTCGATGCGCCGGATATCGATCAGGTCGTTGCCGATGCCGAGGATCATGGATCCGTCGTGGAACGTCGTTCGCCGGAATACGCAGGCTAGGCGCGGCGCGCGCCGCCGCCCCTGACATCGCGAATGGGTGCCACATGGTCGATGTCGGCGCCTAACCGCAAGTAACCTGTCATCCCTCGTACTCCGCTCATTCGCCTGCGTACAGCCGGGCGCCTTCTTTGCGTTTCATCTTCATGACCTTCCTGCGGAGCCGCCGGCGCCGGCGCCGCTGGTATTGCAACACCAAAACGTGAGCCGGCCAGAAGAAAACCACCCAAGCCACCACCGCCGTCGGCAGCCCGCCCAAGGTCATCGGCCAAAAGACGCTCGTAAAGTTATCGAATATGTAGTGCATGCTCAGGTGCTCTGGAAGCGGATATTTGCTCGCGTCACCGAGCATCCAGAGCCCAAAGTTGTAGGTCCAGATCCAAATGAAGGGAAAAGTCCAGGGATTGCCGATCGCCGTGCCGATGGCGGACGCGATCACGTTGCCTCTTATCAGCAGCGCCAGCAACGCGGCGCCGACGAAATGAAATCCCATGAACGGCGTAAAGGAAACCGCCGCCCCGCAGGCAAAGCCCGCGGCAACGCGGTATGGCGTGCCAGGCAAGCGGCCCAACCGGTGCACGATATAAAGAGCGGCGCGTCGCCAGCCACCGCGCGGCCACACGAACTCCCGCACGCGGCGGATCAGTGGCAGGGGATGGCGACGTTTGAACATTCCGAGTTTCCGGTGCCAGGGCTTGTGACAGGGCTTGCTGTCATGGCGTTATTGGACGATTGGGTCAATAAATCATGAAACCCACCCCATGAATACCCGCCGGCTATCCGCGCGCGCGCTCCACCGAAGCGATCACCGACGTGGCGCGCAAGGCCGCTATGATGTTGGTCAGATGCTTGACATCGGACACTTCGACATCGATTAGCATTTCGAAAAAATCGGTCGAGCGGCTGGTGATCTTCAGATTGCTGATGTTGCCCAAGTTCTTACCGATGATGGTGGATAGAGAGCCGAGGCTGCCGGGCTCGTTGGCCACCACTAGGTGCAACCGGCCCAAATGCGGCGTTTCGTCGCTCGCGGCATCCCAGGCGATATCGATCCAGCGTTCCGGCGTTTCCTGGAAGTTCTCCAAGGTCTCACAATCGATGGTGTGCACCGTCACGCCCTTGCCGGTCGTGACGATCCCGACAATGCGCTCGCCCGGCAACGGATGGCAACAGTGGGCAAAGTGGACCGCCATTCCGGGAATGAGGCCCTTGAGCGGCACGGCACCGTCCTTGGAGGCCGGTTTGCCCGCCCGGCCACGCGGCCTAAGGGACGGAAATATTGATTGCAGGCGGCTCTTCTTCTGACGGTCGCCAGGAAACACCGCCAGCATGACCTCGCGGGCCGTGTGATGGCCCTGTCCGACCGAGGCGTAGAGATCGGCCACGGCCTCCCGCTTGAACTTCTTGAGGACGCTCTCGAGCGCCTTTTCAGTGAATTCATGGCCTTCCTGGCGAAATGTCTTCTGCAGGATCTGGCGTCCCAATTCGGCGTACTGGTGGCGCTGTTCCTGGCGGACATAGCGACGGATGCCCGCCTTGGCCTTCCCAGTGACGACAAAGCTTTCCCAGTCGGGCGACGGCTTTTGGGCCTTGGACGTGATGATATCGACCTGATCGCCGTTGCGCAGCTGCGCGCGCAGCGGAACCATCCGTCCGTTTACCTTGGCGCCGACTGTGGCGGCCCCGACCTCGGAATGCACCGCATAGGCGAAGTCGATGGGCGTCGCCCCTCTCGGAAGGGCGATCAAGTCGCCCTTCGGCGTAAAGCAGAAAACCTGGTCCTGAAACATCTCGAGTTTGGTGTGCTCGAGGAACTCCTCGGGATTGGACGCCTGTTCGAGGATATCCAGCAGCTCCCGCAGCCAGCGGTACTGGCGCCCGTCGACCTGGTCCTCGCCTTGCTTGTATTTCCAGTGGGCGGCCACGCCCAGTTCGGCCAAATCGTGCATCTCGCGGGTGCGAATCTGTATTTCGATACGCTGACGCTCGGGTCCGATGATGCCGGTGTGGAGCGAGCGGTAGCCGTTTAGCTTGGGTGTCGAGATATAATCCTTGAACCGCCCCGGCACGACGGTATAGCGGCTGTGCAGCTCACCCAAGGCATGATAGCACTCACCAATCGTGGCCACGACGACGCGGAAGGCCATGATGTCTGAGAGCTGCTCGAAGCCGACGTTGAAACGCTGCATCTTGCGCCAGACCGAATAGGGCGTCTTGACGCGTCCGGAGACCCAGGCCTCGACCCCCCCATCCGCCAGCTCGCTGCTCAACTCGTCGACGATGCGCTCGGGCAGATCCTCGCCTTCGCTCTTGAGGAACTCGAGCCGCGTTAGAATCGATTTATAGGCGTCGGGATTCAGGTTCTGGAACGACAGGTTTTCCAGTTCGTCCTTGAACCTCTGCATGCCGATCCGCTCGGCCAGCGGGGCGTAAATGTCCATCGTCTCGCGGGCGATCCGACGGCGCTTGTCCTCGGACTGGATGAAGTGCAGCGTGCGCATGTTGTGCAGGCGGTCCGCCAACTTCACCAGCAGCACGCGGATGTCCTCCGACATGGCCAGGACCAACTTGCGGAAGTTCTCCGCATGCTGGCTTTGCTCGGATTGCAGCTCCAAGCGGGAAAGCTTGGTGACCCCGTCGACGAGGCGGGCAATATCCCTGCCAAACACCTGCTCCACCTCGTCCAGGGTGGCCTCGGTATCCTCCACCACATCGTGCAGCAGGGCGGTGATGATGGAATTGTCGTCCAGCTTGAGATCGGTGAGGATGCCCGCCACTTCGAGGGGATGCGAAAAGTAGGGGTCGCCGGACGCGCGGGTCTGCAGACCATGGGCCTTCATCGCGAAGACATAGGCTCTGTTCAGAGCGTCTTCGTCGGCACCCGGATCATAGGATTTGACCCGTTCGACAAGTTCGAATTGGCGAATCATGTTGCGCGCTCACGGGCACCGGCCTCGCAACCGGTCTCGGGTTGAAAAGTGTACGCGCGCAGGCGCCCGCCGCCAAGATGGATGGCGGTCTTGAAACGAGGTGTCAGGCGGAATTGCGGACTATTCGGGCTCGTCCTCGAGCGCGCCGGCTTCGAGCTTGTTGGCCGTCTCGTCGGACTCGCTCGGCTCGACGGGCTCGTCGGCTGGTTCCTCCGCGGCGACCTCCGCAGTAATCTCCGCGGTGGTCTCCGCCTCCACGGGCGGTTCTGCGGGCGGTTCTGCGGCCAGTTCTGCGGGCGGTTCTGCGGCCGGTTCTGCGGGCGGTTCTGCGGCCGGTTCTGCGGCCGGTTCTGCGGCCGGTTCTGCGGCCGGTTCTGCGGCCGGTTCTGCGGCCGGTTCTGCGGCCGGTTCTG
>Ga0255058_10001801_pt1 | contig 12008 bp, 9 predicted proteins | sample Cases_109_9_MG_FD_188637 | JGI IMG/M metagenome (GOLD analysis project Ga0255058, IMG submission 188637) | Seawater microbial communities from Amundsen Gulf, Northwest Territories, Canada - Cases_109_9 | ecosystem: Environmental > Aquatic > Marine > Gulf | place: Canada: Northwest Territories... | reverse complement strand
TCAGGAGTGTCTGCATAACATCCGGGAGGATATACCAACCCGCTTGACATACCAAACGCCCCCGACTCCATTGCCTCTCGCAAATCTTTTTCCATATTATCAAGTTCATGTTTGTGGGGTCCGCGATTTTCATATCCTAATACACTTGCACGGATATTGCCGTGGCCGACTAGAAAGCCCCTATTTATAGAACTTGGAGCTTCTTCAGCCATTTTAAAAAAATCCTCAGTTGTTTGCCAATTTATGTCCAGACCAAATTTGTTGAATCCCTTCTTCTTATTTTCAAGCAACTGTCCTCTTAACGGAAATGCAGAGACGCCGCAATTCCCACAGATCTCGGTAGTAACGCCATCATGGATTTTGCTTTCACTCCCGGGGCTAATTAACCAGAAAAAATCGCTATGTGAATGTATATCGATGAAACCCGGCGCAACAATATGTCCGGATGCGTCAATAAGACTGCAATCCAAAGGCGGATTAAGATTGCCTATATAGGTAATCTTATCATTTCGAATCCCTAGATCTAAAACTTTTTTGGCTCCCCCGGTCCCATCAACTACGGTCCCATTCTTTATTACAAGGTCGAAATTGCGGTACATTAGAACCCCCCGGGTATATAAACAAGTTAAGCCTTTGGCAATTTTTAATGTATTATGATGTCGGTGGCGATTCTACGAATCGCACGGAAACACCGACCTACACAAAAAAATATTGCTCAATTGTGTTAATGAAATGTTTTGAAGGAATGAATTTTTATGTTGGAGTTAATGGTGATTAAGTTATCGTGCCTAATAAAGGACCAATATCCTTTTTAATGATTATTAATGAACTCTAGAAGTTTTCATGGAAAAACCATTAAGTTATTTAACTTTCTTTTCTCACCCTTGATGAAGGGATCTTCATATACCTTCTATATTTGGTTACGGTCCTTCGCGCTATATCAATACCCATTTCTTTTAATTTTGCAGCAATTTCTTCATCGCTTAAAGGCTTTGTCTTTTCTTCTTCTGTTATTATTTTAGCCATTTTTTGCCTCATTGCTTCCCACGATTCCATTGTGCCATCTACATTCTTAAAACCCCCCGTAAAGAAAAACTTCATGTCTAAAACTCCTTGAGGTGTCTGCATGTATTTGAGGCTTATAGCGCGACTTACTGTTGACACATGTATTCCCACAATATCTGCAACATCTTGCATCTTTAAAGTTCGCAAATGGAAAACACCTTTATCAAAGAAATCATTCTGCAATTCCACTATTTTTACCGCCACTTTATATAATGTACTTTTTCTTTGTTCGATTGCATCTATCAACCATTTGGCAGATTCCATTTTCTTACGAATGTAACGCTTAGTTTGTAAATCAGAATTTTTTTTGTTTAGCACATCTTTATAAAATGAGCTTATATAAATCCGTGGTATACTATTGTTTCCCACTAGTGTAACTTCGTATTTCCCATCCACATGATCTACTCTAACTTCGGGTACAATGTAAGGGACCCGTTCACTACTAAAAATAGAACCGGGTTTAGGGTTTAGGGTTTTTATAAAGATTATTATCATCCTGATTATTTCTATGTTACATCCTGTTTTCTTTGCTATAAGCTTATATTTTTTTGTTTCCACTTCTTCTAAATAATTTGAAATTAAATCTTTTGCCATATAATAATTGGAGTCGCGTTTGTCCAGTTGTAAAAGTAAGCATTCTTTCAAGTTTCTTGCGCCTACGCCAAGTGGTTCCATAGCTTGCACGATTTGCAAGGCTTCTTTTACTTTCTCCATACTCGCCGGTTTTTCTAGCGATTCTAATATTTCTTCTAAAGAATATGCCAGATAACCATTATTATTAATATTATAAATTATGTTTTCACATACATCCGGAAGTAGATCATCTAACTCTAAAACTGATAACTGGCCGAGAAGATAATCTTGAAGTGACATTGGTTTCGCAGCCGTATTTTCCAAAGCTTCCTGCTTTTGGTCGCTTTCATCTGAAGCATTACTTCTCCTTGTCGTTGTTTGTGAGAAATAGTCTCCCCATTCTTCAGCCATTTCTTTAATCTTCCCAAATTCGTCATCCTGCACCTCTTCTTTGTTTTCGCCGACAGAATCTTCATCACCCGATGTTTTTTGTTCTTCAGGTTCTGCCATCTCTTCCAATACAGGATTGTTTGCTAATTCTTGTTGGATATGTTCTACCAGGGCCATCATTGGAAGCTGGAGTATTTCTATAGATTGAATTACTTGCGGCGCCAGCTTTAGTTGTTGTTGAAGTTGTGGAGATAAAGATGTTTCTAATTTCATTTTATTCGAATTTAAAAATAATTAGCCCTTGTGCATCAACTTTCTACCATTCATTGCATCAGCAATAACTGCAGAATTCACGTATTCCAAATAACTCCCTGACGGCACACCCCTGGCAAGCTGGGTAACCTTGACTCCCAATGGTTCTAAGCGTTCAAGAATACACAAAGCCGTGATATCACCTTCCATATTGGGATTTGCGGCAATAATTACTTCTTGAATATTATTACCCTTAACCCTTTTAACCAACTTATCTATATTAATATCTTCCGGATTTATGTTTTCTAATGGATCTATATGGCCAAGCAAAACATGATAAAGGCCATTATAAAACCCTGTTTTTTCAATCACAAACAGGTCTGCAGGCTGCTCAACCACACAAATTTTATTGTGATCTCTTTGTTGGTCATTACAGATATAACAAGGATCTGTCTCTCCGACATTACAACAAATGGAACAGTTAGCAATGTTCATTTTCACATCCCGGATTGCAGTCGCTAATTTTACAGCCTCGTCGTGAGGTAGTTTAAGAACATGGTTTGCTAATCTTTCAGCGCTTTTCTGCCCTATACCGGGCATTTTACCAAATTCTTTTATCAATTTCAAGAGAGATTGAGGATAAGATTTCATATAACCAACTTACTAGAATAAATTTGATAGCCCCGGGATATTTATCCCGCCTGTTATTTTACCCATCTCCTCTTGATGAATTTCCTGCGCTTTTTTCATTGCCTGAGATACTGCTGCTAAAACAAGATCTTCCAACATCTGTGGGTCATTAGGATCAATAACTTCAGGATCAATCTTTATTGATAAGATTTCTTGTTTACCATTAGCATGTACGGTTACCATCCCGCCACCGGAACTGGCGTCTACAACGCGTTCCTTAAGGTCTCGCTGCACATCCTCCATTTTCTTCTGCATATTAACAGCCTGTTTTTGCATTTGCTTCATCATATCACCTAAATTCCCAAATCCTTTCATCCTTCAGACCTCCTTATATTGACGATTGAACCATCAAATATTTCCAGGGTTTTTTTTACCATTGGATCGTTTACTATGCCATCATCTACTCTTTTTCTCTCATTATTTGGTATACCCCTATTCCTAATATCATTTTCTGCTATTTTACGGCCATTCTTGGAGATTGTCAACCTTACACGAAACTTCATTCCTGTTACTTTTTCTATACAGTTCTCAACTATCCGCCTTTCAACAGGTTTTTCAAGTTTTTCTTTGTGGATTAAGTAATTTCCCGGGAACTCCAGGATTACCTCATTATCTTTAAAACTCAGAAGTTTGGCACCCTTTAATAGCGCCCAAACAGTTTTTTTTTCATTTTGAACCTCTGCCATTACCTTGTCCCATTTATTGAATAGGTCGGTATTCTGGCTGATTTCTTCGGCTTTAGTAGTGTAATCCTCCGAAAGATTTTCTCTTATCTCCATCTTCTTTGCCGTATCATTGCTGTTTTCAAAATTTGACAGCGTTGTATCTATCTCATCTTCCGCATTTCCAAACGATCGTTTAATATCCTCTATTTTATCCAAAACCGCTCCCAGAGGCTTCAGATCTTCCATGGTAGCTAATTTTATTAATACAACTTCAAGCAAAATTCTTTGCTGAAGCAAATCTTTAGCTTTATTCTTAGTTTCAGAAATTAATTGAATCATATACATTAACGTATCGGGAGAAAAATGCAAAGCTTGTTTTTTTAATAAGTCAATATCCCTCGATATAGTTTCTGTTAATCCATTATCTTTATTGCTAACCGAGATAAGGAGCAAATCACGTACATAAAGAAGTAACTGATCAATAAATCCATCTATATCTTTCCCGTTTCCTGTAATTTCATGAAAGATTTTTACAGCCAACCCGGGATTTCTGTTAGCAAGACTATCAATTAAACTTGCAATTTCTTCCTCACTAACAACCCCAAAAACATCATAAACATCCTTCAATGTTATCTTATCGAGGCAAAATGAAGAAAGTTGGTCTAAAGTAGATTCAGAATCTCTAAGCCCACCCATTGCATACTTTGCAATAGTTTGAAGCACTCCTTTCTCGACCTGAACATTTTCCGCTTTGCAAATATGCCCTAATCTATTACTAATATCAGACACAGAAATGTTTTTGAAATCAAACCTTTGACAGCGCGATTGTACGGTATCAGGTATACGATTTGGTGAAGTGGTGGCAAAGATGAATTTTACGTGTTTGGGGGGTTCTTCAAGTGTCTTCAGGATTGCATTAAAAGCTTCCTTAGTCAACATATGTACTTCATCAATGATGTAGATTTTATATCTTGAAATGGCCGGAGCATATCCCACATTCTGCCTTATATTCCTTATTTCATCAATTCCGCGATTCGATGCCCCATCTATTTCAAGGACATCAATATCATTTCCGTTAGTTATACTTTTACATATGGAGCAATCATTACATGGTGTACCTGTAGGCCCATTTTTGCAGTTTAGTGCTTTTGATAATATTCTTGCCATTGACGTCTTTCCAACCCCTCTCGGACCGGTAAACAGGTAGGCATGAGCTACACGATTAGATTGAATAGCATTTATCAATGTAGTAACTATGTGTTCCTGGCCTACTACTTCATCAAAAGATTTTGGCCTATATTTTCTGGATATAACTATATAAGACATATCTTTCCTAACCCGAACGAGCCCTCGCTTCGTAGCACTGCGGAGGACGAGTCGGAATTATGATATTGAGGAATTAAGGGATTAAGGAATCCCTTAATTTCCCAATTCCTAAATTCTTAAATTTTTGCCAAAAATGGTCAAAAAAATTTTATAAAGGTACTAAATTTTTTCTAAGACACGCTTAGAAAAAAAGCCACTTTCAGTGGGATATTTTCTTATCATGGTTTGATAGAATAAATTCGAAGCACGAAATCCGAAACAATTTTCAAATAACCAAAAATCAAAACAGTATGATTCAGAATTAAGTTTAGATCATTTGAACATTTGAATTTTGATATTGTTTCGTATTTCGATATTCGAATTTTAACTATTGAAACTTCAACAACTTACAAAACATCGACAACATGTTGGTCGTTTTGGCGCTGTAAGCGCCTAAATTAATCGCGGCCGTGCACTTTTTTTCGATTCCCTTTCCAATGAACCTTCCATGCAGTTAGCTCTAGCCAGGCAACCTCACGGCACATAAGAAACAAATGCTTATGGCTGCTTGCTTCCGCACCTGACCAGGTTCACACGGTCTTATTGCATGAGACCCAGCCTTCATCACCACTTACCTGGAAAGCACAAAAGGTCCGAAAAACCTCCAAAAAGCGATCGATCCTGCATAAGCGGATTGCAGGTACAAGGAACCGCTAGCTCCCCATCTAGCACGGCCAAAATTTCATAATAAGTTTTTCTTTAAGTATATATAATATGCGGGTCCCTTTCAACACTCTAATTTACTGTTTTTCACTACGGAGAGGGCGGGATTCGAACCCGCGAGGCAGGTTTTGCCCACCTACACGCTTTCCAAGCGTGCTCCTTCGGCCTCTCGGACACCTCTCCTGAATTCCTGGCGGAGAGAGAGGGATTCGAACCCCCGGTCCAAATGAATGGACAACGGTTTTCGAGACCGCCCCGTTTAACCGCTCCGGCATCTCTCCAGAAAAAAATGTTTTAAAAGTCCACTACACTCGTCTTCTAAAATCCCGGAAATAACATTCAACCTATGGTTAAAACGAGGATCATTAACTAAATTTATTAAAGAATCACAAGCTCCGGATTTTTCATCCTTTGCACCGTACACTAGATTTCTTACCCTGGCCTGAACCAATGCGCCTGCACACATTACACATGGTTCCAAAGTTACATAAATTGTAGTATTCTTTAATCTCCAATTTTGAAGATGTGCAGAGGCCTGCGTGATTGCTATCATTTCAGCGTGGGCTGTTGGGTCTGACAGCATCTCGCGCTGGTTATGCGCTCTTGCTATAATATTATTTTCATGAACAATTATGGCTCCTACGGGAACCTCATCTTTTTTTAATGCTTTTTTTGCTTCACTAATTGCCTGTTGTATAAAATACTCGTGTGAAAAGAATTCTACCATCACGGGTTTTACAGTTAGAGTTCCGACCACTTAAAAACGCGCCCAGCCCGATTTGAACGGGCAACCTCCGGTTTCGTAGACCGCTACTCTATCCAATTGAGCTATGGGCGCAAAATCAAAATCTTTAAGAAGTTTAAAATGGCGAGGCCGACGGGACTCGAACCCGCAACGTCCAGATCGACAGTCTGGTACTCTAACCAGTTGAGCTACGGCCCCACTCTTTAAAGATTATGCATTTATTATCATAAATGGTGGGCGATATAGGACTCGAACCTATGACTTCTTGCTTGTAAGGCAAGCGCTCTAGCCAACTGAGCTAATCGCCCACGATATTCTTTCTAAATCTTCTTCCTGCGGCAGATTTTAAATATTTCTCTCTTTGTCGAGTCTCTAAACGCGTTTTGAAGATTTCATGATAAATCAAAGTTTATCATTATGAATTATTATGTCAATGATTTTTTGAACCCGTATCCAACTTAACTTGTTCTTGACTTAATTACCAATTGGAATTATAGTACATATATTAGATAATTTAAAGTAATTTAATTTAATTCACAAACGTTTTGATAGGAAAATCTTTAATGAAGCAGATTCCAAAGATATTTAAAAAAAGCTATATTGGTAAACTTTTAATACTCTTCGTTGCAGTCTCAATAGGCGTCTTTTTTGCCATATCACATAATAGCGCATTTAATAGAGATTTCTCTGCCGAGATTGAGAAAAGGAAAAAGTCGCAATCTTTTCGTTTAACAAGCATTATTTGTTCGTATCTAAATAAATTATATGTTGAACCTGAAAGAATAAAACCTAAAGAGATGTTAAAAGAATCTCTTCACTGGCTTGAAAGAATCATTCCTGAGGTCCAGGTTGACATAAACGAGGAAGATGACGAAGCAAAGATATCAGTAGATGAACTCTCTAAAATTGTTGATATCTCTAGAATACGACGGCTGAGTGAATTGTATAAGATATTGAATAGCGTTCTACATTTTGTTAATGACAACAAAAGCCACGATATTAAAACCGAGGATATCGAATATGCCGCAATTAATGGTATGCTTTCACAGCTAGACCCGCACTCTATTGTCTTTCCACCCAAAGATTACACAGAATTCAGGATAGGAACATCCGGCAAATTTGGCGGGCTGGGTATGGTAGTTGGCATAAGGGATGGAATATTAACCGTAATTTCTCCTATCGAAGGAACTCCCGCATTCAGGGCAGGTCTTAAACCAAGGGACAAGATTATTGCAATTGATGAAGATTCAACAATTAATATGTCATTACCGGAGGCAGTCGGTAAGCTGAGAGGTGACCCTGCTACCACCGTTATTTTGACTATAGAAGGTGGAAAATCCAAAACAAGCAAAACAATTACACTGACAAGAGAAATCATTGCAATACCTAGTGTTGACTCTAAACTAGTCGACGGCAATATTGGTTACATAAAGATCAGGAATTTCCAGGAAGACACCACACAAACTTTAGAAGAGCAGCTTACTCAGTTAACAGAAGAAGGGGGTGGGAGATTAAAAGGTCTTATTCTGGACCTTCGTAATAATTCAGGAGGTTTGTTAGACCAGGCAATATCAGTATCAGACAAATTCCTTTCCTCAGGCACAATTGTGGTGACAGTTGCTCCTATGGGAAGACATGAAGAATTACAAAAGGCTAAAAAGGCCTCAAAGGATATTAAAGAATGTCCAATGGTAGTAATTATTAATGCCGGAAGTGCATCAGGCGCTGAGATTGTCGCGGGCGCACTAAAAGACAATGATCGCGCAGTGCTTATCGGCGACCTTAGCTTTGGTAAAGGATCGATACAACAATTGATCGATTTAAAGAATGGCGTAGCGTTAAAACTTACGGTCGGGAAGTACCTGACCCCAAGCTTTACCGATATTCAATCAGTGGGCATTATGCCTGATATTATGTTAGTACAAACCCATGTAACAAAAGACGAGATTATAATATTTAATGAAGATTTATATGCCAGGGAAAGTGATTTAAAAAAGCATTTAGATGAACACTCGGTAACCGAACAGCCTTTTAGAAAAATCAAATATCTTTCAATAAAAAAACATAAAACAGAAGAGGGAGAAGAGGGAGAGGGAGAGGGAGAGGGAAAAGAAGAAGAAGAAGAAGAGGAGGAGGTACAGGAGGAAGATTATTATAAGTTGCCGGACCTGACTAAAGATACTCATGTCCAATTTGCAAAAAAAATTATCAATAATGTAAAATCCAACAAAAGAGATGAAATATTAAAACAATTAGAACCTATAATTGAAGATTTCAAAGAAAATGAAGATGAAAAGATTTCATCAGCATTAGGCACCTTGGATATAGATTGGTCGACAGGTGAAACCGGTGTTTCCCCGATAGCTGATTCAGCCCTGAATATCACTCCTGCAAATGGGAATGTTAAAGCCGGGGAAGAAATAACATTAGAAGTGAGTGTCACCAACAATAGTGAAGGTGTCTTGTATCAATTACGCGGTATATCGGAATCAAAAAATCCATTCTTTAACAAAAAAGAGTTTATATTAGGCAAAATAGAAAAAGGCAAAACGAAAAAATATGCTAAAACAATCAAACTTCCTAAAAATGCCTTAAGCAGAGAAGATGAATTTACTATTAAGTTCTCTGAATTAAACGAGAATAAACTTGAAGACATAAAAAGTACAATATCCATTGAGGCATTACCCAGACCAATATTTGCATATTCATATCAAATAATTGATGAGGGTGAAGGGTTAAAAGGAAATGGCGATGGAATAATACAAAAGGGGGAAATTATACATCTTGTCCTTTTCGTTAAGAACATAGGACAGGGGGTATCGGAAAAGAATATATTCGCATTGAGAAAATTGAGTGATAAGGGAGTATTTATTGAAAAAGGCAAAACGGAACTCGGTGAGTTGCTGCCAGGTGAGTCAAAATCTGTCAAATTGAAGCTATCGGTAAGGGACAATATTGATGCCGATAATTTTTCTCTCGATATTACTATTGCAGACACAACCTTTGGTACCCGTATTTCAGGCAAGATGACATTTCCTGTAGATCAAAGTAATACTACCGGTGAAGTGCAAACAATTAAAAGGAACATAAATGTAACGGATAATAATGTGCCTATATACAACGGCAAATCTACATCAACTCCCATAATAGCTTATGCCGGCAAGGGGACGGTCCTTGCTGCCGACGAAGAAGACAAAGAGTGGTTTCGTGTAAAGATGCCCGAAGACATGTTTGGTTGGATATCTTCAGAAAATGTGAAAGTTAACGAAGGTGATGAATTAAATCCTCAGGAATTTCCGGATATTTTTCTGCAAAATGTTCCGCCGTTAATAGATCTGGTAATGCAAAAACATTCCAACATACTTAGCCTGGAACAATTCCCCATATCCGGTATAGTTAAAGATGATATTAAGGTTAAACACGTTTACATTTTAGTTAATGACGATAAGGTATTTTACAAATCTAATAAAGGAATTTCTGAAGCATCTGAAACCGAGCTTGCCTTCTCCTGTGATGTTCCACTTAAAGAGGGGCCAAACACCATTTCCATAATCGCCAGAGACGACCAGGATTTGTTTTCAAGCAAATCATTTGTTATTACAAGAAGCGATTCACCCGAAAAAAGTGTAAGCCACAATCTTAATTAAGTTTCACACTAAGGCAGTAAGTAGAAATAACCTGTACACCTTGCTTGTTATTTTGTCCGTCTTCAGCGTTGCGAAAAAGGTTACATATATAGAACATGCGCCCTTTTCCACGCCTTGAATACGAACAAAATTCCTGCCCAATTTGTACAGGTTATTTCTACTTACTGCCTAATTCTTTTTAATATCTACATCGCTCAATAAAGCCATATATTATCCTTTATGAAACTGCAAGGTAACTATGATGTAGAGGGGGGGATGTGTGCGTGCATTTAAGCCTCATGCGTTATGGGAAGGCATTGTGGAAATAAAACCGAACGATCATTGGCTGCCAACCGTTCTCAGGAAAACCAACCGTCCGGGATGAGAGTGGGGGCTTGCGGAAACGTGAGCTATGGGAGTCGGACTGAGGCCCATGTAGAAATTCATGGATATGCCACCGTACCCTAATGCTGCGCGCTCCGTATTTCTACCCGCCTCCTGCAAAGCTTGACATTTCTCAAAACATAACATCCTTGTTTCACAGGCACGAAGCCACCTGTCTGCGTGCTACGCACAGGCAGGCAAACACAAAGGAAACCTAAAGTGATAAAGCAAGAAGATAGGCTTGGAGATTTTATTTACCGTTCCCACGTTCTATGTGTAAATGCAGCCCATGACGTTCTGCGTCAACATGACGTGACTTAGACGCAAGCGGTAAATTGTCCCCTTTTCTTTTCAGTTCTGTTTTTGTCCAATGTCCAGATGGTCGTGTAGAAATACGGCGCGCCTGACTGTAGGTGGAGAGTTTCCGACACGCACCCTTTCGGTTGTGCGGCTGGTTCCTGGTTCCACCATGGCCCACGATTCCGCAAGCCCCCTTCTCATCCCGTACGGTTGGATTTTCCGAGTACGGTTGGCAGGCAGCAGCTACTTTCCCAAGGGACCTTCCCATGTCCATCCGAGGCTTAAGCACTCGCCTGCATACACCCATTGACGCCATGGTTATAACCTTCGCTCGACATCCCGTGCAAGTAACACTCACTTCCTGCTCTAAGTCCGGCAGTGATCCTTATACTGATGCCCACTACTCACCGAGAGCCTCTTTGCCAGTATGATGGTGTTACCATCTTACTGGATCATGTCAATCATGGTCTCTGTCGGAGTTACCCGACCTTCATCGCTCTTACTGGTTCATGCGCCAGACCACAATCCTCCTGCCGACTTCGGTTTTCCCTATTTCGACAAGTCTTCGCAGGTTGCTGCGAGCCTCTGCTGGAATATGGCACTTCCCGGCGTTATCTCTGCGATCTTTGTATGGGCGCTTGAATCCATACCACGCCACGACCCAACGGTGCTTTTCGTCCGTTTCTTTCCGTTGGACATCGGCCACCCCTTAGGGTCAAGAGGATCGTCTCGTAAAAAGTTCCCACAACGCAGCTTTATGTGGGAAAGTAATTCCGAGGCTGCAATTATTCGTTTACCTTCAGGCTCCCATACTTGCCTGGCCCGCAGACTGCTCTGACCATCTGGGCGCTATGCCCATCAGCCACCGGGCCGTACTCGCTCCGTTACCGAACACGAACTCCGGAATCACTACGTGTCCGAAACCGGACAATTGACACGACAGGGCTTGTGATGTTTCGTCATCACTCACCTGCTAGACCGCAGCCTTGTCGGCTGCTCCCGACCCCGTCCGCCTACAATTGCCTAGCCATTCTATTTGCTTACCATAATTCTTTAAAAAATAGCAAAATACTTATTCCTTATTCCGTGTGTGGCTCCAGCCCGTTCTTGTACGGCAGGCAGGGGTAGGCATGAATCCTCCAATCTCTACCCTCCGTAGTCCTCGCCCCGTCGCCAAAGCTATGGCGCGTAGGTGGCCTTAGCTGAAGGCGACGGATGGACGGAGGACGTGCCCCAATTCCCCAATTCCCCAATTCCCCCATCCCCCCAACCCCCCACCCCCCCATCCCC
>Ga0255058_10001800_pt1 | contig 12017 bp, 8 predicted proteins | sample Cases_109_9_MG_FD_188637 | JGI IMG/M metagenome (GOLD analysis project Ga0255058, IMG submission 188637) | Seawater microbial communities from Amundsen Gulf, Northwest Territories, Canada - Cases_109_9 | ecosystem: Environmental > Aquatic > Marine > Gulf | place: Canada: Northwest Territories... | reverse complement strand
AGGCGCGAGCCGAAGCGCGATGCCCCATGGATTCCGGGCGCATCGCGCGAGGTTCGCAACGACGCGGACGGCCGGCCCCCATACGCCATTGGAGCAACCCTTGCGGGACGGGCGATTTTGGCCGGACGCCGCGTCGCTCGTCCTCAAATATGCGCTGCATGTCCATCGTCCCAAAAGTTAATCCCTGGCCTAACGTCCGGCCAAAATCGCTCCGTCAGCGTGGTTCAATTTGGTCGGAAACTGCTCTAGAGGTCGCTCGCCACGCGGAAGCCGATCAGAATGTGTTTCAGTCCCTCCGGGCGGCCGTGATGCGCCGCCGGCCGACAGACGCCGCAGCCCTTGTCGTCCCACGACCCGCCCTTGACCATCTTGCGCCCCGCTCCCGCCGAGGTGCTGGTCCATTCGAACACCTGGCCGGCCGCGTCCAGCAGGCCGAAGGGACTGACGCCTTTGGGGAAGCTGCCGACCGGCAGGGTGTCGAAGGGTCCCGCGTCGTGGCTGTTCAGCACGGAGGGGTTCCAAAAGTTGCCCCAGGGAAACCGACGCCCGTCGGTGCCACGGGCTGCCTTTTCCCACTCGGCCTCCGTGGGCAGGCGCCAGGTCTGGCCGGTGATCTCGCTGAGCCAGGCGGCGTAGGCGAGCGCATCGGCGTAGCTCACCAGCACCACCGGATGGTCTTCGCGCCCGGCCGGCGGGCGACCATCGAGCCAGGCGTGGCGGCGGGTCCGTTCGTAGGGATGGTTCAGCCCGTAGGCCGTCCAGGTATCCGGGCCCACGTCGGGAGCGTCACGCCCGGTCGCGACGACGAAAGCCGCATACTGGCGGTTGGTGATCGGCGTAGAGGTGATCAAGAAGCTGCCGGTCTCCATCGGTCCAGCCGGGCGCTCGGCCTCGTACCAGCCACGCAGCCGGGTCCTGTTGTGCCCATAGGCGACCTGGTCCAGCTGATAGCCGGTTTCCCGCTCGGCCGCGTTGGAGCCCATGATGAAAGGCCCTGCCGGGATCTCGATCACCTCCGGCAAGACCAGCTCCGTATCGCTTCCGGCCCAAGCATCGAAGGGCCAGACGGCAAGGGGCCAGAGGCCAAGAGTCCAGACGGCGACCAACAAAGCCGCGCCAGCCAGTCGCGCCCGCCCGCCGCGGCCCGGTTGCGGGCGCGGCATCTGTCCTCGGCTCTTGCGTAGGACTCTCATGGCGCAAGCGCTATAGCAGATGATCCGGAGTCTGTGGATGACAAATTCGTCAGGTTCCGGCGCTTGTACCAAGTCTCGATAACCATCACCCATTTCACCGCGGTCTCTAGCCCGCTCGCTAGGAGCGGGCGGTGTCGTGGTGTGGATCACCACAAGGCGCCCACCCCATGTATCCGAAGTGGGCGGCGAGCGGGCTAGAGACCGCGGCCTTCGGTGGTGGGGCGGATCGGTCCGCCGGAGGGCGTTGCAGCCCTTGCCCGATGCCCCCGGGAATCCATGGGGCATCGCGCTGCGTGCAGCGTCTACCCGGCGGACCGCTTCGCCCCATGAGATGGGTGATGATTAGTTCGCCGTTAAGAACGCCGAAATCGTTGCTCCTGCCTGCCTATTCGGGCTGAAGCAGGATTTGGAATTGCAAGAAATGGCCTGATTCTGGGTTGTTTTCTTGCAATTTCCGGGCGGCTTGGGATTCCCTTTTTGGTCGTTTTGTGATTCCCTGAAGGCCTTCGATTCGGGGGCTCAAATGCGACCGAAAGAGCAGCAGAAGGCGCGGCACGATGATCTTTTTCGCGCCCGTCTCGATCAGATTATCAACATGAGGCACGAGCTTGCCGTCTTGGCGGACAAGATCGACTGGACTTGGCTCGACGCGCAACTGGCGGACTGCTTTTCCGACCAGGGCCGTCCGGCGGAGCCGGTGCGCTTCATGATCGGCATGTTTTTGTTGAAGCACACCTACGCCCTCTCGGACGAGCAGGTTTGGGACCGTTGGGTGCACGATCCCTATTTCCAGTACTTCACCGGCGAGGAGTTCTTCCAGCACGTGCTTCCGCATGAGCGTTCCGGCATGAGCCATTGGCGCAAGCGCATCGGCGGCAAGCTGGACATTCTTTTGCAAGAGACCCTGCGCCTGGCCCACGACACCGGCGCCTTGAAGAAGCGGGACCTGGCCCGGGTCACCATCGACACCACGGTGCAGCCCAAGAACGTCACCTTCCCAACGGATGCCAAGCTTCTGGAGGTGGCAATCCGCCAACTGGGCAAGCTGGCGAAGCAGCATGATGTGCCGCTACGCCAGTCCTACGGTCGGGTCGCCAAACGGGCGGCGATGATGGCCGGGCGCTATGCCCACGCCAAGCAGTTCAAGCGCATGAACAAGCAGATCAAATTCCTGCGCACGCGCCTGGGCCGGCTGATTCGTGACATCCGGCGCAAGACCGAAGGCGTCGGAGCCTTGCAAGAGATCTTTGCCACGCCGCTGAGCCGGGCTTCTCAAATCCGCAGGCAGAAGCAGCGCCAGCGCGGCTGGAAGCTGTATTCCTGGCACGCGCCCGAGACCGAGTGCATCGGAAAAGGTAAGGCCCGGACGCCCTACGAGTTCGGCGTCAAGGTCTCGCTCACCACCACCAACAAACGCTGCAAGGGCGGCCAGTTCATCCTGCACGCCAAGGCACTCCCCGGTAATCCCTACGACGGCCACACCTTGAAGGAAGTCATCGAGGAGACCGAGGCCTTGACCGGCCGCGAGATCGAGCGGGCTTATGTGGACAAGGGATATGTGGGCCACAAGGCGCCGAAACCGGGCCGAGTCTTCCGCGCGGGGCAAAAACGCGGCGTCCACGGACAGATCAAGAAGGAACTGCGGCGACGATCCGCCATCGAACCCGTCATCGGACACTGCAAGACAGACGGCCATCTGGGCCGCAACTTCCTCAAAGGCCGCCTCGGCGACCAGATCAACGCCGTCATGAGCGCCGTCGGCTACAACCTCCGCCTCATCCTCAACTGGCTGAGAGGTCTCTTGTGCAAAATCCTGGCCGCCGTCCTCGCCGCCTTCATACCGCGTCCAGCCGCTCAACCAGCTTCTTAACGACCGACTGATTATCGAGATTTGGTACTGGCCACGGTCCGAAAGGGCAACTTCGCCGGCCGAACCCGAGTCCAGGCGGCTGGAAAACGCCTGAGAGCGGCCAGGTTGTACCAAGGAACGTTGATAAAGACCCATAGAGACGGCTTACCAAGGTTTTCGGCTAGGAGGGTGCGCTGCGGCGATGCAGCGCATCGCGAAGCGTGCGCGACGCCGTCCCAAGGCCTTGGGTAAGCCGCCACTCCGGTCGCGTAGGCGAGCCGTCGGAGGGCGTCGGAAAGCCTTGCCGATGCGCTGCATCGCCTGCGACTTCCCTCCTACCCGACGGCTCGCCTACGCGATCTCTATGAGTCTTTATCAACGTTCCTTGGTATTAGTCGCGCACCACGAGGACCGAACAGGTGGCGTGCCGCATGACCCGGGAGGCATTGGGGCCGATCAGGTAGTGCTCATATCCCGGCCTGTGGGAGGCCATGACGATCAGGTCGGCCCCGATCTGCTTCGCGCAGTTCAGAATTTCCTGGTAGATCGTCCCGCGGTCGACGATTTGCTGGACCGTCAAATCTTCTGGAAAGTCTTGCTTTACGAAGTTGTGCAAAGCCTGCTTGGCGCTCTCTAGGGCCTTGCTTTCGAAATCCTTGGGGAAATAGCTGGCGACAATCGGCATGCCGAAATCCGGCAAGGTGCTCTGAACGTGCACGCGAGCCCCGAAGGCGCGCGCCAAGCTGATCGTCGTGTCGATGGCTTTGCGCTGGCACTCGATGTCGTTCAGATCGACCGCCAACAAGATCTCCTTGTACATACCCAGATTCCTCGATCAAACGGTGGCGGGCTCGCTCGCCTCTTCCTCTTGCCGCCGGCGCCGCTGCAGCAGATAGATGCCGACCAAAAGCACGATCGCCGGAATATAGAACAGCTGCTTGGGGAAGCGGTCGGTGGCGACCTCGACGGCGGTGATCTCCCAATCGAAGTCGAGCTTGGCCCCCTCGGCGGGGCTGCCGAAGGTGATGTTGTCGATCAGCACCTTGCCGTCCTCGTCGCGCAGCTCGATACCGGCGTGCTCCATCAACCGCTCCGCGCCGTCGCCGGCCGGGCCGAGAGGCAGGACAACGGTCTTTGCCACCATCTTGCCGCTCGACAGGTCCTCGCCCTCCACCATCAGGCGGATCTCGCCATCGGGGGGGGCGCTGCCGGCAACCTCGACGGCCCGCGCCGGTTCGTCCAGGCGGTAGGGCGGCTCGATCAGATCGAGCCAGAACCCCGGCCGGAACAGGGTGAAGGCGATGAGTACCAGGCACGCGGTTTCCCAGATCCGGCTCCTGGCGATGAAGTATCCCTGAGTTGCCGCCGCGAAGGTAATCATCGCCGCCAGGGCCGTTACGATGGTGACCACCAGGTGCACCGGTCCCTGGATTCCGATCATCAGCAGCTCGGTATTGAAGATGAAGAAGAACGGCAGGATCGCCGTGCGGATGTCGTACATGAAGCCTTGCAGGCCGGTGCGGATCGGATCGCCGCCCGAGATCGCCGCGGCCGCGAAGGCGCCGAGACCGACCGGCGGCGTATCGTCGGCGAGGATCCCGAAGTAGAAGACGAACATGTGCACGGCGATAAGCGGCACGATGAGCCCCTGCTCTGCGCCGAGGGTCACGATGACTGGGGCCATCAGCGAGGACACCACGATATAGTTCGCCGTGGTCGGCAGGCCCATGCCCAGAATCAAGCTGATGACGGCGGTAAAGATCAGCATCAGCATCAAGTTGCCGGCGGAGACGAATTCCACGAACTCCGCCATGACCAAGCCGACTCCCGTGAGGGTGACGGTGCCGACGATGATGCCGGCCGCCGCCGTCGCGACGCCGATCCCGATCATGTTGCGCGCGCCGGCGATCATGCCGTCGTAGCATTCCTGGACGCCCTGACGCATGCCGCTGGCGACGTTCCCCGCGCCGCGCATCATGGCCTTGAACGCGTGCTGGGTGAGGACGATGAACAGCAGGAACACGGTGGCCCAGAAGGCCGCAAGGCCGGGCGAGAAGCGCTCCACGGTGAGGCACCAGATCAACACCACGAGGGGCACCAGGTAATACAAGCCTGCCTTGATGGTCGGCCCCGTCTCGGGCAGCTCGTCGATCTCGGTGGTGACCTCGAGCTCCGGGAAGCGGGTGGCGTATTTCAGCAGCGCCACGTAGGCTGCGACGAGAAACGCCGCGGCGATATAGGGAGTCGCCGCGCCCGCCACCGCCTTGGTCCAGCTGAAGCCGTAGTAGATCACGCCCGAGAGGACAATCAGCCCGATGATCGTCATCAGGAAAGAAATGAGGCTGCGCATGAGCGTCGTCTCGGTCCGCCGCGGCAGCCCCTTCATGCCGGCTTTCATCGCCTCCAGGTGCACGATGTAGACCAGCGCGATGTAAGAGATGATCGCGGGCAGGAAGGCGTGCTTGATGACGTCCACGTAGGAGATGCCGACGTACTCGACCATCAGGAAGGCCGCCGCGCCCATGATCGGCGGGGTGAGCTGGCCGTTGGTGGAAGACGCCACCTCCACCGCGCCCGCCTTCTCGGCCGAGAAGCCGACCCGTCTCATCAGCGGGATGGTGAATGTCCCGGTGGTGACCACATTGGCGATCGAAGAGCCCGAGATCAGGCCGGTCATGGCCGAAGATACGACGGCGGCCTTGGCCGGGCCGCCGCGCATGTGGCCAAGCAGCGCAAAGGCCACGCGGATGAAATAGTTACCGGCCCCCGCCTTCTCCAAGAGTGCTCCGAACAGCACGAACAGGAACACCATGCCGCTCGACACGCCGAGGGCGATGCCGAACACGCCCTCGGTGCCCAACCACTGGTGCGACATGGCCTTGGAGAAGGACGCGCCCTTCCACTGAATGACCTCTGGAATGAAGCTGCTGTCGCCGAAAAAGACGTAGCCCAGGAAAACCATGGCCACGACCATCAGCGGCGGGCCGAGCGCGCGGCGGGTCGCCTCCAGCAGCATCACCATGCCGACGCCGGCGACGACCAAATCGGTGGTGGTGGGGCGGCCGGGGCGGTCCGACAGCTCGGCGTAAAAGAGAAAGATATAGCCGGCACAGAAGGCGCCGATGAGGGCAAAGACCCAGTCCTGGATCGGGATGCGGTCGCGGGGCGAGCGCTTGAGCGCCGGATAGGCAGTGTAGGCCAGGAAAATCGCGATCGCGAGATGGATCGAACGGGTCTCCGTGGAGTTCAGCACCGGGATGATCTTCGCCACCATGTACGGCAGGGGCGACGCGATCCAAAGCTGAAACAGAGACCAGAAGAGCGCTACGCCGGCGAGCAGCTTGGCGGCCGGACCGATGGGCGAACGCGCACCCGAATCGCTCGAGGCCACCAGCTCGACCAGCTCCTCTTCAGCTGACCTTTTTTCCTCACCGTTCGACTGACTCATCCCTGCCCCCTCTGGACTTCGATCCCGCAACGGCGTCCAGTATTGCTGTCCTCAGCGACCATCACTACATCAGGCCCGCTTCTTCGAAATAGCGCTTAGCCCCTTCGTGTAGCGGCGCCGTCAATCCATCCGTCGTCATCTCGCTCGGGGCCACGGGCATGAGCGATCGGTTGGACCGTTTCAGACGGTCCAGGTTCTCGAACACCGCCTTGACGACCTCGTAGACGATCTCGGCGTCGGTCTCTTCCGAGCTAATGAGCGTCACCTTGATTCCGAAGGTCGCGACCGACTCCGTGGTCTGGGGATAGATGTCTGCGGGAATCTCTCCGGCGACGTAAAACGGGTTGCGCTCTTGGATGGTCGCCAATTCATTCGCCGAGACACTTACCAGGACTGCATCGCAAAGCTCCAGCACCCGCCCGACGTCGCGGTCGGGATGCGACGCCGAATAGACGATCGCATCGAGTCCGCCGTGACAGAAGGCCAGCGACTGCTGGGAGACCGGCAGTTCTTCGGTCAACAGGAAGTCCTTCGTGGACCAGCCCTTTGCCGCTTTGAGCGAGTCGACGAAGCCGCGTTCGGCCGTTCCCCAAACGCCATTGTTGACGCGCCGACCCTTCAGGTCGTCGAGCCCGGCGATGCCAGCGTCCTGATGGGCGACCAGGGTAAAGAACTCGGCATACAAGGAGAACAGCGAGCGAATGTTCTCGTAGGTCGCATCGACGAATTCGAACGGTCCCGAATGCTCGACCGCGTAATAATGCAGATCCGACGGCACCAGGCCGAACTCGATGGCGCCTCCGCGCACGTTCGAGAGGTTGAACAGTCCGCCCGGCGTTGCCAGCGGCTCGCAAGTGAGCCCGTGCTCTTCACTGCCCGCGTCGATCAGCCGGCAAAGGGCACGGCCCAGTTGATGATAGGAGCTGCCCGGCTCGCCCGTGCCAATTGCGACTTCGGCCGCGGCGGCCACATTCGCCCCGCTCCAGGCGCTCGCCAGCCCCGCAAATGCAATCCAAAGGATCAATCTTCTTATGATCCGCACGGTCCGCCCCTCGCTGACTTTTTCGTTCGGCCCGATCCGCCCGCCCTTCCTGGACCCAATCCGTCAATTCACCTAACGAGTGTGCCGTTCTCCCAATAGAAAATAAAATTATTTGTGAAGCGAATAATATGCGGTGATCTTATACCTAACAGGGCACCCAGGGTGCAATGTGATCGCTTTGCTAGAGCCTGCCTCGACCTTGCACGGCCGCGACCACGAGGGCAGTGGCGGGCGGCAACGCGCCGCCCGCCCAGCTACGTCAGAGCCTACATCCAGCCCTTTTCCTTGTAATACTTCGCGGCGCCATCGTGCAGCGGCGCGGACAACCCGTCCTTGATCATCTCCTCGGGCTTCAGGTTGGCAAACGCGGGATGCAGCTTCTTGAACTGATCGAAGTTCTCGAACACCGCCTTGACTATCACGTAAACCACCTCGTCCGGCACATCGGTCGAGCTGACGAAGGTGGCGCCGACGCCGAAGGTCTCAGTATCGTCATCGGTCCCGCGGTACATGCCGCCCGGAATCGTGGCGTACCGGTAGTAGTCGTTGTCGCCCACCAGCTTGTCGATCTCGGCGCCCGTGACCGGCACGAGCACGGAATCGCAGGAGGTCGTGGCCTCCTTAATGGAGCCGCTCGGGTGGCCGACCGTGAAGATCATGGCGTCAATCTTGTTGTCGCAGAGCGCCTGGCTCTGCTCCGCCGATTTGAGCTCGGAGGCAAGCGCGAAGGTGCTCTTGTCCCAGCCCAAGGCGCCCATCACGACCTCCATGGTGCCGCGCTGGCCGGAGCCCGGATTGCCGATGTTGACCCGCTTGCCCTCGAGGTCGGCAAAGGAGCTGATGCCGGAATCGGCGCGGGCCACCACGGTGAAGGGTTCCGGATGGACCGAGAAGACCGCGCGCAAGTTCTCGTACGCGCCCTGGTCCTCGAACTTCGAGGTGCCATTATAGGCGTGATACTGCCAGTCCGACTGGGCGACGCCAAAGTCGAGCTCGCCCTGGCGAATGGTGTTGAGGTTGTAGACCGAGCCGCCGGTCGATTCGACCGAGCAGCGAACCCCGTGCTCCTTGCGGCCCTTGTTGACCAGACGGCAGATCGCGCCGCCGGTGGGATAATAGACGCCGGTAACACCGCCGGTGCCGATCGAGACGAATTGTTGCTCCGCCGCGGCCGTCGGCCCAGTGGCACCCGCCAACATGAGACCGGCGGCAACGCCAAGCGCCAAAGCCGGTACGGTCAGTCTTCTCATTGGTAATACCTCCCGTGTTCTTGCCAATCGATTTTAGAGGGCTGTCAACTCTCGAACAAAGAAGGCGCCGATCGCCCGGCGACCCAAAGTTCCAGGTCCCCCGGTGAATCGCGATGACCGCGGCCCAAAGGGCTCCCTCCGCTTTGACTCGCTTGGCGCAGATCTCCCGTTCCGAGAAGGGTGTTCGATCTGAGCTCTCCCTGCCGCTTCTTTGCTTTGCGGTGCTTAGCGCACGCTGTTTGACCGGCTGATTGAACACGTTTTGCGCGGGGAAGGCCACCCTCTTGTTGTTTCAGGGCCTGCCTTGTTGTTTCAGGGTCCGCCCGGTCGCGGGGCGCAGCCGTCACGCGGGATTGGATTTCGGGCTAGCGCCAGCCGCGCTCCTGGTAATAGCGCAGCGCGCCCTCGTGCAGGGGAGCGCTCATACCGGCGGAGATCATGTCCTCGACGCGCAGGCCGGCGAAGACCGCATGCTGCGCGTTAAGGTCTTCCAGCCCTTCGAATATCCGCTTGGTCACCTGATAGACCGTGTCGGCGGGCAGCGACTGGGAGGTCACCAGAGTGGCGCGCAACCCGAAACTCGTCACCGGGTCGGGGTTGTTGGCATAAAGCCCGCCCGGAATGACCGCCGGCGCGTAGAAGACCCATTCGCCGAGCAGGCGGTCGACGGCCTCGCCATCGACGCCGAGCAGCCGCGCGCCGCAACCCTCAGTGGCCTCGGCCACCGGGCCGCTGGGGTGGCTCGCCGGCAACAAGAGCGCGTCGATCCGCCCGTTGCAGAGGCCGTCGGCCTGTTCGCTCGCGTCGAGTTCGCCGATCTCGGCAAAGTCGTCGGGCGACCAGCCCAGCGCCGCGATCAGGAAATCGCCCGTCGATCGCCAGGGCGCATCGGGTGGGCCGAGGTTGATCCGCTTGCCCTCGAGGTCCGCGAGGGTTTCGACGCCGCTGGCGGGCGCCGCGAGCAAGACAAAGGACAAAGCCTGCAGCGACAGCACGGCGCGCAGGTCGGTGAAGGGCTCGTCATCCCCGGTCCCGAGGCCGGATTGGTAGGCGTGATACTGCCAGTCCGACGGCACCAGGGCGAACGCCAGGTCGCCGGCCTTCAAACGGGTCAGGTTCTCCTTCGCGCCTGCCGTCGCCTCGATAAGACAGCGCAAACCGTCCTCGGCGCGGTGCGCGTTGATCAGGCGGCAGAGGGCGCCGCCGGTCGGATAGTAATGTCCGGCGACCGGCGCGGTGCCGACGACCAGATGACGGCTCAGGTCCGACGGCGCCTCCTGGGCGGAGAGGGGCCCGACGCCCGCAACTGCGGCGACCATGCAGACGAGTATGCGGCGGCCGGCCAGACGCGTTGCCCGGCGCACGGGCCCATCTGTCTTGGAATGCCTGAACTGAATCCGCAAAGCCGGCCTCACGCGCCCATCAGGTCACGAGCTTCATCGGCGCTGGCGGGCCGCCCGCCGATGGCGCCGAGACCCTCGGCCACCGCCGCCACCAAGGCGGCGTTGTCCGCGGCCAAGCTGCCGTCGGGCAGGTGAAAGTTGTTCTCGAAGCCGACCCGGGCGTGGCCGCCCAAAGCGGCCGCGGCAACGGCGCAGGCCGTCTCCTGCGGGCCGAAGGCACAGACCGACCAGAGGTGGTCCCGGCTGTTTGCGGCAAGAAACGGCATGAGCTCCCTAGGCTCGGAAATCTGGCCCTTGGTGTAGCGGCCGAGCACGAACAAGACAACCTGCCGTTCGCCCGGCACGACGCCGCGGGCGATCAGATCGTCGAAGCGCCGCAGGTCGTCGTCGGAGTAGAGGATATATTGCGGCAGGATCCCCTCCGCCCGGACCCAGGCGAGGAAATCGGCGGCCGCCGGTTCGGCGGCCTCGTCGGGCACGATCTCCCGGACCGCCAGGCTGACCGCCTCGGGCTTGAGCTCGCGGACCATCTGCATCTGCTCTTCGGGCCGGTAGATGCCGACGGCCTCCGAGGTGATCTGCACCACCAGGTCTCGGCCGACCGCGGCCCGCACCGCGGCGGTCGCGGCCCGGTAGGTTTCCACATCCAGGCTGTGGCGGCCGTCGGGGTCGCGTACATGCAGGTGGATCATGGCCGCGCCGGCCTCGCGACAGGCGGCGGCCGTGGCCGCGATCTCGTCGGCGGTGATCGGCAGGGCCGGGTGGTCGGCCTTGGTCTTGCGCGCGCCGTTGGGCGCCACCGCGAGGATCACCGGCGGCCGACTGTCATTGGGGAGGGGTGTTGCCTGATCGCTCACGCCTTTGCCGTCGCGTCTAGCACATCCTCGAGAGCGCCGGCGAGCTTGTCGACGATCTCCGCAACGTGTCGGGCCTCGATGATGAAGGGCGGCGCCAGGAGTATGTGGACCCCGGAGGTGCCGTCGATGGTGCCGGCGCCCGGATAGCAGACGAGGCCCCGCGCCATGGCCGCCGCCTTGATCCGCGGCGCCAGCTTGAGGGCCGGGTCCGGCGGCGACTTGGTGGCGCGATCGGCCACCAGCTCGATGCCGACGAACAGGCCGCGGCCGCGGATGTCGCCCACGTTGGGATGATCGTGAAAGCGCTCGCCGAGCGCCTCGCGCAGCGCCTCGCCCTGGGTTCGCACGTTGGCGAGCAGGCCGTCGGCCTCGATGGTCCGTTGCACCGCCAGGGCCGCGGCGCAGGCCGTGGCGTGGCCGATATAGGTGAAGCCGTGCTGGAAGGCGCCGGCCTTCTCGACCACGGTCCGGTAAATCTTCTCCGCCACCAGGACGGCGCCGATGGGCTGATAGCCGGCGCCCAGGCCCTTGGCGCAGGTCAGGAGATCGGGCGCGATGCCGTCCTGTTCGCAGGCGTAGAGCGTGCCGGTGCGCCCCATGCCGCACATGATTTCGTCGAGCAGCAGCAAGACCCCGTAGCGGTCGCAGATCTCGCGGATCCGCTTGAAATAGCCCGCCACCGGGACGAGCGCCCCCGAGGTCGCGCCGACCACCGTTTCGGCGACGAAGGCGGCGACCGTTTCCGGGCCGAGGCGCAGAATCTCCGCCTCCAGCTCGTCGGCCACCCGGTGCCCGTAGTCTGCCTCGCTCTCCGCGGCCTGGCGGTCGCGATAGGGATAACAGGGCGCGATGTGGCTGGTTTCCATCAAAAGCGGCATGAAGGGCGCGCGCCGCAGGAAGTTTCCACTGACGGCCAATGCCCCGAGGGTGTTGCCGTGATAGCTCTGGCGGCGGGCGATGAAGCGGCATCGTTCG
>Ga0255058_10001799_pt1 | contig 12017 bp, 11 predicted proteins | sample Cases_109_9_MG_FD_188637 | JGI IMG/M metagenome (GOLD analysis project Ga0255058, IMG submission 188637) | Seawater microbial communities from Amundsen Gulf, Northwest Territories, Canada - Cases_109_9 | ecosystem: Environmental > Aquatic > Marine > Gulf | place: Canada: Northwest Territories... | reverse complement strand
GAAGCCTTCGAGGATGTTCAGCATTTGAAGTGCGGCAATGCCCTGTCCATTAGGTGGTAGCTCATAGACGTCATAGCCGCGGTAGTTCGTCGAGACGGGCGTCACCCATTCAGACGTGTGTGCGGCGAGGTCTTCATAACGGAGGAAACCACCGTGCTCGGTCATGTAGGAATCGATTTTTCTGGCGATCTCGCCTTTGTAGAAGGCATCTCGACCTTCGTTCGCGATCGTTTGATAGGTGCCTGCCAGCCGTGGGTTCTTGAAGAGCTGGCCCTTGGCCGGTGATTTGCCGTTCGGCATAAATGTGTCGGCGAAACCGGGAAAGCCTTTCAGATTCTCGGCGTTGCGCTCCCAGCCGTAGGCAATGTACTCGGATACGGGAAATCCTTCTTCGGCGTAAGCAATGGCCGGCGCCAGCACTTCATCCATCGGCAGGCGTCCGTATTTGCCATGCAGTTCAAACCAACCATCCACGGCTCCGGGCACGCTTACGGGCAATGGGCCGCGCGGCGGAATACTGTCGAGACCCTGATCTTTGAAGTACTGCAAATCAAGCAGCTGCGGGGAACGTCCTGACGCGTTGAGTCCGGTCAACTCCTGTTTGTCGGCATCCCACACAATCGCAAAAAAATCACCGCCAATACCGCAACCTGTCGGTTCCATCAGGCCGAGTGCCGCATTGGCGGCAATGGCAGCATCGGCGGCGCTGCCGCCTGCTTTCAGGATATCCAGCGCAATCTGTGTGGCGAGCGGCTGGCTGGTTGCGACCATGCCGTGCGGTGCGATGACCTCGGAGCGCGAGGCGTGGGCCGCGCCAGATACGCGATCGAAGCCCGGTACCGCTGCCGACGCATTAGCCATAAGCGAAATCGCTAGAAAGAATACTCGTATTTCTGTGCGGTTCATACATATCTCCGAGCCACTCTGGAAAACCACAAATGATGCCTAGGTTGCGAGGGGATTGAAACTGTATGTGAGCCTGAATTGGCTGGAAAATGGCCAAGAGCGATGGACTCGCTGAGCTGGGCCTGTCCGGTTATGATGCGAAACCATGAGTATCGATTATGAAGAGCTTGGCCAGCTGTACCCGGCACACGTCGAGACAGTCAGGGCACGGCACGATCGCGCGCTTGAAAAAGCAGGAGCAAGCCACGCGGTTATTTTCTCCGGCGCGCCGCGGCTGGTGTTTCTGGATGACTACCATTACCCGTTCAAGGCCAATCCGCATTTCATCGGGTGGCTTCCGTTAACGTCAACGCCCTACTGCTACCTGATTCACACGCCAGGCGAGTTGCCCATCCTTGTCTATTACCAGGAGAAGGATTACTGGCATACACCACCGGCGGATCCGCAAGGCTATTGGACTGATCATTTCGACATTCGAGTCGTACACTCGGTGGACGATGTTGCCAAACACCTGCCGGAGAATCGAGACAAATGCATTCTTGTCGGCGAGGTGGACGATCAAGCTCATGCATTCGGTATCGAGCGAATCAATCCGGGCTCGGCGGTCAATATTCTTCATTTTGCGCGGGGTGTGAAAACCGATTACGAGCTTGCTTGTATGCGTGCCGCATCTCATCGCGGGGTAAAGGGTCACCTGGCAGCCGAGGAAGCGTTTCGGGCCGGCATGTCGGAGTACGAGATACATTTCGCCTACTGCCAGGCGGTCGACCACACCGAAAACGAATTGCCCTACGGCAACATAATTGCGCTGAACGAGCACGGCGCAATCATGCACTACCAACACCAGGCTCGGCAGGTACCCACAGAAATTCGCTCATTTCTGATAGATGCGGGCGCGCGCGTTAATGGTTACGCGTCCGACATTACGCGAACCTATTCATACAACGACAGCGAGTTTCAGGAGTTCGTGGATCGCATGGATACATTGCAACTCGAACTCGTTAGTGAAGTTAAAGCCGGCGTCGATTTCAAGGATTTGCATTTGCTGACGCATCGCAAGGTTGCCGATATGCTGGTTGCGGCAGGTCTTGCATCAGGGAGCGCTGACGCCCTGATTGAAAATGATGTCACTGCAGCATTCTTCCCGACCGGCCTCGGCCACCTTCTGGGTATTCAGGTCCATGACGTTGGAGGGTTCATGGAAGACGAGGATGGCAACACGGTTGACAGACCGAGCGGACATCCCTGGCTGAGGCTAACGAGACACCTGGAGATCGATCAGGTGCTGACCGTAGAACCCGGCGCCTATGTCATCGACATGCTATTGGAGAATCTCGAGGGCACGCCGGGGGCTGCGATGGTCAATAAGGACAAAGTCGATTGGCTGCGACCGTTCGGCGGCGCGCGCGTCGAGGACAATGTGCGTGTTCTTGAGGACGGTTGCGAGAATTTCACGCGTGCAGCGTTCGCGAATGGCTGACGCGGCAGGCGGCATTTCATAGTGGTGAAATATCCGGGCTAACCTTCTGCGCCGGACGCCAGCGCATTCATTTTCGTTGCCAGTTTTACATCAAGATTCGTGATGCTGTCGGCACTGTGGGTCACGAGCTGCACGCTTACCCTACTATAGACGTTGAACCACTCGGGATGATGATCCATTTTCTCAGCCTCGATCGCAGCTCGGGTCATGAAACCGAAGGCCTCGATGAAATTGGCGAACTTGAAGTCCCGACTGAGTTTCCCGTTCTCGAGTGCCCAGCCGTCGAGTCCCGTCAGGGCCGATTCTATTTCGCTGTCCGATAGCTTCTCAGCCATGCGCGGCCTCATCTTGTTCAGGCGGATCGAAAAAACTGCCGAAACTAAACGCACCTTGCGTTGGTCCGGATTGCGCCAGCAGCCCAAGGCGGTGACAGGACTCGAGTACAGTCGGAATCGTGCCTGCCTCCTGCCACCAGAGCGCGAGGGTGGGCTTGTTCTGTGGGATAAACCACTCGGCACGCTGACGCAGGATTTCGACGTGATCGCCTTTATATACAAAGTCACTCAACGCTTCCCTGGATTCCCAGAGAGACATGTTGAAAATCAGATCCGGTTCGCCAAATGCAGCTTTCGCTTCGGCGTCATCGTTTACGGTGACATGCCGCCAGACAAATCCGGGCGTGGACTCCGAGAGCGCGTAGACTCTGGCGAGATTGTTTACGAATCCGGCAAAACGTGGATCGTCGCGCGTATACCGGGCGATCGCGACATTCACCTGTGCGAGATGAAAGTTCATGCGCCCTGCTCTTCCTCAGCCTGGCGCATCTGCGCCTTCAGTTTTCGTTTGACGCTGCGGCCCTTACGAATCAGCAGGGGCATCGTCGCACGCCCGAGCCAGGGGAACAGATACATCATGGTCGTCAAGAAACCGCTAATGGGCGGCATCGATCTTTCCCGCTTGCTGTTTGCGACAAGATTGAGGATTTCCTGTGCCACCTCGTCGGCGGTGCTCATCGGTTGCGAAAATGTGATGTCCGTGACGACGTCGATATTGGACATGATAAAGCCCGTGTCGATCGGGCCGGGCGAAACAGCGGCGAGCTTGATGTTTGTGCCTCTCAATTCTTCGCCAAGTGCAAAAGTAAATGCCCTCAGGCCGAACTTGGTTGCCGAGTAAGTCGCCGCACCAGGTACAGGCGTGCGCCCGGCGAGGGATGCGACGTTGATGATGGCGCCGCCACCAGCCTCCTTCAAATACTTGATCGCAAGCTTGCAAAGACAAATGGGTGCTTTGAGATTAACGTCGATCATCGCCGCCAGATCTTGTGCCGATATGGATTCGACCGGCCCGCGTTCGTGATAACCGGCATTGTTTATGAGGACGTCGACGCTGCCAAACTCGAACTCTGCTTTCTTGTAAATATTTGCGCAGGCATCTGCGTCCGAGACATCCATTGCAACTATTTCGACGCGAGTCTTGCTACGTAATTCCTCAGCGATCTTCTCGAGGTTGCGCTTTCGTCGCGCGACCAGCATCAGGTTGGCGCCATGTTTCGCAAATATCCGGGCTGCCGCTGCGCCGACACCCTCCGAGCCGCCCGTGATGATGACGGTCTTGTCTTTTAAGTTGTAGTCCATCGGCGGAGTCTAGATGAACGCCGTCAGACTAGGAAGGCACAGTCGTGGTAGGGAGGGGGCATAACAGAAGGCCGGATCGACGATCGATCCGGCCTTCTATCCAGGAATGGTGATCAGAATCCGAAGTAGCCGCGAATCTTTGTCCAAAGTGACGACTCCCAGCCATAGACTTCGAGTTGCTCGGGGTCCAGTTTGGCGACGGGCATCGTGGTGGATGGGCTTACCTTTCGGGGAATGTCGTCCGGACGCATTTCGAGCCTGCCGGTGGCGCGCTCATCCGTGGTGTTCAAGCCATCGACCGCCAGACTCAGGTACGGCAGCACCTCGTCATCGACGATGTCATCCAGGAATACGGCGTCCGGATCAAATGTGTCCTTGTCGAGCACGACACACTGGTCGAATGAATTGTCCTTGCTAATCGCTCGTCCCCTTTGGAAATCAGCCACAAGAGTAGAGTCATCGGCCCCAAAACGCTGTGAGGCCTTTCACAAGACCTAAATTTGTGATTTTTCCTGTTATAAATCAATAGATTAATCTCGATCTACGGGCCACAAATGTCACTGTTAAGCTTGGTCGGGCCGTCATCATATGGGATCGCCGACCCATGAAACGCAGACCGACGATATTATGGTAATAGGGCCTTCAACGAGATTCAGCGCGCCGGGTTCGTCACGATTCCTCGTCGGCAGGGGGAATTTTGGGGCCCCGGCCCGGTCTGACCATTCGTAAAGAATTGCCTGTTTTGGACTAAAACGCCAGCTGCCGGGTTAAACTTATTGGTTGCCCGACGACATATGGCAATGGCCATTGGGCGGCGGTTTGAGTGCCGCGTACCGAGATAACCATAAGATGAACTCAGTCAGGACAGTTACGACGATCAGCATTTTCGCCAGCGCATTCGCTCTCCTGGCATGCGAAAGTGAGCCGTCTGTCGCGCGCGGATTGGGTGGTTTTAACGCCGCGACCAAGGTGATAGCTACAGCCATTCGGTCGGAGAGGCTGATCGACGAAATACAGGCGCTGGGCACTGCGAAAGCCAACGAGTCAATCGAAATCACACCAAGAATTTCGAGCGTTGTCATGCGAGTTGCGTTTCTGGAAGGCCAGCTGGTTCAAAAAGGCGATCTCCTCATCGAACTGGAGAACAGCGAAATACTGGCGGGGCTTGCCGTCGCACAAGCCTCGTTGAGAGAAAGCACGAGCATCTATAACAGAAGCAAAGCGCTAATCGATACTCAGGCCATATCCGCCTCGAATCTGGAACAGCTGCAGGCTGCGATGCAGGTCAACCAAGCTGAGGTCGAAGCGGCAAAGGCCCGGCTCGCGCACACCCTCATTCGGGCACCGTTTACCGGTCGGGTTGGCCTACGGCGCATCAGTCCTGGCGGCTTTGTGGATACCGCCACGGTCATTACGACCCTCGACGATACGGACACGATCAAACTCGATTTTTCGATTCCTGAAACGTTTCTCACTTCGGTTGCCGAGGGCATGGGCATTGCTGCCTTGAGTCTGGTATATCCGGAGCGGACGTTTGCCGGTAAGGTTGCAAGTGTCGATACCCGGCTCGACCCGGTCACCCGATCGGTGCAGATACGCGCCATCATTCCGAATCCTGACGGCGTACTGAAACCGGGTATGTTTATGACGGTCAGCTTGCAGCGAGATCGCGGCGATGTGCTCGTTGCACCGGAAGAAGCCATTGTTCCCGAGCGCGACAACCAATATGTCTTCATCGTTCACGAAGGCGTTGCGGAGAAACGCGCCGTGGTCGTTGGGAGACGAATCCCTGGATTTGTCGAAATAGTTAATGGCTTATCCGCCGGCGATACGGTCATCACCGAAGGCACCCACAAGGTTCGTGACGGCTCCAACGTGGAAGTATTGAATCAGCAAGCCTTGGAGAGTACCGGCCAGGCTACAACCGCAGTTAATCCGTAAGGGTCAAGTCGCATGTTGATCTCTGACCTCTCCGTGCGCCGCCCTGTCTTCGCCGCAGTAATTTCCCTTATCCTCATTATTGTTGGCCTGATGTCGCTTCAGCGTATGCCGACGCGGGAGTACCCCGATATTCAGCGACCGATTGTCTCTGTCGTGACGGATTATCGTGGCGCCGCATCCGATATCGTCGAACGTCGTGTTACGCAGATTATCGAGGATCAGGTAGCCGGCATCACCGGCGTGGAAAAGATCAGGTCAGTCAGTTACGACGAACGATCAATAATTACGATCGAATTTTCATTGGATCGGGATATCGACGGCGCTGCCAACGATGTCCGTGATCGGGTGTCCCGCGTACTTGGCAATCTCCCCGATGAGGCCGAGCCTCCACAAGTCTCAAAGCAGGACGCCACGACGTCCGCGACAATGTGGCTTAATCTCTCTAGCGAAACACGCTCCATCATGGAGCTTACCGACTACGCCAAGCGCTACCTGGTCGACGCACTATCGGTCGTCGATGGCGTTGGCAATGTCTGGGGCGGCGGCCGTCGAACCAAGTCAATGCGAATCTGGGTAGACCCGAAAAGACTTGCTGCGCGGGGCCTGACTGTTACCGACATCGAGGATGCGCTGCGCCGCGAAAACGTACAAATCCCCTCGGGGCGACTTGAGTCCAGTGCCAGGGAGTTCACCCTTCGGACGGACACAGGGTTCGTCACTGAGGATGACTTCAGGCAACTTGTGCTGGCGCAGGGCAGCGACAACTACCTGGTCCGATTGGGTGAAGTTGCCGATGTGGAAATGGCGCCTGAAAATGTAAGGAGTTTCTCTCGTTCCGATGGCGTTGCCGGGACCGGCCTCGGCATCATTCCCCAAGCGCAGGCCAATATCCTGCAGGTCAACAGAGACGTCAGAAAACGCATCGAGGAATTGCAGGCAACGATGCCTGACGATATTCGCCTTGAAGTCAATATGGACTTCGCAATTTTTATCAGCTCGTCTCTCAAAGAAGTTGTCAAGGCGCTCAGCATTGCACTTCTGCTTGTGCTGATCGTGATTTACAGCTTTATCGGAACACTTAGAGCGACCCTGATTCCGGCAATAACAATTCCTATCTCGATCGTCGCTGCATTCACTGTGATGGCGCTCATGGGTTACTCGATCAATACCCTGACGCTTCTCGGTTTCGTGTTGGCCATCGGCCTGGTCGTCGATGATGCAATTGTGGTCCTGGAAAATATTGTGCGGCGGATCGAGGGTAAGGAGCCCACGTTGCTCGCTGCTACGAATGGTAGTCGCGAAATCGGATTTGCCGTCATTGCAACGACACTCGTACTGGTCGCGGTGATAGTGCCGGTTTCGTTCATGCCCGGGAATCTCGGTCGATTGTTTGGCGAGTTCGGCATTTCCCTTGCTGCAGCAGTCATGTTCTCGAGCCTGATTGCCCTCACTCTGGTGCCGATGTTGACCTCGAAGCTTTTCGCCACAGGGTTGCATCGCGGCCGTGCTACGCATGCGATCGACCGTGTGTTTCGCCGCCTGTCATCCTTCTACGGAGACATCTTGCGCAAGGTCGTCAGACGTCCGTGGTTGGTCGTCGGCGCTGCATTGCTTGTATTTGCCAGCAGTCTCACCCTGTTGAATGGCCTGGCCGTCGAATACATGCCGCGCGAAGATCGGGGCTTTGTGATGGCGATGGTCACGGCCCCCGACGGTTCCAGTCTCGACTACACCTTCGGCTACGTAAAACAGGTCGAGGAAATCATGGGGGAAGACCGTGAACAAGGTGACGTGCTGCGCGTATTGTCCCGATCCGGTAGTTGGGGTGCCGGCAGCGACGTCAATACTGCCATGGTGTTTTCCCCTCTCAAGGTTTGGGACGAGCGTGAGCGATCGGCGTCAGATATCGCCAATAAGTGGAATGGGCAGTTAATGAATCTACCTGGCGTGTCCGCCTACGCGTTCGTTCCCGGAAGCTGGGCAATCGGGCAAAGTGACCGGCCGTTGCAGATTGTCCTCGGCGGTACCGACTACGCAGAGTTGGCCAGATGGCGGGATATCGTCGTAGAGGAAGCCGAGAAACTGCCGGGACTGTCGAACATCGACTATGACTATAAGGAACGAAAGCCGAAGATTGACGTATCGATTGACAGAGACCGGGCTGCGGCACTTGGCGTGTCACTGTCGAACGTCGGCAGAACGCTGGAAACCATACTTGGCTCGAAGGTCGTTACCACCTACATCGACCGCGGCGAAGAGTACCGGGTCATTCTTCAGGGTGCTGACGAACGCAGACAAACACCGAGCGACCTTGACTCGATTTACGTGAGATCCGAACGATCCGATCAACTGATCCCATTGTCTAATCTGGTGCAACTGACCGAAGTGGCCGGTCCCGTCAGTTTACGTCGATTCGACAGGCTACGCTCAATTACGATCAGCGCGACTCTGGCCGAGGGCTATTCACTCGGCACAGCACTGGCTGACGTAGAACGAATCATAGAAACCCGTTTGCCAGATTCCGCGCAAATCAACTACGACGGTGAATCTCGCGACTTCAAGAAGGCGGGAAGCTCGGTCTATTTCACTTTCCTGCTAGCGCTGATCATTGCCTATCTCGTCCTTGCCGCACAGTTCGAAAGTTTTAAGCATCCGTTAATCATCATGGCAACTGTTCCGCTCGCGATAGCCGGTGCGCTCCTCGGCCTGACAGTCTTCGGTGCGACGATAAATATCTATAGTCAAATCGGTGCCATCATGCTGATCGGGCTGGCAGCCAAGAACGGTATTCTCATCGTGGAATTCGCCAACCAGCTCAGAGACAGGGGTTATGAGTTCAAAGAGGCCGTCATCCAGTCGGCAACCACGCGCTTGCGCCCGGTGCTGATGACGAGCCTTTGTACGGTATTCGGATCTATACCACTCTTGCTTGCGAGTGGCGCGGGCGCGTTATCGCGTCAGTCCATTGGCGCAGTAGTGTTTTTCGGCGTCAGTTTCGCGATGGTACTGACGCTGGTGGTCATTCCCTCGGTCTATGTATTGATCGCCCGAAATTCACACTCACCGGAATATGTCGGCCAAATGATCGAGAAGCTTCGCCTGACCGCATCCAAAGAAGGGTCGCCTGAGGCTCAGCCGGGCGAGGCCGGCTAGCATTGAACCAGGTCGCCTAGGAGGTATTCGTCATATGCAACGTTTGTGTCTATTTGCTTTCGGTGGAGCACTCTTCCTGTTATCCACGCTTTGCTTCGGCCAGGTAAGGCCTCTCGCACCATGGGGCATACATAGCGTGGCCACTCTGGGTAATACGACTTACGAGGGAGACAAGATTCGAGCGGTGTTAGTGTACGGAGAAACAGGCAATCCGCAGATAACGCTCGAGAAAATTCAGGTCTATATGGGGCATCCAAGCCCCAATGAGGTCGTCTGGACAGCAAAGGTCGATCTCACCGGCGAGGAACCGGATCCATGCCCTGTCGCCGAAACCTATTGCGCGATGGTCACTAATCTTAGATGGAGCGACGATGCGCTTCGCTACGAGTTGGTTGCACCGACGGCGACCTTGCACTGCCAGGTCAATTACATAATTTCACAGGCACCGAATACCGAGTGCGAAGTTAAGAAAGGCAAGCGCGGACCGGTGTCCTGACTGGCCACTTCAAAAAAAAACCGGGCAAAGCCCGGTTTTTTTACACAAAACGTGCCTTATTCTTCGGCGGCAGCCTCAGCCTCGCCGGCCGGGCCATCCACAAGCTGCACGATTGCCATCGGCGCTGCATCGCCCGGCCTCGGGCCAGTCTTGAGGATGCGAAGATATCCGCCCGGCCGATCCTTGAACCGGGGACCGACATCCTTGAACAGCTTGCCGACAGCTTCCTTGTCTCGCAGGCGGTCGAACGCCAGGCGTCGATTGGCAACACCGTCTTCCTTGGCCAGCGTGATAAGCGGCTCTACGACACGGCGTAACTCCTTGGCCTTGGGCAAGGTTGTTCTGATTGTTTCATGGCGCAGCAGTGACGTTGCCATGTTTCGGAACATGGCTTTTCGATGTGAACTGTTGCGGCCCAATCTGCGGCCGGATTTTCTATGACGCATGGTGTTTGCCTTTCTACTTTAAATTTCGAGCTCATGCTCAGGTCGAAGGCTCGCGGGCGGCCAGTTTTCGAGACGCATGCCCAATCCAAGTCCATGACCTTCGAGAACTTCCTTGATCTCCGTAAGTGACTTCTTACCAAGGTTAGGCGTTCTGAGTAGCTCAACCTCGGTGCGCTGTACGAGATCACCGATGTACATGATGTTCTCTGCCTTGAGGCAGTTTGCGGAACGCACGGTCAGTTCGAGTTCGTCGACCGGTCGCAACAGGATCGGATCGACCTGATTCTCTGCCATCTGGCCGGCGCCCTCTTCCTGACCCTGCAGGTCAACGAAGACAGACAGTTGATCTTTGAGAATGCTGCCCGCGCGACGAATGGCCTCTTCAGGATCGATCGTGCCGTTAGTTTCGATATCGATGATCAGTTTATCGAGGTCGGTACGTTGTTCGACACGGGCTGCTTCGACGTTATAGGTAACGCGATGCACCGGGCTGAACGATGCGTCCAGTTGTAGGCGGCCGATAGGGCCTGACTGCTCTTCGAACGCCGGGCGCTGAGTTGCCGGCCGATAGCCACGACCACGCGCGACCTTCAGAATCATGTTGAGTTCGCCAGCCTTGGTCAGGTTTGCAATGACCATATCCGGATTCATGACCTCAACGTCATGATCGAGCTGAATGTCGGCGCCAGTGACAGCACCCGGTCCCTTCTTCGAGATCCGCAATTCTGCGTTGTCGCGTGTATGCATACGAACAGCGACCTGCTTCAGGTTCAAAAGAATATCGACGACATCCTCCTGCACACCCTCGATGCTGGTGTATTCATGCAATACGCCATCGATTTCCGCCTCGACAATTGCTGCACCCGGCATAGACGAGAGCAGGATACGGCGAAGAGCGTTGCCGAGCGTATGGCCATAACCGCGCTCAAACGGCTCGATCGTGACCTTCGCGTGCAAATTGTTTACCGGCGCGACTTTAACGACACGCGGCTTCAAAAATTCATGTACAGATTCCTGCATGGGTAAATACCCTCCTAACTATTTCGAGTACAGCTCGACGACGAGGTTTTCATTGATGTCCGGGAGAATATCCTCCCGATCCGGCAACGATTTCAAAGTACCTGCCATCTTTTTGGCATCCACATCAACCCAGTCCGGTAATCCGACCTGGCTTGCAATTTCCAACGCATTTTGAACGCGAAGTTGTTTTCTGGCTTTGGTTCTGATGCCGACGGCATCGCCTGCATTCACCTGAAGTGACGGTATGTTCACGATCTGACCGTTCACTTCGATGCCCTTATGGCTGACAAGTTGTCGAGCTTCCGCTCGTGTCGTGGCGAAGCCCATTCGATAGACAACATTGTCGAGACGCCCCTCAAGAAGTCGCAACAGATTTTCACCGGTTGAGCCTTTGAGCTGAGCCGCCTTCTTGTAGTAACCGCGGAACTGGCGCTCGAGCACGCCGTACATACGGCGAAGTTTCTGCTTTTCCCTGAGCTGCGTGCCATAGTCTGACAGGCGTGGGCGCCTCTGAGCAGCACCGCCTGGCGGTACCTCCAGCTTGCACTTCGATTCCAGCGGCCGTACGCCACTCTTCAAAAACAGATCCGTGCCTTCGCGGCGGGACAGTTTACATTTTGGTCCAAGATATCTTGCCATTATTTAGTCTCTATACCCGGCGCCGTTTCGGGGGACGGCAGCCGTTATGAGGAATCGGTGTTACGTCCTCAATGTTTTGAATACGAAATCCCAGGGCGTTCAGGGCGCGGACGGCAGACTCTCTGCCCGGGCCTGGCCCGCGAACCCGCACGTCAACGTTTTTAACGCCAAAATCCAGTGCGGCACGGCCGGCTTTTTCCGATGCAACCTGTGCGGCGAACGGAGTCGACTTCCGCGAACCACGAAAGCCACAACCACCTGCAGTCGCCCACGAAAGAGTATTGCCCTGCCGATCGGTG